>LULO01000537.1_pt1 | contig 20104 bp, 19 predicted proteins | sample 728121 | NCBI WGS metagenome assembly LULO01 (sample SAMN03860287, study PRJNA289734) | marine metagenome | biome: seawater column; feature: ocean; material: water; isolation source: Red Sea water column Station 149 - depth 50m | place: Saudi Arabia: Red Sea | collected 2011-10-15 | depth 50 m | reverse complement strand
GGCGCGGCCACCGCGAACCGACCGCCCCGACCGCCCGGTCCGGCGCGGCCCGTCGCCGAACAGTCCTTTCGCTGGGCTGGCGGCGCTGATGGCAGAGGCGCGCAAGGACTGATGGCAAGCCCCGGCGCAGCAGGCAGCATCCGGCTCGACAAGCTGCTCTGGTATCTGCGCTTCGCGCGCTCGCGCAGCATCGCGCAGGCGATGGTCGCGGCGGGCCATATCCGCCTCGACGGCCGCCGTGTCAGCCGCGCGTCGGCCGCGGTCCATCCCGGCGCGACGATCGTCCTTCCGGTCGGCGAGCGCATCGAGGTGATCCGCCTCCTGACCCTGCCGCCACGCCGCGGTCCCGCGCCCGAAGCGCAGGCCTGTTACGAACGACTGACCTCTGCGCCGGCCTCTCCGGGAAATGAGAGTGATTCGCAACTGGCGGCGGACCATTGACGCATCGCCGCCACGCGGCATAGGAGGCGGGGAATCGCAACAAGGGGCGGCAGCAATCCGCCACGAAGGGAGCCCTTACCCATGACCTATGTCGTCACCGACGCCTGCATCCGCTGCAAATATATGGATTGCGTCGAGGTTTGCCCCGTGGACTGCTTCTATGAGGGCGAGAATATGCTCGTCATCAACCCCAATGAATGCATCGATTGCGGCGTGTGCGAACCCGAATGCCCCGCCGAGGCGATTCTGCCCGACACCGAGAGCGGCCTTGAAAAATGGCTGGAAGTGAACAGCAAGTTCAGCGCCGAATGGCCGAACATCACGACCAAGAAGGACAGCCCCGCCGACGCCGACGAATATAAGGGCGTCGACGACAAATATGAAAAATTCTTCTCGCCCGAACCGGGCGAAGGCGACTGAGACCAGGGACAGGGCGGGATTTTCCCGCCCTTTTCTTTTGCAGCCGCCGCCGCTGAAACGGGGAGCGCTGCAAGGCCGCGCACCGCCCGTCGTTGAAGCGCCGCGGCACGGCGGCACCGAACGGGCTTTGCGCCACCGCTATGCGCGCCTATATCATGCGCATGACAAGCCCCACCGATCCCCGCCGCTTCCTCTACCGCGCCGATGCGCTCGACCCCGATCTGGCGCAGAAACTCGCGCGCGAGGCACTGGCGAAGGCCGACGATGGCGAGCTTTATCTGCAATATCGCGCGACCGAGAGCTTCGGCTTCGACGACGGGCGTCTGAAGACCGCCGATTATTCGACCGACGCCGGCTTCGGGCTGCGCGCCGTGACGGGCGAGATGACGGGCTTTGCGCATGCCAGCGACGTCAGCGCCGGCGCGATCCGTCGCGCCGCCGAAACGCTGGCGTTGCTCGATCCCGCGAAACAGGCACCCGCCGGCCCGCCGCCGCGCACCAACCGCCACCTCTATGACGAGGCGAACCCCCTCGACCTCGTCCCCTTCGCGAAGAAGGTCGAGCTCTGCCAGAAGATCGACGCCGCTGCGCGCGCGCGCGATCCGCGCATCGTGCAGGTGTCGGTCGCGCTCGCGGGTAGCTGGTCGGTGGTCGAAATCGTCCGCGCCGACGGCTTCCTCGCAACCGACATCCGCCCGCTCGTCCGCCTCAACGTCTCGATCGTCGTCGAAGAAAATGGACGGCGCGAGAGCGGCTATTTCGGCCTCGGCGGCCGTTATATGTACGATCACCTCTTCGAAGAGGCGCAGTGGAACCGCGCGATCGACGAGGCGCTGAATCAGGCGCTCGTCAATCTGCGCGCGGTCGATGCCCCCGCCGGCGAATTTACCGTGCTGCTCCATGAAGCGGTCGGGCATGGGCTCGAGGGCGATTTCAACCGCAAGGGCACCAGCGCCTTTTCGGGCCGGATCGGGGAACGCGTCGCGGCGGCGGGCGTCACCGTGGTCGACGACGGTGCGATGGAAAGCCCGGTCGGCGGCGGTCGCCGCGGTTCGCTCAGCATCGACGACGAGGGTACGCCTACGGGCGAGACCGTGCTGATCGAGGACGGCATCCTCAAGGGCTATATGCAGGACCGCCTCAATGCGCGGCTGATGGGCGTCGAACCGACCGGTAATGGTCGCCGCGAAAGCTTTGCGCACGCGCCGATGCCGCGGATGACCAACACCTTCATGCGGGGTGGTAACGACGATCCCGCCGAGCTGCTGAGCCGCGTCAAGAACGGCATCTTCGCCAAGAGCTTCGGCGGCGGACAGGTGGACATCGTGTCGGGCAAGTTCGTGTTCAGCTGCACCGAAGCCTACAAGATCGAGAACGGCAAGATCGGGGACTCGATCAAGGGCGCGACCCTGATCGGCGACGGGCCGAGCGTGCTGACCAAAGTCAGCGGCATCGGCAACGACATGGCGATCGACGAAGGCATCGGCATCTGCGGCAAGGGGGGCCAGAGCGTCCCTGCCGGCGTCGGCCAGCCGACGCTGCTGGTGAACGGTCTGACGGTCGGCGGGACGGCGTGACAATCGCGTCATCGCGAAGGGCGAAGTGACGAAGCAATCTCAAGCGCCCGGCCTTGCGCTACGGCGATGACTCGAGATTGCTTTGCTTCGCTCGCAATGACGAAGACTGTGACAGCCCTCACTTGGCGTTCGCCCGATCCGCGCATATAGAGGACCAAACAAAAATAGATTTCGGTCGCATCATCCGTGGGGCACCCCCACAATAGGGAGGTTTGCATGCGTTCGAGTCTGCGTTTCGTGTCCGTCGCCGCCGTTGCCGCGATGCTCGCCGCCGTTCCGGGATCGGCGCAAAAGACCACCGGCCCCAAGGAACGCTATGAAATGGACGTCGCGACGATGTCGGGTTTCGCGGCGATGGCCGGCGGCGGTCGCGGCGGCCTGGGCGGCGCGATGAGCATGATGTTCGGCGGCGACCCGTCGAGCCGCGTCGCCTACACGCTCAACCTCCGTCTCGGCTCCGATCAGTCGCCGACCGCGCCGCCGCCCAAGGGCGATCATTATTTCGAACCGCAGGCCAAGCTCGGCAAATCGGTGCCGCTGATCGCGCCGCCGCGCGCCGAAGGCAGCTACACCCCCGAATTCGAACGGCCCAAGGGGCGCCTGCTGCTCTATTGGGGATGCGGCGCCAAGGCTGGTCCCGGCCAGCCGGTCGTCATCGATTTCGCCAAGGTCGCGGCGGGACAGGTGCCGCCCGGCCTCTTCTCGAGCGCGGTGCCGATCATCCGCGAGGTCAGCCAGGCGAACAGCAAATCCTATGTCGACTGGCCGAACAGCAAGGGCGGCAAACAGCCGCAGGCGGGGTCGTCGCTGATCGGGGCGCACCGGATCAACAGCAATGTCGGGTCGGACATCAATTTCAATCTCGCGCAGGATTATATGCCGGGTCTCCAGGCTTCGACTGCGCAACAGGCCGACGGATCGGTGATGATCCGCTGGGGCGCGCTCCAGCCCGCGACCGGCTATGTCGCATGGACGATCGGCGGCATGGACCGCGGCGGCGGCAATGGCGACATGGTCTGGTGGACGAGCAGCGCATCGAAGGAATTCGGCGGCGGCCTGTGGGATTGGCTCCCCCCGTCGGTCGTCGCCAACCTGATCACGAAAAAGATCGTGATGCCGCCATCGCAGACAAGCTGCCAGATCCCGGCCGAGGTCAAGAAAGCGTCTGGCGAAATGATGATCGGCAATCTTAACGCCTTCGGTCCCGAAGCCAATTTCTCCTATCCGCCCAAGCCCGCGGGCAATGCGGTGTGGAATATCGACTGGACCGCCAAGGTGCGCTTCCGGTCGCACACCATGCTGCTCGTCGGCGCCGATATGGGCGGCATGGGCGCGATGGGCGGCAGCAGCGGCAGCGCCAGCACCCCCGCCGAACCGCCCAAGAAAAAGAAGTGCAAGGGACCGCTCGGCATCCCGCTGCCCGACGGCGCCTGCTGATTTCCGCCGACGCTTTCAGGCTCGGTTCACGCGTCTCCGTCTATGGAGTGGGGAGGGGTAGGACATTTCGAACCGCAGGAGCCCTGTCATGCGTCCGCTGATTACCGCCATCATCGCCGCCGCCGCTGTCGCGGCGGTTCCCGCTGCCGCCACCGCGCGCGAAAAGCTCGCGCCCGAGGCGCAGCTTGCCAAACTGCTCGAAGGCCGCGTCGCCGGCAAGGCGCGCGACTGCATCTCGCTCTCGGCCGTCACGAGCAGCCAGGTCATCGACAAGACCGCTATCGTCTATCGCATCGGCGACACCCTGTGGGTCAACCGGCCGAAAAATGCCGACAGCCTCGACAACGACGATGTGCTTGTTACCAAGACGACGACGTCGCAGCTCTGTTCGATCGACACGGTCGAACTGCACGACCGTAGCAGCCACATGTACAACGGCTTCGTCTCGCTCGGCGAATTTACCCCCTATCGGCGCGCGGGATCGAACTGATAGGCAAGGGGAATGTTCGACGACGATCTTCCCCCGCCTTCGCCGCCGCCCGCCGACTGGCCGCATCGGCTGCTCGCCTTCTGGTTCGACAGTCATGGCATGGACGACTGGTATGGCGGCGGCGCCGATTTCGATACGGCGGTACGCGATCTGGCCGCCGACTGGCTGGCGGCGCTGCGTAGCCAGCCTGCTCAGGCCTTTTTGACCGACGCCGACACCGCGCTCGCCGCGGCCATCTTGTTCGACCAGGTGCCGCGCAACATCTTTCGCGGCAGCGCCGAGGCCTTTGCGACCGACGATCTGGCGCGCCAGATCGCGCGCGGCATCGTCGCGCAGGGCTGGGACCAGCACTGGCCCGACGCGCGGCGTCAGTTCGCCTATCTGCCCTTCGAACATAGCGAGGATATCGCCGATCAGCGCGAATCGCTGCGCCTGATGTCCGAACTCGCCGATCCGGTCTTCCACGACTATGCGCAGAAGCATTTCGACATTATCGACCGTTTCGGACGCTTTCCCCACCGCAATGCCGCCCTCGGCCGCGCAACCCGCGCCGATGAGCAAGCGGCGATAGAAGAGGGCAAGAATTGGTGATAGACCGGCCGCCGAACGGAGCATCGCCATGGCCGAATTTTTCGACGCGCTGACCGACAAGCACGTCGCCTTCATCGAGAAGCAACCGATCTTCTTCGTCGCGACCGCGGCCGCCGACGGGCGCGTGAATCTGTCGCCAAAGGGCTATGCCGACAGCTTCCGCATCCTGTCGGGCAGTCGGGTCGCCTATCTCGACCTCGGCGGATCGGGGAATGAAACCCATGCGCATCTTGCGGCGGACCAAGCCGACCGCGGGCGCATCACGATCATGTTCTGCGCCTTCGACCGCAGCGCGCTGATCCTGCGTCTCTACGGCCGCGGTCGTGCGGTGCTGCCGCAGGACGATGAATGGAATGCGCTCGCGGCGCAGTTCAGTCTGCTCCCCGGCACCCGCCAGATCTTCGTCATCGATATCGACAGCGTACAGACGAGCTGCGGCTGGGGCGTCCCGATGATGGAATTGCAGCACGAACGCGAAACGCTGCAGAAATATCATCGTCAGGCCGATCCGGTCGAATGGACCGAAAAGTTCAAGGGCCGCACGCGCAGCATCGACGGACTGCCGACCCGGCCGACCGACCGCTATATCGCGGGCGACGCCTGAATGGCGCTGGTCGAACTGGTGCGGATGCCGAACGGCGCCGAGGCCGAATTGCTGCGCGGTCGCCTCGAAAGCGCCGGAGTTCCTGCGGTCTGCTTCGACGCCGGGATGAATATCGCCGAAAGCGTCGGCCTCGCGATTCCCGTCCGCGTCATGGTGCTCGACGAGGATCTCGCCGACGCGCGCGCCTTGATGGCGGAGTTCGGGATCGCCTAGGATGCGGATGACGGCTGCAACCCGGACCCGCCGCCGTTCGTCTTTACCGCAATGAAAGCAGCCCGCCCTCTCCGATGATTAAGGTCGCCAGCTACAATATGCGCAAGGGCATCGGCCTCGACCGTCGCCGCGATCCGGGGCGAGTGCTGTCGGTTCTTGGCGAACTCGATGCCGACATCGTCGCTTTGCAGGAGGCCGACCGCCGCTTCGGCACGCGCGCGAGTGCGATCCCGCCGCACATGTTCGAAGATCATAGCGACTATGTTCCCGTCGACCTGCTGGACGGCCGCCCCTATGCGATCGGTTGGCACGGCAATGCGCTGCTCGTGCGCAAGGGCGTCGTGGTCGAGGAGAGTCACGCGCTCCATCTGCCAACACTCGAACCGCGCGGCGCGGTCGCCGCGACGGTGCGCGTCGGCGATACGCGGCTCCGCGTCGTGGGCATGCATCTCGACATTTCGGGTCTGCGCCGGCGCCAGCAGGCGCGCGCCATCCTCTCGCATGTCGCCGAAGGCGAAAAGCTGCCGACGGTGCTGATGGGCGACTGCAACGAATGGCGCAATCGCGGCGGCTGCCTCCACGATTTCGGCGAGCATCACCGCCTCGTTGACACCGGCCACAGCTTCCACAGCCGCAAGCCCGTCGCGCGCCTCGATCGCATCTTCGCCTCGCCCGAGCTCGAAGCCGTGGACGCCGGCGTCCACCAGAGCGCGCTCGCCGCGCGCGCATCCGACCATCTGCCGATCTGGGCGCGGTTCAAGCCCGCCGACTGATCGGCCGCGCCCTCCCCCGGTCGGCGGACAGGCACAAGCGCGAGCAACGTATCACTGCTCAAAATTTAGGCAAATGCCTGCCTCGCCTGCCCAGGTTGCGACCGATTGCACCTGCCTGGCGGTTAAAAATCGTCACAAAATGTTAACTTTCCCGCCCTCGCCGCAATTTGGCACGGCTGTTGCACTGCAACATGGTGCCATAAGCAAAAGGGGGCATCATGAAGCTGATCCTTGCTATCATTAAACCGTTCAAGCTCGACGAGGTGCGCGAAGCACTGACCGGGCTGGGCATCGCAGGAATGACCGTCACCGAGGTCAAGGGTTTCGGCCGGCAGAAGGGCCAGACCGAAATCTATCGCGGCGCCGAATATGCAACCAACATGGTGCCCAAGGTGAAGATCGAGCTCGTCTGCGACGATGCGCTCGCACCGCGGGTCGTCGAAACGCTTCAGCAAAGCGCCGGAACCGGGTCGATCGGCGACGGCAAGATTTTCGTCCTCGACGTCGGGCAAGCCGTGCGCATCCGCACCGGCGAGACCGGCGAGGCGGCGCTGTGATGACGAAGGGGGAAAATATGACGTTCGCAAAGAAAATGGGGGTCGGTAAGATCGCGGCGAGCGCCGCGGCTGGCGGCCTCACGCTGTTCGCGGCGCTGCCCGCCTGGGCGCAGGAAGCGGCTGCCGCCGCACCCGTCGTCGACAAGGGCGATACCGCCTGGATGATGACCTCGACCGTGCTCGTCCTCGCGATGATCCTGCCCGGCCTTGCGCTTTTCTACGGCGGCCTGACCCGCAGCAAGAATATGCTTTCGACGATGACGCAGATCGGCGCGGTCGCCTGTCTCGCGATGATCGTCTGGGTTTGCTACGGCTACGGCCTCGCTTTCGGCCCCGAAGGCAATGCCTTCATCTCGTGGGGTAAATTCTTCCTCGCCGGCGTCACGCCCGACAGCCTTGCCGATACCTTCTCGGACGGCTTCAAACTGCCCGAATATGTGTTCATCTGCTTCCAGATGACCTTCGCCGCGATCACGCTGGCGCTGGTCCTGGGCGCGACGGTCGAACGCATGAAATTTTCGGCGGCGCTCGTCTTCGGAGTCATCTGGCTGACGATCGTCTATTTTCCGATCGCGCACATGGTGTGGGCGGTGGGCGGCTTCCTTTTCGAAGGCAAGATGTTCGGCACCGACTTGCCGGCGGCGCTCGACTTCGCCGGCGGCACCGTGGTCCCCATCAACGCGGGTGTCTCGGCGCTCGTTGCGGCGATGATCCTCGGCAAGCGCATCGGCTATCAGAAGGAAATCATGGCGCCGCACTCGCTGACGCTGACGATGGTTGGCACGGGCCTGCTGTGGGTGGGGTGGTTCGGCTTCAACGCCGGCTCGGCGCTCGAAGCCAATGGTTCGGCGGCGCTCGCGATGATCAATACCTTCGTCGCCACCGCCTCGGCCGGTCTCGCCTGGATGCTCGCCGAAAAGCTGGGCGGTCACAAGCCGTCGGCCCTCGGCTTCTGCTCGGGTATCATCACCGGCCTCGTCGCTGTCACCCCGGCAGCGGGCAATTCGGGTCCGTTCGGCGCGATCGTCCTCGGCGCGGTTGCCGCATTCATCTGCTTCTATGTCGTCACCGTCCTCAAGCCCAAGCTCGGCTATGACGATGCGCTCGATGCATTCGGCATCCACGGCGTGGGCGGCATCGTCGGCGCCATCGGCACCGGCATCGTCTACGCTCCGAGCCTCGGCGGTCCCGGTGGTGAAGATTTCGCGATGGGACCTCAGGTCGTAACCCAGATCGTCGCTGTCCTCGTCGCGATCGTCTGGGCCGCCATCGGTACGGTCATCGCGGTCTATGTCGCCAAGGCGCTCACCGGCCTGCGGGTCACCGAAGAAGTCGAACGCGAAGGCCTCGACCTCGGCGAACATGGGGAACGCGCCTACAATATGTAATCACGAGACAGGATACCCGCCGCCGCTCTCTCCTCTTTCAAACGGGCGGCGGGGTCCTAACCAGGTTCCTCCTGCGAACCACTCATGGCCGGGATGCGAAAGCGCCCCGGCCATTTTTTTGTGCAGATTGCGCTGCACAATAAAAGGGCAGCGCTGCCGCGAAATTAGGCCTTCCCATCATGACATTAATATGGCATTCAGCCTGTCAACAGTTTCAGGAGGGGAGAGCCTGAAAGGCTGGGCCAGGACGCAAGTCCTGGCCCTCTTTTTTTGCCCATTTCGCAGGCACCCCTGAAAAGCCGCGCTTTTTCAGGCCTCTCGTATAGCGAGGCATCGCCGAGGGCTGCACGCCCCGGTCCGCCGAATCGGTCGAGCCGAACGCCTTCGCCGCGAAAGACTCCGGCCGCCGCGATGCTTTTGCGCGCCGCGGCAAAGGCCGCTTATTGCAGCGCGGATTTGACGAAATCGGCGGCGCGTTCGCCGATCATGATGCTCGGCGCATTGGTGTTGCCGCTGACGAGGCGGGGCATGATGCTCGCATCGGCAACCCACAGGCCATCGACGCCATTCAGCTTCAGCGTCGGGTCGACAACCGCGTCGGCGTCGCTGCCCATGCGGCAGGTGCCGACCGGGTGATAGACGGTGTCGGCGCGGCTGCGGATCAGCGCGTCGAGCGCGGCGTCATCGTCGATATTCACCGGGTGGCGATCGACGCCGGCATAGTCGGACAGCGGCGGCGCGGCGACGATGCGGTGCATCATCCGCACCCCGGCGCGCAGCGTCGCCATGTCGCGGTCGTCGGTCAGGAAGCCGGGATCGATCATGGGTGCCGCCGCCGCATCGGGCGAGGCGAGCGTCACGGCGCCGCGACTTTCGGGGCGCAGGACGCAGGCGTGGCACGAAAAGCCATGCCCCTTCACCTTGGTGCGGCCGTGATCCTCCAGCATCGCGGGAACGAAGTGGAACTGGATATCGGGCGCAGCGACGTCGGGCCGCGACTTCCAGAAGCCGCCCGCCTCGGCGAAGGGCGTGGTCATGATGCCGGTACGCCCGGTGCGATGTTCGAAGATTGCCTTCAGCATCCGCCAGCTGCCCGCCAGACTGTCGCCGAAGGGGTCGCCCGAGCGCGTTTCCCAGCTCGACACATAGTCGATATGGTCCTGCAGATCGGCCCCCACCGCCGCACGGTCGGCCACCGGATCGATCCCCATCGCCTTCAGATGGGCGGCGGGTCCGATGCCCGACAGCATCAGCAGCTGCGGCGACCCAAAAGCCCCGGCCGACAAGATCACCCCGCCCGCGGCGCGCAGCGTCTCGCGACATAGGCGCGCGCCGCCGACCAGCGCTCGCCGCCCTTCTGCGTCACCTGATACAGGCCAAAGCCTTCCTGCTGCGCGCCGTTGAAATCGGGGGTGCGCGGCAATTGCAGCGCCGCCGCGCTCTCGACGAAGCGGCGGCTCGTCACATTGGGCCAGCGCTGGTCCATGACGTTGAGCGGACCGTCGCCGCCGTGCCATTCGTCGGCGCCGCGTTCATTGCCCTCGCTGCGCTTGAAATAGGGCAGCACGTCGGCATAGCTCCAGCCGCTCGCGCCAAGCGCCGCCCATTGGTCGTAATCGAAAGCGTGCCCGCGAATATAGATCATCGCGTTGATCGCGCTCGATCCGCCCAGCCCGCGCCCGCGCGGCTGATAGCCGGTGCGCCCGTTCAGCCCCTTTTGCGGAACCGTATCATATTGATAATTCGACTTCTTGGGGATGAAGGGCATGAAGCCAGGCGTCTTCACCCACATATTGTCGTTCGACCCGCCCGCCTCGATCAGACAGACGCGCAGCGTGCCGTCTTCGGCAAGCCGTCCCGCCGCCGCGCTTCCGGCGCTGCCGCCGCCGATGACGATAATGTCGAACTGATCCATAAAGCCGCTCCCCTCGCCACCCGATCGGTAGTCAATTGCGACTTACATGAATGTCATTAGCCCGCGAGGCAAGCGCGTTGTCGCGGCGGGCGAAGACTATTCCGCATGGCTCCAGCCGGGTTCGCGCCAGATATAGGACAGCTTGTGTCGCCACGGCGCGCTCCACACGTCTTTGGCGATCCCGACCCATTCATGGACCGCGGCCCACAATAGGTTGAAGCTGCCGAGCTGCTTGACGATGCCATAGCGAACCGGATCGTCGTCGCGTTCGGGAACGAAGCTGCCGAACATCCGGTCCCACACGATGAAGACCCCGGCATAGTTGGCGTCGAGGTAGCGCGGGTTGACGCCGTGGTGAACGCGGTGGTGCGATGGCGTGTTCATCACCGCCTCGAACCAGCGCGGCATCCGCCCGATCGCCTCGGTATGAATCCAGAACTGGTATATCAGGTTAAGCCCGCCGCAGAAAAAGACCATCGCGGGTGGAAAGCCGATCAGGAACAGCGGCAGACGGAACAGGAAGGCCAGGCTGAAAAAGCCGGTCCAGGTCTGCCGCAGCGCGGTCGACAGATTATAATGCTGGCTCGAATGATGGATGACATGGCTCGCCCAGAACCAGCGGACGCGGTGCGCGCTGCGATGAAAGGCATAATAGGCCAGATCGTCGAGGACGAAGCAGAGGATCCACGCCCACCACCATTGTTTGAGCGCGATGCCGATGTCGAACAGGTGGAATTGATAGACCCACACCGCCATGCCGACGACCGCCGCGCCGACCGCCGCACCGGCCACTTGACTACCGGTACCAAGCAGAAGCGAGGTCAGCGTGTCGCGCTTTTCGTACCGGCTCTTGTCGCGGCGCAGCGACACGATCATCTCGGCGATCAGCAACAGAATGAAGGCGGGCACCGCATAGGTTACCGGGTTGGGCAGATCATCCATGCGCCACATCCCGCATCCGCGCCGCCCAGACGCCCGCCTCTTTCCCGAGTTGCAGCGTCACCGACCCGAAGGTTCGCTCGGGCATCGTCAATGTCAGGAAATCCTTGTCGAGCCGTCCAACCACGGCGGCATCGACCGGCCGCGCTGCGAAGTGATTGCCGTGCGCCCGCACCAGCATCATCCGCCCGTCGGCGTTGCGGACGATCGCGGCAAAGCCCGCGCGGTCGCGCGCGACCTCTACACCTCCGAATCCCGTCTCGGCCTCGTCGGCAAGGCGGATAGCATGGGCGGCGTCGGCGATCCGCGGATCGGCGCCCAGGCCCATGCGCTTGACCAGCCAGGCGACGAACAAGACCGCCACCAGCGATCCCGCGAGCTGGATAAGGTCGCTCACCGTCATGGCTAACCTGCGAGCGCGTCCATCATCGGCCGCAGCGCCGACAGATCATAGCCGCCGTTCGCGGCCGCATCGCACAGCATGTCGATATCGTCGCCTGCCCGCGCGCGCGTCAGCGCCCACAAATGCGTTGAGCGCGTACCCGACCGGCAATAGGCGAGCACCGGCCCGGTCGCATCGCCCAGCAACGTATCGAGCGCGTCGAGCTGCGGATGGCTGAACCCCGAATGGCCGATCGGGATGGCGGCATAGGCCATTCCCTCGGCGGCGCAGGCATGCGCGATGGCATCGCCCTGCGGCGCGCCCGGGTCCTCGCCGTCGGGGCGGTTGTTGACGATCATCGCAAAGCCTGCCGCCTTCGCCGCGGCGACATCCTCGATGCTAATTTGCGGCGCGACCGAATAGGTCGGGGTCAAGGCTCGAAAGTCGCTCATGCCGCGATCTATAAACCTGCGCTGATTGCTGACAAGCGTGAAGGTGGCAACAAGGTTGCGCGATAGCGATCTTTCCTAGAACTGCCGGATCACCTCCAGAAAGGCATCGCCCCATGCCTCCAGCTTCTTGGCGCCGACGCCGGGAATCGACGCAAGGTCGGCGCGCGAGGCGGGACGCTCGCTCGCCATCGCGCGCAGCACCGCGTCGTGAAAGATCACATAGGGCGGCACGCCCGCCTCGCTCGCAAGGTCGCGCCGCGTCGCACGCAGCGCATCGAACAGCGGGTCGCCGACCGGGTTTGCCGCCGCACCATCGCCGCGCCCGGCGCGCGACAGGCGGCGGGCAGGCGGCTCGGCCATCAGCACGGGCACCTCGCCCTTCATCACCGCGCGCCCGGCGGGGCCGAACATCAGCCCGCCATGTTCGGTCGCGGCGAGCGCCTCGCGCGCCATCAGGCTGCGCACAAGCGGCTTGATCAGCCGCGCATCCTCCCCCTCAACGATGCCGAACACCGACAATTTGTCGTGACCGCGCGCGGCGATCCGTTCGTCGCGCCGCCCGGTCAGCACCGCCTCGACATGCCCCGCGCCATAGCTTTGTCCGGTGCGATAGACCGCCGACAAAAGCTTTTGCGCCAACACCGTCGCATCGACCTGCTTCGGCGGGTCGAGGCAATTGTCGCAATTGCCGCAGCGCGTCGGCGGGTCTTCGCCGAAGTGGCGCAGCAGCAGCGCGCGGCGGCACTCGACCGTCTCGACCAGAGCCGCGAGCGCATTCAACCGGGCGCGCTCGCCCGCCAGCCGGTCCTCGGGCAGATCGCCCAGCCGCATCCGCGCCCGCGCGAAATCTTCGGCGCCCCACAGCATCAACGCCTCGGCGGGATCGCCGTCGCGCCCCGCGCGCCCGGTCTCCTGATAATAGCTCTCGATCGATTTCGGCAGCCCGGCATGCGCGACGAAACGTACGTCGGGCTTGTCGATCCCCATGCCGAAGGCGACCGTCGCGGTGACGATGCCATCTTCGGAGGCGACGAAATCATGCTGCACCCGCGCGCGCCGTTCGGGGTCGAGCCCGGCATGATAGGCCGCCACGCTGCGCCCGGTGGCGGCGGCGAGCTTCGCGGCCATCCGTTCGGTCCCGTCGCGCGTCGGACAATAGACGATCCCGGGCCCCGGATTGGCGGCGATGAATTCGGTAAGCTGTTTTGCCGGCGCGCCGCGCGGCGCGATGCGATAGCGGATGTTCGGCCGGTCGAACCCCGCGAGGATCAGCCCTTCGGCGGGGATGCCGAGTTGGACCAATATGTCCTCGCGCGTGTGCTTGTCGGCCGTCGCGGTCAGCGCGAGCCGCGGTACCGCCGGAAAGGCGTCGAGCAGCGGGCGGAGCAGGCGATAGTCGGGGCGGAAATCATGCCCCCATTCCGAAACGCAATGCGCCTCGTCGATCGCGAACAGCGCGGGCGCGCGCGCCGCCATCAGCGACCGGAACCCCTCGCCCGTCGCCCGTTCGGGCGCGATGTAGAGGAGGTCGAGCTGTCCGTCACGATAGGCCTGGCGCGTGTCGGCGAAATCGGCATCGACGCTGGTCAGACTGGCGGCGCGAATCCCCGCCGCACGCGCACCGCGCAGCTGATCATGCATCAGCGCGATCAGCGGCGATACGACGACGACACAGCCGTCGAGCGCCACGGCGGGAAGCTGGTAGGTCAACGACTTGCCCGCCCCCGTCGGCATCACCGCCAGCGTATGCGCGCCCGCCATCACCCGCCTGACGACATCGGCCTGGCGCCCGCGAAAGGCGTCGAAACCGAAAGTGGATTTGAGAAGAGGGAGAAGAGCATCGGCGGACATCGCTCGGGGCGATAGGGGAGTCGAGCCCGCGACGGAACCCCCTCCACGCGGATGCGGTCTAAACCGTGCCCTCTTCCTTTTCGGCCTGCTGACGCGCCCACATGTCGGCGTAGAGGCCGCGCATCGCGAGCAGTTGGTCGTGGGTGCCCATTTCGGCGACGCGGCCGCGGTCGAGGACGATGATGCGGTCGGCGCTGGTAACGGTCGACAGGCGGTGCGCGATCACCAGCGTCGTGCGCCGTTCGGCGATCCGTTCCAGCGTGTCCTGAATCGCCGCCTCGGTCCGGCTGTCGAGTGCGCTCGTTGCTTCGTCGAGGATCAGGACCGGCGGATTCTTGAGCAGGGTGCGCGCGATCGCGACGCGCTGCTTCTCGCCGCCCGACAGTTTGAGCCCGCGCTCGCCGACTTCGGTCTCATATCCCTGTGGCAGCATCGCAATGAAGCCGTCGATCGCCGCGCCTTTCGCCGCCTCGGCAATCTCTTCGACGCGCGCATCGGCGCGGCCATAGGCGATATTATATCCGATGCTGTCGTTGAACAGCACCGTATCCTGCGGGACGATCCCGATTGCGGCGCGCAGGCTCTGCTGCGTCACCGCGCGGATGTCGTAGAAGCGGAAGAGCAGCCGCGCGATCGTCGATTTGCCCGCGCCCGACGGACCGACAATGGCCAGCGTCTCGCCCGCGCCCACCGCAAAGCTGACGCCGTTCAAAATGGTGCGGTCAGGCTCATAGCCGAAGACGACATCCTCGAACGCCACGGCACCGCCCGCGACGTGCAGCGCGGGGGCGCCGGGCGCGTCGGTGATCTCGCTTGGCGTGTCGATCAGGCGGAACATCGCCTCCATGTCGATCAGCCCCTGGCGGATCGTGCGATAGACCATGCCGAGCATGTCGAGCGGGCGGAAAAGCTGCGCGAGCAACGTGTTGACGAGCACCACGTCGCCGACCGCGAAGATGCCGCGCGACCAGCCCCACACCGTATAGCCCATCGCGCCGGCCATGGCCGCATTGGTGATGAAGCTCTGCCCGATGTTGAGCCAGGCGAGGCTGTTCTCGCTCTTGACCGCTGCGCTCGCATATTGGCCCGCAACCTCGCGGTAGCGCGCTGTCTCGCGCTCCTCGGCGCCGAAATATTTGACCGTCTCGTAATTGAGCAGGCTGTCGACGCTGCGCCCGACAGTCAGCGTGTCGAGGTCGTTCATCCGCATCCTGAGCGCGGTGCGCCAGTCGGTCACCTTGCGCGTGAAGGCGATGTAGACGACGACCATCAGCGCGGTCGCCGCGGCCAGACCGAGGCTGAATTTGGTCCAGAAGATGACGATGACCGCGGTCAGTTCGATGATCGTCGGCGCGATATTGAACAACAGGAAATAGAGCATGGTGTCGATGCTCTTGGTTCCGCGCTCGATCACCTTGGTCACCTCGCCCGTCCGCCGCGCGAGGTGAAAACGCAGCGATAAGGCATGCAGGTGGGTGAAGGTGGCGATCGCGAGTTCGCGCGTCGCATCCTGCCCGACGCGTTCGAAAACGACATTGCGCAGATTGTCGAACAGCACCCCGGCAAAGCGCGCACCGGCATAGGCGACCACCAACCCGATGGTCAGCGCGACGCCTTCCTGCATCCCCGGCGCCATGCGGTTGATCGCCGCGCCATAGACGAAGCCCATCGACAGCTGCACCGCCTTCGACGCCAGCACCAGCAGCCCGGCCCCGATAATGCGCAACTTGTGCTCGCGATGCCCCGCCGGCCACAGATAGGGCAGGAAGCGCCGCAGCGTCGCCAGGATCGGCGGCTCGCTGCGCGGGCTGGCGGAAGAAGCGGTGTCAGGCGGCATGAGCGCTCCATGTAGGGCGCCGGTCCCGCTTCGCCAAGCTTGGGCGAAGACGATGCTCCCTTTTGCGTGAAAAGCGCGTGATCCCGGTCCGCCGCCGCCCGATCATCAGAATCGGGCGACAGGGCACCCTGTCAGCCGCCGTTGGCGCGGATCCATTTTTCGACGACCGGCGCAATCTCTTCGCGCCACTTGCGCCCGTTGAAAATGCCGTAGTGGCCGACGCCCTTCGCCATCAGATATTTCTTCTGCGAGCAGCGCGATGTCGTCAATCTTGCCAAGGTCGACGATCTTCCCCCGATGCTCGAATTCGCGCTTGGGCAACAGGTGGCGCTGGAAAACCGCATCGACCGTCTGGAGATAGAATTCGGCGGTCATGTCGCAGACGGCGCGATATTCGTCATAGAATTCCTTGGTCTTGTCCGCACTCTCGCCATCACCATCGACCAGATGCTTGAACATTTCCCAATGGCTCATCATGTGATTGCCGAGGTTCATCGACATGAAACCGGCGAGCTGCAGGAAGCCGGGATAGACGCGGCGCCCGGCGCCCGGATACCAGGCCGGAACCGTTGCGATCACATTTTCCTGGAACCATGCATAAGGCCGCGTCGTCGCGTGCTGGTTGACAGCGGTGGGCGCCTTGCGCGTGTCGATCGGTCCGCCCATCATCGTCAGCGTGCGCGGGCGGCACTTGTGCTTGTCGGCCGCCATGACGGCTGCGGCGGCGAGGCTCGGAACCGAAGGCTGGCACACCGCGAGCATATGCGCGCCCGGCCCGATATGCTCGAGCCAGCCGATCAGATAGTCGATATAATCGTCGAGATCGAATTTGCCCGCTTCCAGCGGGACGTTGCGGGCATCGCGCCAGTCGGTGATCCACACGTCATGGTCGGGGATCATCCGCTCGACCGTGCCGCGTAGCAGCGTCGCATAATGACCCGACATCGGCGCGACGATCAGCAGCTTGGGCTTGCCGGCGCTTGCCGCGTGGCGGAAATGCTTGAGCTGGCCGAAAGGCTTGCGCCCTTCGATCGCTTCATCGACGCGCAGCGTCTCGCCATCGACGACCGTCTCGTACAGTTCGAATCCCGGTTTGCCGCGCGGCGCCGAGGCGTGCGCAAAGACCTCGAGCGCCGAGGCGAACATCGGGCTCGCGCTGAAATAGCCAAGCGGATTGGCGGGATGCTGGATGACCTGCGCGCCCGCGGTCGCCAATGCGCTCGCGCCCGCGAGCCAGCTCCGCTGCATGTCAAAAGCGTGGTACAGCATAATCTGAATTCCTTGCGTCCGGTCGGGCGCTCTTCCGGCATCCCTGTTGGCCCACAGTCTAGGGCAACATCGTCATTGTGCAATGCATCAAAATCATTGCAGGGCCGCTTCAATGATAATATTCCGGGACAGCGGGGCGCCGAGGCCCCGATCGGAGTGACTATGTCTGAGATTGCGGGCGACCGCTAACATCCCGGCGAAGGGGATGATGCAAACGCCGCCGGCCTACCGGGCCGGCGCGCCTGTTGTTGCATATCATCTTGGACGATTTTCCGATGAATATCTCGAAATCCGAACAGCGCGTGCTGCACGTGCTGGCGCAGGGCGGCATGATCCGGCACCGGCGCGATGAAGACGGCCGTCTGATCGAAGCGCTTTGCGTCACGCGCGACGGCCATATCCTCGACGGCGGCGGCCTCGGTCTGTTCCAGCGCCTCCGCCGTCGCGGCTTCATCGCTTCACGCGGCGGCATGCCCTATCGCATCACGCAGGCGGGCCTGCGTGCGGTGCGCGCGCAGCTCGACAACCGCTGAGCCGAAGGGGGCGCGGGCAATCCGGTCCCGCGCTCTCTTTACGCAGCCTGGCTTCATGGTCCTTGAAGCAGATCGCCATTCTGCATCGTTGAGCGGCACCGGCGCGGCTGCTAGGGCGATGACCAATGGCGACCAAATCCGATAAACCGAACCCGCCCCGCAAGCTGTCGAGCCTGCGCATGGTCTGGCATCATGCCAGCCGGTACCCGCTCCAGTTGCTGATCGCGGCGATCGCGCTCGGCATCGCGGCGATCGCGACGCTCGCGATCCCCTATCAATTCAAGGAAATGATCGATTCGGGCTTCGTCGCCGGCGGCGGCGACGTCAGCCCGCATTTCCGGTTCTTCTACGTGATCGTCATCATCCTCGCGATTGCGACGGCGCTCCGCTTCTATTTCGTGAGCTGGCTCGGCGAACGCACTGTCGCCGATATCCGCGAGGCGGTGCAGCGTAACCTTCTGCGCCTGGCGCCGGGATTCTTCGAAGAGAACCGCCCCTCCGAAATCGCCTCGCGCATGACGGCGGATACGGCGATCATCGAACAGACCGTTGGCACCACGGTTTCGGTTGCGCTTCGCAACACCGTCATGGGCATCGGCGGGATCGCTTATCTCTTCTCGCTCTCGCCTAAGCTCACGGGCGGAATTCTGCTCGGCATCCCGGTCATCATCATGCCGATCGTACTGCTCGGCCGCCGCCTGCAGAATGTGTCGCGATCGAGCCAGGATCGCGTCGCCGACATCGGTGCGACCACGGCGGAACAGCTCGGCGCGATGAAGATCGTCCAGGCCTTCGGGCAGGAAACGCGCGAGGCAGAGCGCTTCACCAGCGCCGTCGAAGCCAATTTCGCCACCGCCAAGCGCCGCATCCGGCTCCGCGCTACGATGACCGCGATCGTCATCGGGCTGCTGTTCGGCGCCATCACCACCTTGCTCTGGTACGGGGCCGAAGGCGTGGCCGCGGGCACGATCACGGGCGGCACCATTGCCGCCTTCGTCCTGACCGGCGGCCTTGTCGCGGGTGCGTTCGGCGCGCTGACCGAAGTCTATGGCGATCTGCTTCGCGCGGCCGGCGCCGCCGAACGCCTCAACGAACTGCTGATCGCCGAGCCGAGCATCGCCCCGCCGCCGGCCCCTCGCGCTCTGCCGGAAACCGCGACCGGCACGCTCGAATTCGATCATGTCGAATTCCGCTACCCGACGCGCCCCGACGCACCCGCGCTGCACGATTTCAGCCTGTCCATCCGCGCGCGCGAAACGGTTGCGATCGTCGGCCCGTCGGGTGCCGGCAAATCGACGCTCTTCCAGCTCGCCGAACGCTTCTACGATCCGCAAGGCGGTGAAATCCGCCTCGACGGCGTCGCGCTGCCCGAACTCGATCCCGCCGACCTGCGCGCCCGGATCGCGATGGTTCCGCAGGAAACGGTGATATTCGCGGCCTCGGCGCGCGACAATCTCCGCTATGGCAACTGGCTGGCCACCGATGACGAGCTATGGGCCGCCGCGCGCGCCGCCAATGCGGAAGAATTTCTGCGCAAGCTTCCCGATGGTCTCGACACTTTCATGGGCGAAGGGGGCGCCCGCCTGTCGGGCGGCCAGCGTCAGCGTGTTGCAATCGCCCGCGCGCTGCTCCGCCGCGCGCCGCTGCTGCTGCTCGACGAGGCGACTTCGGCGCTCGACGCCGAGTCCGAAAAACTCGTTCAAGATGCGCTCGAGGCGCTGATGCACGACCGCACCACCGTCGTCATCGCGCACCGCCTCGCGACCGTCCGCGCCGCCGACCGCATCATCGTGATGGACGAAGGCCGTATCGTCGAGGAAGGACGCCACGACGATCTCGTCGCCGCCGACGGTCTCTATGCGCGGCTCGCGCGCCTGCAGTTCCAGGATAATCTTGCCGCCGATCAGGCAGCCGTGATGGAGAAATAGCGATGTCGCTCTACGATCTCACCGTTCCCGCTTACGTCAATGCGCTCGGCGCGCTCTCGGCGCAGCTTGCAAAGGCGCAAGCGTGGGGTGCCGACAATGCCATCGGCGAGCTGCAATTTGCCGCCGGCCGGCTGGCGCCCGACATGTTCCCCTTGCCGACGCAGATCCGTTTCGCCTGCGGCCAGGCGATCAGCGGGCTCGCCCGGCTCGCCGCCTCGTGCGGCCCCGAATTCCCCGACGACGCCGCCGACTTTGCGGGAATGCAGGATCAGATCGCCCGCACGCTGACTTTTCTGGATACGATCGACCCCGTGTCGCTCGGCGTGGACGATGATCGACCGGTCAGCTTCGATCTACCCAACGGCATGGTTTTCGACCTGACCGCCGCGACCTATGTTCGCGACTGGGCGCTGCCGCAATTCTACTTCCACATCGTCGCGGCCTATGCCGTCATGCGTCATCTTGGGGTGCCGCTCGGCAAGGCCGACTACGCCGGCTATATGATGC
>LULO01000792.1_pt1 | contig 20150 bp, 16 predicted proteins | sample 728121 | NCBI WGS metagenome assembly LULO01 (sample SAMN03860287, study PRJNA289734) | marine metagenome | biome: seawater column; feature: ocean; material: water; isolation source: Red Sea water column Station 149 - depth 50m | place: Saudi Arabia: Red Sea | collected 2011-10-15 | depth 50 m | reverse complement strand
GGTGCTACATCAAGCGCTACAACAAACAAGTTAGTTGATTCTACACAAAACTTTACAAGTACAGTTCAAGTTAGAGATTTAGTAGTTAATACTACTGATGGTACAGTTGCTTTTGTAGGAGCTGTAGACAGTGATACTACACTTAGTTTAGTAGATGCTGCTAATAGTAATTCAGATATTATGGCTAGCGGTGAAGCATATGAAATACACAGACCAATAGTATTTCAAAATATAGCAGCTGGTTCTTTCTTACCAATTGAGGTTGACAGAGTATTTGCATTTGCAACTACTGCTGATGACATAATGGCTATATACTAGAGCATGGCTTTATTAGGTATAAAATCAAACATAGTATACAGTGAGCAGATAATCAATGCTGACACTAGAACAAACGCGTTTAATCTGCGCGCAGACTTTACTGAACTGAAAGCTGATTCAACTCTTTTCTCAGCTGATGCTAACCAAATGTAACACATAACACATGGCTAAACAATCTATAAACATAGGTACAAGTGCTAATGATGGAACTGGCTCTTGATGGAACTGGCTCTACGCTCAGGGAAGCATTTGACATTTGTAATGACAACTTCACGGAACTTTACGGTGGTACAACATCAGCCTTAGGATTTAAATCTGAAGGAACTAACTTCTCAGGATCACTTTTAATTGGTCATAGTACAACTGGAACTATTTCATCTGCGGAAAACAATACAGGTGTAGGTATAGGCGCATTAGACGCGTTAACTTCTGGTGACTCAAATGTTGCTATAGGAAATTTAGCTGGTAGCGCTATAACTGAAGGAGCAAGTAATATTTTAATAGGTAGAGCAGCTGGTGATGCTTTAACAACAGGTAATGGTAATGTCGCTATTGGTCATTTTGCGTTGAGCGCAGAAGATACGCATGGTAGAAATATAGGTATAGGTACTGAAACTTTAAAAGTACAAAACGCTGGGGCTCACGCATATAATATAGCTATTGGTTATCAAGCTGGTAAAGAAATTACAACAGGTATTAATAATACTATAATAGGTGGTTTAGCGGGTGACGCATTAACTACTGGCTCTAACAATATAGCTATTGGTAAATCTGCATTAAGCGCTGAAGATGGGCATGGTCATAATATAGCTATTGGTGCTAATGCTTTATCAGCTTTAAATGCAGGAACTGACTCGTATAATATAGCTATTGGTTCTTCTGCAGGTGGTTCATTATCTACTGGTATAGCTAATACAATTATGGGTGGTTTAGCAGGTGATGCTTTAACAACAGGTGACGCTAATATAGCTATAGGTCATTCAGCATTGTCAGCTGAAGATGAAGGTAATTCTTCTGTTGCTATAGGTTATCAAGCGTTGTTAAATCAAAACGTAGACGGTGAAGTTCATAATGTAGCTATTGGTAGAGCGGCTGGTAAAGAAATTACAACAGGTACAGAAAATACAATAATTGGTGGTCAAGCAGGAGACGCTATGACTATTGGTAATCAAAACGTAGCTATAGGTGCTTATTCTTTAAGTGCAAATGTAGCTGCTGATAGAAATGTAGCGGTTGGGCATTCAGCTCTAAGTAATATGACAAGCGCGACTACAACTGATAGCTATAATACTGCTGTAGGTTTTTATGCTGGACAAGCTATAACATCAGGTACACGAAATACATTAATTGGTGCATTAACAGGTGATGCATTAACTTCAGGATATTACAATACAGCTTTAGGGTTTCAAGCTCTTAGCGCATCTGTATCAGGAAGAAACGCTGTAGCAATAGGTTATCAAGCGTTAATGAACGAAAACTCAACAAACACTGAAACATATAACGTAGCAATAGGTTATACAGCGGGTGCACAAATTTCAACAGGTACACAAAATACTATTATTGGAGGTTTAGCAGGCGACGCTTTAACAACAGGTTCTGCTAATGTTGCAATTGGTTATCAAGCTTTAAGTTCAGAAGATGGCCATGGTAGAAACGTAGCTATTGGTAAAAGTGCTTTATTAAATCAAAACGCCGGCGATGAAGCTTATAATGTAGCAGTTGGTTATCAATCAGGATTATCTGTTACCACAGGTGTTCAAAACACAATTATAGGTGGTAATGCGGGTGATGCTTTAACTACAGGTGAAAAAAATATAGCGATAGGATATGCAGCTTTAGGTGCAGAAGATACTGGTTCTAGAAATGTTGCTATAGGTAATGCTTCTTTATTTTCCTTAGATTATGATGGTACTGGATATAATGTGGCTATAGGACATACTGCAGGTTACTCAATTACAACAGGTATATCAAACACTATCATAGGTGGACTAGCTGGAGATGCATTAACTACTAGTTCAAGAAACGTTGCGTTAGGATATTTAGCTTTGTCTACAGAGACTGGTAATGGTAGAAATGTAGCTATAGGTACTGAAGCTTTAAAAAATCAAGATATTGGTTCAAACGACGCTTATAATGTAGCTGTAGGTGATTCAGCAGGTGAATCAATTACAACAGGTACAAATAATACATTAATAGGTGGTTTATCGGGTGATCAATTAACTACAGGGACAGGTAATGTTGCAGTTGGATATAACGCATTAGGACTTGAAGACACAGGTGGAAGAAATGTTGCTGTCGGTTGGAACGCTCTTCGTAAATTAAACGTAGATTCAAACGCTTATAATATTGGTATTGGATTTATGGCTGGTGATGTAATGACAACAGGCGTAGAAAACGTAATAATAGGTGGTCTTGCAGGTGATGTTTTAACTACAGGTTCTAGAAATATAGCAATTGGGTTTCAAGCTTTGTCCGCAGAAGATGAACATGGACATAATGTTGCAATAGGATACTATGCTTTACGAGCACAAGATGCTGGCGCTGACGCGTATAATGTAGCAATTGGTAGTTCTGCTGGTGTAAGTATATCAACAGGTACTCAAAATGTTTTAATAGGTGGTTTTGCTGGTGATGCTTTGACTACGTGTACTAGAAACGTAGCGATAGGACATAGAGCTTTAAGTTCTGAAACAGGTGCTGGTCAAATAACAGCTATAGGACATGATGCTTTAAAAAATTATAATAAAGGTAGTGGTGATGGAAATGTTGTAGCAATAGGTTATCATGCGGCTCAAGCAATGACAACTGGTGGTGGTGTTATTATAGGTGCTTTAGCTGGTAATGCTTTAACTACAGGAACTAATAATGTTGTTATTGGACAAAATGCTTTAGGAAACGAAGATACAGGTAGTAAAAATATAGCTATTGGTGGTAATGCTTTAGAAAATTTAAATTACGATGGTGATGCTTATAATGTAGCTATTGGCCATAATGCTGGTAGACAGGTTACAACAGGTATTCAAAATACTTTGATAGGTGCTTTGGCTGGTGATGCATTAACAACAGGGTCTGATAATGTTGCTGTTGGTTTAAACGCGTTAACTGTTGAAGACACAGGTAGTAGAAACGTAGCTGTTGGTAAATCAGCTCTTGCTAATCAAAATTATGACGGTGAAGCTTATAATATTGCTATAGGTTACAACGCGGGTAATCAAGTTACATCAGCAATACAAAGTACTTTTATTGGAGGTTTAGCAGGTGACGCAGTTACTACAGGTTTAGCTAATACAGCTGTAGGCTACAACGCGTTGTCTGGAGAAGATGAGCATGGTTACAATACAGCAGTAGGACACGGCGCTTTAAAAGTACAAAATGCAGGCGCTAACGCATACAACGTTGCTGTTGGTGCTTCTGCTGGTTTATCTGTTACAACAGGTACTTATAATACTATTGTTGGTGGTTTAGCTGGCGATGCGTTAACTAGTGGTAATACAAACGTAGCTATAGGGTATCAAGCTTTAACAAGCGAAACACAAGGTGATAGAAGCGTAGCTATAGGTGTTAGCGCTTTAGAAGTTCAAAATAACACTAGTAATGCAGATATTTATAATGTAGCGGTTGGTTATCACGCTGGTAAACAAGTTACAACAGGTATTCAAAATACTTTGATAGGAGGTTTAGCAGGTGATGCAATTACTACGGGTTATCAAAATGTAGCTTTAGGATATAGAGCGCTTTCTACTGAAGATACTGGTAGGTCAAGTGTAGCAATAGGTAATGATGCTTTGTTAAATCAAAACTTTGATGGTAACGCTTATAATGTAGCGATAGGTGATTCAGCTGGTTTATCAATTACATCAGGTATTAGAAATAATATTATAGGTGCATTAGCTGGGGACGCGTTAACTAGTGGTGAAAGAAATACAGTAATGGGCCATGGGGCTTTAGGTGCTGAAACTCAAGGTGATAGAAGCACTGCAATAGGTTATAATGCGTTAAAAGATCAAAATGTTGGAGATAATAACGCTTATAATACAGCTGTTGGTTATCAAGCTGGTTTAAATGTTACTACAGGAACGCATAACACGCTAGTAGGAGGTTTAGCAGGTGAAAACTTAACTACTGGTATTAGAAATACATTTATGGGTTATTTAGCCGGGGCTGACACAAATATAGGTCAATTTAATACAGCTGTAGGTTATGACGCTCTTAGAAATAATATAGATGGAGACAGTAACGTAGCTATAGGACATAAAGCTCTTGAAGATTATGATGGAGCTGATGGTGAAGGTGGTAACGTAGCTGTAGGTACTAGTTCAGGATTAAATATAACAACTGGTCAATTTAATACTACATTAGGTCATCAAGCAGGTGATGCTTTAGATGCTGGTAATAATAATACAATTGTAGGTAGCAATGCTGATCCTGGGGGAGGTGGCCAAAGCAACTCAACTGTTATAGGTGCTGGAGCTACAGGTAATGGCAGTAATACAGTTACATTAGGTGATGGATCTATAAGTGGTTTACATTGTCAAGTAAGCAGCATATCTGCTCTATCAGATAAAAGAGATAAAACAAATATCGAAGATTCTCAATATGGTTTAAATATAATAGAAAATTTAAAACCTGTAACATTTGAGTGGAATCAAAGAGATGGTAATAGAAAAGGTTTAAAAGACGTAGGATTTATTGCGCAAGACTTGCAAGAAGTTGATGATAAATACACAAGATTAGTTGAGTCTAGTGATCCAGAAAAACTACAAGCTACATACGGTAGATTAATACCAATTTTAACAAAAGCAATACAAGAGTTAAGTGCAGAAGTAAAAGAATTAAAAAAACAAATAAATGGCTAAACAAACTATTAATATAGGAACCTCAGCTAATGACGGAACTGGATCTACGCTCAGAGCAGCATTTGATATATGTAATGACAATTTTACAGAGTTATATGACGGTACTGGTGGTTTATTACATAAAATAGAAGGTACAAACTTTACAGGTTCATTACTTGTTGGACATAGTACTACTGGTACATTATCTTCTGCAGAAAATAATACTGGTGTAGGTATAAATTCATTAAAATCATTAACTAGTGGTGATGCTAATATTGGTTTAGGCGGAAGAACAGGTTTTAATTTAACAACTGGTTCACGTAATATATTAGTTGGATATAGAGCTGGTGAAAATATAACCACTGGTAGTTTTAATGTAGCTATAGGTGATGAGGCTTTATTTACAGAAGATGAACATGGAAAAAGCATAGCTTTAGGATATCATGCTCTAAGAGCTCAAGACACTGGTAACGACGCGTTTAATATAGCTATAGGCCACACAGCAGGACAAGCAATTACAACTGGTAACAGACAAGTGTTAATTGGTGGTTTAGCAGCGGTTAGTACAACTACAGGTGCTAGAAATATAGCTATAGGTTATAGATCTTTAAATACTAATGTTGACGGTTTTGGAGCTACTGCTTTAGGATATGAAGCTTTACTTGCTCAGGAACCTTCTGGTCAACAATATACTTATAACGTAGCTATAGGATATGAAGCAGGTCATGATGTTTCTACAGGATTAAACAATACAATAATAGGTGGTAAAGCTGGTGATGCTTTAACAACTGGTAGCAATAATACAATTATTGGATATAATGCAGCTGCTTCAGCTGTAGATGTATCTAACGAAGTTACAATTGGTAATAGTAGTATAGCTAACGTAAGAATACCATCTGACTCAACTTTAAAAATAGGTGCTAGTGGTGATTTACAATTAGAACATGTTAGTAGTAATTCATTTATTAAAAATACAGCTGTTGGTGATTTATATATTGAAAACCAAGTTGATGACGCAGATATAATATTTAGATCAGATGATGGTAGTGGTGGTTTAGCAACTTATATGACAATTGATGGTGGTGCTGAATTAAATAGATTTGTAAAAAATGTAATGTGGAATGATAGTGTTGTTGCGTATTTTGGTGGAGGTTTTGATTTACAAATATATCACGATGGAACAAATAGTGTTATAAATAATACTACTGGTCATTTACAAATATATAACAACGCTGATAATGGTGATATATCATTCATATCTGATGATGGTAGTGGTGGTACTACTGAATATTTTAGACTTGATGGTGGTATAGAATTAAATGTGGTTTCTAAAACTATGTTATTTACTGATAACGTAAGAGCTGATTTTGGTAGTTCAAATGATTTAAGATTACAACACTCTTCAGGTAATAATTCAAGTTATATACAAAATTATACAGGAGATTTATATATTGAAAACTTAGCTGACGACAAAGACATAATATTTAAGTCTGATGATGGTTCGGGAGGCGCAACTACATATTTCTTTTTAGATGGAAGTTCAACACAAGTAAAATATGATGTTAATTTAAAAATACACGATAGTAAAAAATTAATATTAGGTGATGGTGATGATTTACAAATATATCACGGCGGTACTGATTCTGTTATTGAAAACAATGCAGGTGATTTATATATAAGCAATAAAGCTGATGATAAAGACATTGTATTTAGAAGTGATGATGGAAGTGGTGGTTTTACTGAATATTTTAGAGTTGATGGGAGTGCAGATAAAGTTATATTTAGTAAAGGTATAAGATTAATTGATAATCAAAGATTAGACGTTGGAGGTTCAACAGATGGTAGATTCTACCACGATGGTACTGATACATTTTTAACTACCATTACTGGCGATTTAATTATTAAAAATAGTAATGATGATGGTGATATTAAATTTAAATCTGATAATGGTTCAGGCGGAGAAACTGAATATTTTAGATTAGATGGAGGTTTAGCTACTGGAGGTACCGTGTACACTGTGTTTCCTGATAATTCAAGAGCAACTTTTGGAGCTGGTTACGATCTGCAAATTTATCACGATGCAAGTAATTCTTATATTAAACAAGGCGCGGGTGGTCATTTAATTATACAACAAGAAACTGATGATGGAGATATTCTACTTAAATGTGACGACGGCTCTGGTGGGGTAACAACATATCTTAGATTAGATGGTAGTACAAAAACAATTGATATACCAGATAGTATACCTTTAGCTTTTGGTAGTGGTGATGATTTAAAAATACAACATAACGGAACAGATAACTTTATAGACAGCTACAATGGTCATTTAAATATAAGAAACCACAACGCTGATAAAGATATTATTTTTCAAGCAGATGATGGTAGTGGTGGTTTAGCTGAATACTTTAGATTAGATGGTGGATTAGGTTACAGTGTAGTAAGTAAAACGTTAAATTTTATCGATAATAATCCAGCTTCGTTTGGTGGTGGTGGTGATCTTGCAATAAAACACGATGGAACTGATTCAACTATTATAAATAACACAGGTGATTTATATTTAAGAAATTTAGCTGATGATAAAGATATTATTTTTCAATCAGATGATGGTAGTGGAAGTTTTGCTACATATTTTCAATTAGATGGTAGTGATGGTTTTAGTAAAGCACATAAAAAAATTAGATTTTTAGACAATGTTAAAGCAAGTTTTGGTAATGTTGATGATTTAGAAATCTATCACGATGGTAGTGATTCTATCATAAAAGATGGTGGTACAGGAAGTTTAGATATAAGATCAAGTCATGTTCATATAACAAGTTCAGCAGGTGGCAGTAATATGGCACAGTTCTTTAGCGGTGGTAATAGTTATATTTACGCAAACAACGTGTTGAGAATAGAAGCAACTACTTCTGGAGCAAAAGTATATGGTGATCTTGAAATAGAAAATTCTTCAGATGGTAAATTCTTCAGATGGTATTATATTAGAATCACCAAATGGAACAAGATTTAGAATAACAGTAGATAACTCAGGTAATTTATCAACTACTTCATTATAGTAAAAACTAAATAAAACAAGTAAATATATATAAGTAATTAATAATCAATAAATAAAATTAAATTATGAGTGAAGAAACATGGAGTGCTGACGAATTAGCACAGCAAATAACAGCTACACTTGATTCAGTAGGTATTGTTGAAAGAATTAGAGCTGTTGAAGAAGCAGATAGAACTGAAGATCAAGTAGATGAATTAGCTAGAAACGAAAGACACATACAGCTTAAAATGGCTATTACACAATTTGTATCTGGCTTATCAGTAGATGAAAAAGCTAAAATAGACGCATTAAGATTATAATATGAAGAAATTTTTTATAGAAGTAAAAAGAAGATTTAAGCTTGTTTTAGTAGAGCTTAGAGATGTTTTTAAAGCAACTAAAGAAGTCGGTAATCAAATCGGTGATATTGGTGATGCTGTGAAAGGTAAAAAAAGAAAAGGCAGAAAAAATGTCAAAAAATAAAAAAAAGTTTTCAGAAACTAAAGTTGGTGCTTTTTTAAGTAAAGCAGCGCCAGGTATATTAGGCACTGTTGGTGATGTATTACCAGATAGTGGTGTATTTGGTGTAGTAAAAAACTTAATACAAAAAGAACCAGCTTTACCAGCTGAAGATAAAGAAAAAGCAATGAAACTATTAGAGATGGATATAGTTGAAATGCAAGAAGTATCAAAGCGTTGGGAAAGTGATATGAAGTCAGATAGTTGGCTTAGTAAAAATACTCGACCAATGTCTTTAATATTCCTTACTATATCTATGGTTTTGTTAATATTATTAGACAGCTTTGAGTGGAGCTTTAGTGTTTCACCTGGCTGGGTTGATTTATTACAAACATTACTAGTAACAGTGTACGTAGCTTATTTTGGTTCACGTGGCGCTGAAAAATTTCAAACAATTAGAAATAAAAATTAAATTAAATTAAAATTATGAGTGAAAAAGAATTAAAAATTACAGAAGAACAATTAAAAAAAGTTCAAGCGCAAGTAAAAGTTAGAACACAATTAATAGCTGACATCGGCGCGACAGAAGCTCAAAAACACGAGCTACTTCATGCTTTAAATAACGTTATGCAGAAAACAAAAGAAACTGCTGATGAATTAGAAAAAGAGTACGGTAAGATCAATATTAATCTTGAAGACGGTACTTACGAAGTTATTAAAGAAGAAGAAGTAAAAGAAGAAAAATAAATATAATTCCTATGGCTAAGTTAATTAGAAAAATAAGCATAGGAACTGACTATAAAAATGAAGCAATGCATTACTCTGTAGGCCAACAGGTCTACGGAGGACATTGCATATGTGATATATTATTTGATAATAAAGATAATTCTTATAATATATTTATTAAAAAAGAAGACGAAGTTATACCATGGAAGAAGTTTAATTCTAACATGGCTATATCAATTGAATACAATTTAGAGTATTAATGCAAAGTTTATTTAATTTTATAGTACAACCAAAAAATAAAAGATACGAAAACGAAGTTGATATTAATGGTAAAAAACTTATTATTAATACAACTATGGACGATCATAAATATGTTAGTAGAATAGGTATAGTAAAATCAATACCTAAAATTGGTGAAACAAATATTAAAGTTGGTGATGAGGTTATAGTTCATCATAATGTTTTTAGAAGATTTTATAATATAAAAGGCGAAGAAAAAAACAGCTCATCATATTTTAAAGAAGATTTATACTTCTGTTATTATGATCAAATATTTTTATATAAACAAAACGGTGAATGGAAAGCACCTTTTGAGTTTTGTTTTGTAAAACCTATTGAAAATAAAAAACAATTTGTAACAGTTCAAAAAGAACGTCCTCGTGTTGGTATACTAAAATATGGTAATAGTTCCTTAGATGCTTTTAAAGTGCACGAGGGAAGTCTTGTAGGGTTTAGCCCAAGCAGCGAGTATGAATTTATTATAGAAAATGATAGATTATACCGTATGCGAACTAATGATATTACAATTAAATATGAATACAAAGGAGACGAAGTTGAATATAATCCAAGCTGGGCAAGTGGCTGTGGACGAACTTATTAAAGTTGCTAAAGAACCTATTGTAGACTCAGAAGATGATATAAGCGCTGATAGATTAAAAAATGCTGCAGCTACAAAAAAGCTAGCTATATTCGATGCTTTTGAAATACTTAAACGTATACAAGAAGAAAAAAATATGCTAGAAGATAAACCTAAAAAAGAAACAAAAGAAAAAACTTTTAAAGGTTTTGCTGAAAAGAGGTCTAAATGAAATACGAACAAACTTTAATAAAAGTACTCAAAGACTATATTAAACCTAAAGTTTTAGCTAGAAATAATAGATATAAAAAATGGGAGTATGGTTATAATGAAGATCACGACTTTGTAGTTATAAGTAAAACAGGTGAAATAGGTGAAGTATATGAAATACAAAATTTAAAAATAGCTTTACCAAAACAAAAAAATGTTCATAAGTTTAAACAAAACACTTGGACTAAATTTGATTATCCTGATGAATTAAAAAAAATTAAAACTGTTTACGATTTTAAACAGTATCCACAAGATTTTAAAGAAAAATGGTATGATTACATCGATAATGAATTTACCCGTAGGGAAGAAGGTTTTTGGTTTTATAACAAAGACGTTCCTACTTACATTAGTGGTACTCATTACATGTACTTGCAGTGGTCTAAGATTGACGTCGGTGCACCAAACTTCCGTGAATCAAATAGATTATTCTTTATTTTCTGGGAAGCTTGTAAGGCAGATACACGCTCCTTTGGGATGTGTTACCTTAAGAATAGGCGGTCAGGGTTTTCTTTCATGGCCTCAGGAGAGGTGGTTAACTTGGCAACCATATCAAGTGACTCCAGGTATGGTATATTATCCAAGTCTGGACCCGATGCCAAGTCTATGTTCACAGATAAGGTGGTACCCATATCAGTTAATTACCCCTTCTTTTTCAAGCCGACCCAGGACGGAATGGACAGGCCCAAGACCGAGCTTGCCTACCGTGTCCCCGCAACCAAGTACACCCGTCGTAAACTTACCGCCCCAACCAACGACGAAGCCTTGGAAGATTTACAAGGACTTGACACCACGATCGACTGGAAAAATACAGGTGATAACTCCTACGACGGTGAGAAACTCAAACTCCTCGTACATGACGAGTCCGGTAAATGGGAGAAGCCGAACAACATACTCAACAACTGGCGGGTCACGAAAACGACATTAAGATTAGGTAGTAGAATAGTTGGTAAATGTATGATGGGTTCAACATCAAACGCGTTAGACAAAGGTGGTGATAACTTTAAAAAATTATACTATGACTCAGATGTCACTAAAAGAAACCGCAATGGACAGACTCGCTCAGGATTATATAGTTTGTTCATACCTATGGAATGGAACTACGAAGGATACATTGATTCTTATGGATTACCTGTATTCCAAAATCCAACAAAAGAAGTTTTTGGCCCATATGGCGATAAAATTAAAGACGGAGTTATAGACTATTGGAATAATGAAGTAGACGGTTTAAAGTCTGATCAAGATGCTTTAAATGAATTTTATAGACAGTTTCCACGTACAGAGCAACATGCTTTTAGAGATGAAACAAAACAAAGTTTATTTAATTTAACAAAAATATACGAGCAAATAGATTACAACGAAGAAGTTAAAATGTCTGGTCTTGTAACACAAGGTAGCTTTCAATGGCGTAACGGTATAAAAGATACAACAGTAGAATTTATGCCAAGCAATAATGGTAGATTTAAAATAAGCTGGACACCTGATGTTAATATGCAAAACAGAATAATAGTTAAAAATGGTGTTAAGTTTCCTGGTAATGAACACGTAGGTGCTTTTGGCTGTGATAGCTATGATATATCAGGTACTGTTGATAGGTTAGGTTCTAATGGAGCTTTACATGGTGTTACTAAATTTAGTATGGAAAACGCTCCGCCTAATAGAATATTTTTAGAATATGTGGCAAGGCCTCAAACAGCTGAAATATTTTTTGAAGATGTTTTAATGGCATTAGTATTTTACGGTATGCCAATATTATGTGAAAATAATAAACCAAGGCTTTTATATTATTTAAAACGTCGAGGTTATAGAGGTTATTCAATGAATAGACCTGATAAAGTTTGGAATAAATTATCTGTAACAGAAAAAGAAATAGGTGGTATACCAAACTCAAGTGAAGATATTAAACAAGCTCATGCAGCCGCCATAGAAAGTTATATTGAAAACTATGTAGGACAATTAAGTAATAACTATGGTGATATGTATTTTAATAGAACATTAGAAGACTGGGCTAAATTTGATATAAATAATAGAACTAAATTTGATGCGTCAATAAGTTCTGGTTTAGCTTTAATGGCTTGTAATAAAAACCTTTATAAACCAATACAAGAAAGAAAAATAAAATCAATTAACCTTGGTATTAAAAAATATGATAATCAAGGAGTGAGATCTCAAATAATTTAAAGATGATTAAAAAAGGTATTAAAACCTCTTTTCCTAGCCAAGCTGTTAGTGATGAAGAAAAGATGAGTGCCGAGTACGGTGCAAAAGTTGGTTCAGCTATTGAGCATGAGTGGTTTAGTAATAACGAAAACTCTAATCGATACACTACTTTTAAAGAATCTTTTCACTCATTAAGATTATACGCAAGAGGTGAACAGTCTATTAAAAAGTATAAAGATGAATTATCTATAAATGGTGATTTATCATATCTTAATTTAGACTGGAAGCCTGTACCTATTATACCTAAATTTGTAGATATAGTTGTAAATGGTATGGCTGATAGATCATATGATATTAAAGCATACTCGCAAGATCCAGCTGCTATAAAAGAAAGAACTGATTATGTTCAAAATATAGTAGCTGATATGCAAGCTAAAAACTTTAATGATGAAGTAGCTAATTCTTTTGGTATGAGTTTATATAAAACTGATCAATCAAAACTACCTCAATCAAATGAAGAACTACAGCTTCACATGCAGCTTGATTACAAACAAAGTATTGAAATAGCAGAAGAAGAAGCTATTAATAGTGTGTTTGAAGCAAATAAATACGATTACGTATCTAAACGAGTTAATCAAGATTTAGTTACTATAGGTATTGGTGCTACAAAAAATTCATTTAATAAATCAGAAGGTATTAAAATAGAATACGTTGATCCAGCTGATCTAGTTTACTCTTACACAGACTCACCTTATTTTGATGATATATATTATGTTGGTGAAGTAAAACAAGTATATGCAAACGAATTAAAAAAACAGTTTCCAGAAATAACTGATGAAGATATAGAAAGATATAGAGGTTATTCAACTGCTTATAGAAAAAGAACCATAGTAAATAAAAAAGGTGACGATAGCAATACAATAAGTGTTTTATATTTTGAATATAAAACTTATATGAGTGAAGTTTATAAAGTAAAAAACACAGCTACAGGTGGACAAAGAGCTATTAAAAAAGACAGTGGTTTTAATCCACCTAAAAACGAAGACTTTGAAAAAGTTGAAAGAGTTATAGAAGTTATATATGAAGGTGCTAAAATATTAGGTAGTGGTTCAGATAAGCTTTTAAAATGGGAGTTAAAGAAAAATATGATACGACCAAAGTCAGACACTACAAAAGCTGTTATGAGTTATAGTATGTGCGCGCCCCGTATGTACGAAGGTCGTATTGAAAGTTTAGTGAGCCGTATAACTGGTTTTGCAGATATGATACAGCTTACGCATTTAAAACTTCAACAAGTAATGGCTAAGATGGTGCCAGATGGTGTTTATTTAGACGCAGATGCTTTAGCCGAAATAGATTTAGGTAACGGTACTAATTATAATCCACAAGAAGCTTTAAACATGTATTTCCAAACTGGTAGTGTTATTGGTAGATCAATGACTCAAGATGGTGATATGAATAGAGGTATAAGACCAGTAACTGAAATAAATTCTAGCACTAAAGGCGGTAAAATACAAAGTTTAATACAGACTTATAACTATTATCTTCAAATGATGCGTGATGTTACCGGACTTAATGAAGCTAGAGATGGTAGCATGCCAGATAAAAATGCATTAGTAGGTATACAAAAACTAGCTGCAGCAAATAGTAATACAGCAACTAGACATATATTACAAGGTAGTTTATACATAACTTTATCACTTGCAGAGTGTATTGCTATGAGAATATCTGATGTTATAGAATATTCACCAACAAAAGAAGCGTTTATAAAATCTTTAGGTAAATTTAATGTTGGCACGTTAGAAGAAATGGCTAGTTTTAGTATAAATTTAGAAGATGCTATTGATATACGTGAAGTTAGAAATATAAAATTAGCTAATCAATTATTAAAAATAAGAAGAAAAGCTAAACAAGCTATTGATCAACAAATAGCACAACAAAATATACAAGCTCAAGCTCAAGCTAATGCAGCTGCTTCTGAAAGAGCAACTGCTGCTGAAATGCAAAAACAACAAGCTTTAAACCAAAGTAAAGCTCAAATGGAACAAGTTAAAGCTCAGCTTGAGATGCAAAAATTAGAAAGAGAAGCACAGCTTAAAAAAGAATTAATGCAAATTGAGTTTGAAATGAATATGCAGTTAAGAAAAGCTGAAGCAGATGTATTAAAACAAAGAGAAAAACAAAAAGAAGATCGTAAAGACGAAAGAACTAAGATACAAGCAACTCAACAAAGTGAGTTAATTGATCAAAGAAAAAAAGACACAGGACCTAAAAGTTTTGAATCAGCTGGATTTGACAACTTAGATGGTTTTGGCCTAGAACAATTTGATCCTAGGTAATTTACTAATTATATAATATTATATCATGGAAAACACTGAAAAACAAGAAAATGTTATTCAAGAAGTAAAAACAGAAGAAACACCTGTAAAAGCTTCTAATGAAGAACAAAAACAAGAGGAGCCTAAAGTTCAAGCTAGAATAGTTGAGCAAGAAGGTGGTAATTTTAAAATCAAATTAAAAAAGAAAAATGAGCCCGTTCAAGAGCAAAGCACAGATGAAGTTTCTGTTCGCGACGAATCCGACGTTAGCAAAGAAGTTTCTGAAGAAAACAAGCAAGAGGAAGTTGAAAAGCCTACCGAAGAAATTAAAGAAGAAGAGGTAGTTCTTGAAGAGGTAAAAGAAGAAGAAGAAGTACAACAAGAAGAAGTTGTAGAAGAAAAAATTGAAGAACCTGTAACGCAAGTACAACCTGAACCGCAAGTGGTTGTACCAGAAAACTTAAAAGATTTAGTTAAGTTTATGGAAGATACAGGTGGAAGTCTAGAAGATTATGCTAGATTAAACGCGGATTATTCTAATATAGACGACAATGCTTTATTATTAGAATATTATAAAACGACTAAGCCTCATTTAAATATGGAAGAAATAAACTTCTTAATTGAAGATACATTTCAGTTTGATGAGGAAATTGATGAGCCAAGAGATATTAAAAAGAAAAAATTGGCTTTCAAAGAAGAAATTGTAAAAGCTCGAAAGCATCTTACTGGCCTAAAGGATCAGTATTACAAAGAAGTCAAGTTGGGTTCTAAGTTGACCAGCGAGCAGAAAGAGGCAGTAGAATTTTACAATACATACAAACAAGAACAAGCCACTAATAGTGAGATTCAAAAACAACAGCTAGAACGTTTTCAAAAATCTACTGACTCTGTATTCAATAATAATTTCAAAGGTTTTGACTTTAACGTTGGAGAAAAAACTTATAGATACAATATTAAAGATGTTCAAGTTGTTAAAGAGTATCAAAGCGATATATCTAATTTCGTAAGAGAGTTTCTTGACGATAAAAATATGATGCAAGATGCAAAAGGGTATCACAAAGCTTTATATGCTGGTAAAAACATTGATAAAATTGTTAAACATTTTTATGATCAAGGTAAAGCAGACGCTATAAAGGAAACAAGTATGAATGCAAAAAACATTGATATGTCTCCAAGAACTGCTGCGCCTGTTGTTGATGCTGGTGGTAGAAAGTTTAGAGTATTAAGTGGTGATGATAGTTCTAGTTTGAAATTTAAAATTAGAAATAAATAACAACTTAAAATTTAAACAAAATGGGATTTAATACGTCTTTAGGTTTAGGTGGTAGTTACTCATTAACTGGGTCACCATCACAAACTGTAAGCGACAACAATTATCTTGATTTAGCTAATACAGCTAACCAAGGTTGGGCGCAACAATACCTACCAGAATTGTACGAGCAAGAGATCGAAAGATACGGAAACCGTACAATTAACGGATTTTTGGCAATGGTAGGGGCAGAAATGCCTATGTCATCCGATCAGGTAGTATGGTCTGAGCAAAACAGATTACATATTGCTTATAAAAACAAGTCAGGTAACGAAACTGCAACTGTTAATTCAAGTACTAACGTAGTAACATTAGGTAGTGATTACACTAACTCTGTAAGAGTAGGTGCTCAAATTATTATTACTGATTCTGCTTCAGGACTTAAAACAGCTGTTTGTAGAGTAACTGAAACAAGTGGACAAACATTTAAAGCTTTACCATACGAAACTGCTGATTTATCTTCAGTTTTAGGTTCTGGTAGCTCAATTGGTTGTAATGTATTTGTATTTGGTTCTGAATTTGCAAAAGGTTCTGCTTCTATGGCAGGAGAACTTAAGCCAAGTTTTACTAAATTTGATAACAGACCAATTATTATTAAAGATCACTTTAAAATTTCAGGTTCTGACACAGCTCAAATCGGTTGGGTTGAAACAATTGATGAGTCTGGGCAATCAGGTTTTTCTTGGTATATGAAGTCTGCTAGTGAAACTAGATTAAGATTTGAAGATTACTTAGAAATGTCTATGATTGAATCTGTAAAAGGTGTTCCTGGAAGTTCTACACTTGAAGCTGCTACTGGTGGTTTAGGTATTGATGCTGGTGACAGCTTCGGTACTGAAGGTTTATTCCAAGCTGTTGAAACAAGAGGTAATGTATTTGAAGATTTAGCTTCACTTGCTGATTTTGATTTAGTATTAAAAAATCTTGACAAGCAAGGTGCTATTGAAGAAAATATCTTATATGTAAATAGAGATTTAGCATTAACTTTTGATGACATGATGGCTGGATTAAACGCTGGTTACCAAGGAGGTGCTTCATTTGGTGTATTTGAAAACTCTGCTGATATGGCATTAAATTTAGGTTTTTCAGGACTAAGAAGAGGTTCTTATGACTTCTACAAGTCTGACTGGAGATACTTAAACGATGCTGCTGGTAGAGGTGGTTTTGGAGATATTTCTGGAATTTTAATTCCTGCTGGTGTATCATCTGTATATGATGAAAACTTAGGTAGAAATATTAAGAGACCTTTCTTACACGTAAGATATAGAGCTTCTCAAACTGATGACAGAAGAATGAAGTCTTGGGTAACAGGATCTGTTGGTGGTGCATCATATATCGGTGACGATATTATGGAAGTACATTATTTATCTGAAAGATGTTTAATTGTACAAGCTGCTAACAACTTCGTGTTATTAAAAGAATCATAGTGGTAATTATTAACTTTTAAAACTAATAAAAATGGATAAATTTTTAATTTTTATTGACGCAGCTGATGATGCCGCTATGTACCCAATGTCAAGATTTCTTGGAATGACTGTTGCATCTGATGCAACTATTTTAGTAAAGTTCTCAAGTTCTGTTGGTAGTTTTGGTACAGATGGTTCTGCTGCTGATATTGTTACACTTACCGTTACTGCTGATTCTGAGCTTAAAGTGTTTAAAGCACTAGCTAAGAAAATTGCTGAGATCGGTAATTATAACGCGGAAAATCACTTAGTTGTTTGTGATGATGTAAACTCTGTGTTTGCTCATGCAGATATACTAAGCTGTACAATAGCGATTGATTCATAGTAATCAATTATTTTAAACCAAAGGCGTCTTTAATGGCGCCTTTAGGTTTATTTTTAAATTATTTAATTATATTATATTATGGCAAAAAAGAAACAAGTTGAGGTTGTCGAGCCTCAAGCTCCTAAATGGGAGATGAAAGATAGACAATATTATTTAAAGAAAAAAGGTAGACCGTTAACATATGTGTTACAGTCTAAATCAACAAAAAGAAAACCATTATTGTGGTGGGACGAAGCAAAAGGCATTAATAGAGAAATGAGATATGCTAGTAATCAAAAGTCTGTTTTTGTTGATGAACAAGATGATAACGTGATGATGGAACATGTTATATTTGAAGAGGGTGTTTTATATGTTCCTAAACAAAATCAACCATTACAAAAGTTTTTATCTTTATACCACCCTAAAAAAGATGTTGTTTATGCTGAAAAAGACGATGTTGCAGAAGCAAAAGAAGATTTAATTGATATTGAAACTGAAATGAAAGCTTTAAACACTGCTACATCTATAGAAATAGATCAAGCTGAAGCTATATTAAGAGTAGAAATAGGTTCTACTGTTGATAAAATGAGTTCAGCTGAGATAAAAAGAGATTTGTATTTATTTGCTAGACAAAACCCTGTTTTATTTTTAGATCTTGTAAATGATGAAAATGTTGTGCTTAGAAATTTAGCTATTAAAGCTAATGAAATGGGTGTGATAACATTATCTCAAGATCAAAGGATGTTTACTTGGGGTGCAACTGATAGAAAATTAATGGAAGTACCTTTTGATGAAAACCCATACAGTGCTTTTGCTGCTTGGTTAAAAACTGATGAAGGTGTTGAAGTTTACAAATCAATACAAAAAAGGTTAAACTAAAAACAAATAGTCACGGCCCTTTAATTAGGGCCTGTGATTATAATAAAATATAAAATGGCAATATCAGTAGATAAAGTATATAGAAAAGTATTAGCAATACTAAATAAAGAATCAAGAGGTTTTTTAACACCAGACGAGTTTAATAGAATAGGTTCGCAAGTACAGCTTGATCTACTTGATAAAGCTTTTCATGATTATAACAGAGCTGTATCTAGAGAAACTGTAGGCCGCGGCGCCCAAGGATATGGTGATATACCTAAAAAAATACAGGATCGTATAGATCCATTTTACACAACTAATGACATAACATTAGTTAGTGGTGTTGGTGCTTTACCAACTGTAACTGTAGATGATTATACTAGATCAAACGTATACAACATAGTTAGAGTAACAACACAAGACAGAAGTATTAACTCATTAAATATAATAGAAGTTGATAGAATAGAAAAATCTAAGTTAACTTATTTATTATCTTCTCCAATAACTTCTCCGTCAACATTATTTCCAATATATTACATAACAGGTGAAAATATAAATGTAAATCCTACTACATTAACAACTATTACTATAGATTATATATCTATACCTAGCGATCCAGTTTGGAACTCTCAAGCTGATACAAACGGTGCTTTAACTTATACAGCAACTGGTAGGAGTTATTATAAAAGACCCAAGCGTTATACAAGCTATAGGTCAAGAAACAGCAACAAAAGTACAACAAGAAAACGCTTAATAAATGGCACTATTAAACAATAAAACAAACGAAACATATTACACTGGTAGTCAGTCTTTTTATATTAGTGGTACTATACCTTATACATATACACTAACTGAAATACAAACAGAGCATGGCAGTAAAATAACTGCTGATGATATTAGAGTTTATGTAGAGTCTAATAATTCTAACTATACTGATAGAGAAATATTTGACTGGACTGTTTCTGATGGTGTTTTAACTATATTAACATCAGGTGCTGCAGGTGGAGATGGTGATGCTGCTTTTGATGAGTTAAACGAAATTAATGCTGAAGGTGTATTAAGAGTTGAATTAAGAGATCATATATTTGGTGGATATAGACATACTTCACTTTCTGATATAGTATCTAACTTTATAATAGGTTACGTAGGTGATGGTAAATTAATAAATAATGCTAGTAAAACAGATGTTGTTTTTCATGCTAGAAGAGGTTTACAAGAATTTAGTTATGATATATTAAAAACT
>LULO01000263.1_pt1 | contig 20187 bp, 18 predicted proteins | sample 728121 | NCBI WGS metagenome assembly LULO01 (sample SAMN03860287, study PRJNA289734) | marine metagenome | biome: seawater column; feature: ocean; material: water; isolation source: Red Sea water column Station 149 - depth 50m | place: Saudi Arabia: Red Sea | collected 2011-10-15 | depth 50 m | reverse complement strand
AGATAAATCGGGCCAAGACTTAATGGCTACAGCAAAATTAGCTGATTTCATAATTGAAAATAATAGTTCTTTAGAAGAATTAGAGACGGAATTAATAAATTGCTGGAAGCAAATTAAGCATTCCTGACACTGATTCCGGCTTCTTCCATCATCTCCATTGCAATAGAGAAATCTTCTTCCCATCTTTCAGGAATTTCCACTTCTGATGGATATACGACTTCATTTATTCCTGCCTGAATTAGTGATCTAGTGCATCTCGAACAAGGTGGCCAAGTAACATATGCAGTATTACCTTTTAGTGAAATTCCAATCCTTGCTGCATGCATGATAGCATTCTCTTCTGCGTGACAAATCATAGGATATTTTTTCTCACGATTTTGAAGACGATCGTCATCGTCCTCGATACCCCTTGGGAATCCATTAAAACCCGTAGAACGAATTTCTCTATCTGGCCCTACAACTACGCAACCCACCTTAGTTGATGGGTCTTTACTCCAGTCTGAAATATGTCTAGCAAGTTCTAGAAATCTCAAATCCCACTTGTCGCTCATGTACACTGTGGGGAGTATCAGGGTAATCATCATTCGGTTTCCCGGGGAGGATGGATTTTCATAATATCATCAAAATTTAGGCTATTTCTATCAATATATTCACTTAATAATTCACCAATAAGATAAATACTCCCTGTTATGAAAATTTCGTATCCCTCTTTTAGAGCGATTTTTATTGCAAAATCCATGGCCTCAATAGGGTTGATAATTTTATAAATTTTTACATGACTATCGAGAACTTTTGAGAATTCATTTTCTAGTTCATCGGCAGGAATAGTGGGATTTCTGCCAGCTGAAACTTCAGTAACTATGACTGATTCGAAGTTTTTATGACTATTAAATGCAGATAGGTGGGTTCGTAAATTAGACTTCCTAGACATTCCAATCAATAGAATTTTTTTATTGCTATTAAGTTGAGAGATATCATTTTGAAAGCTCTCAGAATTATGAGCAGCACTAATCTTACTTTTTACTTCAGAAGACCATGGGAAATTAGTCTCAGTACGTCCTATCCAATTCAATTCTGAAAAATGAGGTTTCCATCCCAATGATTTGGAAATTAAAGAAGCATATTCTGAAGAAATATCAAATGATTTTGATTTTTTTGATTTAAACCATCGCAGATCACTTCCAGCAACTTCTTCGAAGACATCTCTAACTTTTTTATTTTCATTATACATGCAAAATAGAGGTACTCCTTTTCTATATATTCCTGATTTTTCTCTGGCAATTTTTTCTAAAGAGTTTCCTAAAATTTCAGTATGCTCTTTAGAAATGGTAGTAATAGCACATAAATCTGCATTACAAAGTCTGGAAGCATCTAATCTCCCACCTAGGCCTGTCTCAATTATTGCTCTATCAACTCTTGCTTCTGAAAAGGCCAAAATTGAGACAAGAAATGTTATCTCGAAGTAAGTTGGAAATATCTCTGGATTTTTTTCTGCTGCTGATTTGATTTGATACAGATATTTATCATAAACATTAGATTTAATTGGAATACCATCTATTCTAGTTCTTTCTTCGATATTAATAAGATGAGGAGATGTAAAAACTCCGATTAATTCACCATTTTTGGTTCCTATTGAAGATAAATTAGCACATAGTGTACCTTTTCCATTACTTCCTGCAACGTGTATGCAAGGAAAATTCTTCTCTGGCCTTCCTAGTCTATACAATAGCTCATCACACGTTTCGAGACCCAGTCGCATCCCTGTACCAATTCTGCTAGTTAACCATGACCTGATTTTCGTCTCGTCATGAGAGGTCATGTATGGGTCAACGTGAAATGTGTATTGAATGTCGTGTATACATGACCGGAGTTGAGTCCCTAGAAATTTGGGGCGCAATTAAAGACCAGTGGAAGTCTATGACGGGAATGGCTGCAATGTTCACATTTTCAATTTTGTATGCAGTATTTATTCTTCCAGTGTATAATTATGATGTATACAGAGGATTTGGGGAATCAGGAACTACCAGAACTGAATTTATTTTTCTAGAATTGGGAATTATTTTATTATTTACGGTTTTGATAATTTGGCTGGCTAGGAAGGGGCTTCAGGTTTTGATAAAGGGATTTATCTTCACTGCTCTTGGATACAGTCTACTAATAGCACTAACACCAATTCTTTTCATTATTTTCGATTTATTAAGAATAGAAAGTAATGATTTTGGAATTTTATTATTTAATGTGGTAAGTCTAGTTTCTACAGTTTTTCTGATGGGTATTCTGTACAAGTTTCCAGAATGGTATGTAGTAAATACTGTAGGTGTTCTAGTGGGATCAGGAGTAATTGTAATGATTGGAATAGCTTTTGTTCCAGTTCTGATTATCATTTTCATGATTCTTGCGGCAATCTATGATCACTGGGCAGTCAATAAGAGTAAGCACATGTTAGAATTAGCAGATACTATGATTGATTTAAAATTGCCAGTCCTACTCGTATCTCCAAAAGAATCAGGATATTCATTAATTGATAATGCAGATTCAAAAATAAAAAAACAAGTAGAGGAATTTAGTCATAAAAATCCAGTAGAATCAGTGAAAAACAAGCCAAAAAGAGATGCTCTTTTTATGGGCTTAGGTGATGTAATCTTCCCTGGAATCTTAGTGATTTCATCAATTACATTCCTTCCCGAAATTGGCCCAGTGGTTTTAGACTTCTGGGGTGGTGATACTACTCCCATCTACCTTGGTCCATTACTAGTAGGGATAGGGACTTTGATTGGTGGATTAGTAGGTTATGCTGCACTAATGACTCAGGTTGCGAGAGGAAAACCGCAAGCAGGATTACCTTTACTCAATGGTGGAAGTATTCTAGGATACTTAATTTCTGGAATTTTCGCTCTGGGTATCGATAAATTATGGCAGGATATTACATTATTTTAGAAAACTCCCAATGATTTGAAGACAGGAAGCTGTCCGAGTAGTGTTAATTATGCTTGACATGGAAGTCTTCAGGGAACATGCAAATCTGATTAGAGCTGATCATGATAAGCGAGACATTCCACATGACTCGATAGACGAAGTGATAAGATTAGATGAAGAATGGCGAAAATCAACTTTTGAAACTGATCAACTTAGGCGTTTAAGGAATGCAGCAGCTCGTGGAATAGCTGATGCTAAAAAACATGGAGATACGAAAACTGTAGATAAAATAATGAAAGAAGTTTCTGATATAGGAGATAAGATAAAACAATTAGCATCTTATTCGGATGAATGTATTAGTAAAAGAGATTCTTTGAGAATGAGAATTCCTAATATTCTTCATGATGATGTTCCAATAGGTGAAGATGATCAAAAAAATACTCTCCATAGTTCACATGGTGAAAAAAGAAATTTTGATTTTAGTCCTAGAAATCACAATGATTTGATAGAGATGAATAATTGGGTAGATCAAGCAAGAGGTGCAAAGATTACTGGAAGTAGGTTTTATTTTCTTCAGGGTGACCTAGCGCGTCTAGAAATGGCATTACAGCAATATTCGGCGGATTTCTTAATGGAACGTGAATATACTCTGGTCCATCCGCCATTAATGATGAACAAGGAAGCATACGAGGGAGTAACAGACTTAGGAGATTTTGAGACGGTAATGTATGGCATTAATCCGGATCCATACTTTCTAATTGCAACAAGTGAACATCCATTGACGGCAATGAGGATGGGCGAAATCATAGAGCCTACAGAATTACCAGTTAAATTAGTTGGAGTTTCTCCGTGTTTCAGGAGAGAAGTCGGAGCCCATGGGCTCTCAGATAGAGGAATATGGAGGGTTCATCAATTTACCAAGGTTGAACAAATTATAATATGCAAACCTGATGAATCATGGAATTATCATGAAGAATTATTAAAAAATGCAACTGATTTATGGGACTCACTGAATCTTCATTATAAGGTTGTAAATATTTGTACTGGAGATATGGGGACCGTTGCCGCAAAGAAATATGATTTGGAAGCTTGGTTACCAGGTGCAGGGGAATACAAAGAGGTTGTTTCATGCTCAAATTGCACAGACTATCAAGCCAATCGATTAAAAATGAGATATAGGACATCTGAAGGAAATTCAGCTGTCCATACACTGAATTCAACAGCAGTAGCAACTAGTAGGGCCTTAGTAGCTATTATTGAGCAAAATCAAAATTCTGATGGGACAGTAGAAATTCCTAGCGCGTTAATTCCATACATGAATGGGAAAAGAGTATTAACTTCGCTAAATTGATTATAAATCCTTCCAAATTCCCAATGAATCTCTTAGGGCCGATTCTAAATCTGTATGTACGAATGAATATCCCGATTCTATTAGTCTTTTTGGAATTACTCTTTGGCCCTCTATGAGTAATGGATCAGCGAGTTCTCCAAAAAGTAATCTCATTGAAAATTTTGGTATGGGAGCTATAGCAGGCCTCCTGAGTACCTTTCCAAGAATTTTTGCGAATGATTTCTGTCTAGATGGATTAGGAGCTGTCATGTTGTAGATTCCTTCTGAATTAGAATTCATCGCCAAGTGATGAATGGCATATATTTCATCATCCATTGAAATCCAAGACATCCATTGATTTCCTCCACCAATTGGACCACCGCCACCTATTTTCCAAGGAAGTAACATTCGTCCTAAAGCACCACCTGCTCCAGATAAAACTATACCATTTCTAGTGTTTACTACGCGTATTCCTGCCTTTTTAGCTGAGTCGGCGTATGATTCCCACGAGATTACTGTATCAGTTAGAAAGCCTTCTCCTTGTTTGCTTTCCTCTGTTAACTCTTCATCATCCCTAGAGCCGTAAAATCCTATGGCGCTTGCAACAATTAGAACATCGGGTTTTGATTTTAGTCTACTTAGTGTATCAGAAAGAAGTGTTGTAGATAGTCTTCTAGAATCAACGATAGAATCTCCATCTAACTCTCCGGTTTCTGGATTCCATTGAATTTCCTTTTGTCCTTCTTTGATTGGCCTTCTGACTAGTCTCCAAACATCATGTCCTCCAGTATCAAAAAATGCCACCAGCTGAGTACCTATCAATCCAGATGAGCCGGCAATTAGAACTCTTTTCCTGGGAACATGTTTGTATTGAGAATGTATTTTAATATCGCGTTGTAATCGAATTTCTCTAGACTTAAACATTCTCTTTAGCTCGTTCTTAACTAATAATCCACCGAGAATATTGTCTACAAAATTACCCAATCTACCGAAAGGTACCTGATAAGTCACATCATCAGTTATGGTTGTTATTCCATTATTAAACTTAAAATCATGATTATGTTTCCAGTACCAAAATGGTCCTTTAACCATAATTTCACTAAATCTTTTGGGCGGATTATATTCAGTGTGTTCAGCAATCCATTTCATTTTTAGAGGTAGTAAGGGATTTAATGGGAATCGAAAAATTCTCTGTGAACCTTCTTGAAGAGTCTTGTCTGCTCTGATTTCTTCAGCAACTAGCCAAGGTGGCATTAATCTCCTGAATGAACCCTCATGCTCATGCCATGCGAAAGTATCCTCAATACCAGCCTCAACTTCTGTATTGTGCTTGATACTGTACATACTATCTAGTTAGGAATTCAGACTAAAGTATATAAGTAAATGTTTTAGAAATTAATTTAATCCAAACAGTTATTCATAAATGAGAACAAATAGCAGCAATTATGACTTTACAAAAAAGTAGTGAAATCGATAGAGAAGATATCGAAGCAGATGCTTACCTTCCAACAGAATTTGGAAATTTTAGAATTAAGGTTACAGTAGACGAACATGGAAAAGAGCATTCCTTGATTTATACAGGTGATTTGAAGGATTGTGATGCCCCATTAGTTAGAATACATTCTGAATGTTTGACTGGTGATGCATTTGGATCAATGAAATGTGATTGTGGACCCCAACTTAAGGCAGCCCTCAAGAGAATACAAGTTGAAGGTGTTGGAGCTGTAGTTTATTTACGACAAGAAGGTAGAGGAATTGGTCTTCATTCCAAGATTCAAGCATATGCACTACAAGACATTGGATATGATACCTTAGATGCAAATCTCGCACTGGGATTACCAGCTGATGCTAGGACATACGATATTGCAGCTAAGATGCTAACCGAAGTGGGAGTAAAGAAGGTTAGACTGATGACAAATAACCCTCTGAAGATTCATGGATTGACTTCCAATGGAATTGAAGTTGATAGAAGGATTTCTCATATCAATGGAATTTCTCCAGAAAATAAAAAATACTTGAAGACAAAGACCAATAGAATGGGACACTTTATAGAAATCTAATATATTAAGTACGAATCGAAGAGGTAGGTGAATTGATGACGTTACAAGTGGGAGAAGTTGTGCCAGATTTCGGATTGACAACTTCTGAAGGTGAAGACTTTAGTTTAGATAATTTGGAAGGGCAGTGGAAAATTTTATTCTTTTATGCTAAAAGTGGATCCCCCACATGTAAAAGAGGTTGCTTAAGCTTCAAAGAGCAGTATGAATTGTTTCGCTCATTAAAACCACCTGTAGAGGTGATTGGCATTAGTCAAGATTCAGTAGAACAACATAAAGAGTTCAAGAAAGAATTGGAGTTGCCCTTTATACTACTATCAGATCCTGATAGGAAAGTTGCTGATATGTTTGGAGTACCATTACACTTAGGTAAATTTCCTTCGAAATCGTCATTTGTAGTCGGTCCAGATAATACCATACATCATGTCTATGATTGGTTATTCCGTCCAAGAAAACATGTAGCGGTAATTCTGTCTGCATTATCAGGAATGAATGAGTAGTGATTTAATGAGTTGGAAACAGATTTTAACCGATGCAGGTCTTTCTGAAAGAGAGGTTGATGCAGTAATTGTATTGTCAAGTAAATCTAATCTTAAAGCTAGTGAACTAGCAAAAGAACTAGGCACTACTAGACTAGACGCTTACAATTCTTTAGAAAGATTACAAACTATAGGATTAGTTACAGTTACTGCTGATAGGCCGATGAGATTTTCTAGCCCTCCCATCAATGAAGCAGTTAGGCATCTAATCGGTATTCGAAAGGATCAGTTACTTAGAATTGAGCAAGGATTTGAAGAATTGCAAAAGGGAATAAATTATACTGCTGAAGCAACTGAAGCAATAGCAAAAGATGATGAAGCAAAGTTTGCAGTTTTGAAAGAGAGAGTTCACATCATGAAAAAAATTGAGAAGATGGCTGATGAAGCTGAGAATGATTTAGTACTAATTTTAGGAAAATTTGGTATTCTACACATTTGTAGAACTTCAACAATAACTTCAGTAAACAAAGCTGCTGAAAGAGGAGTTAATGTTAGGGTATTAACTCAGCTGGATCGAAGAACTATTAGATTTTATTCGGAATTACACGACTCAATAAATGTAAGACATTCTGAAGATTTGGATGCCCAGGGGGCTTTGGTGGATAAGAAGCAAGTTATCCAGTATCTAAATACAGAAGATAACCCGGTTGGCAGGGGTAGAAATGATGCTGCGTTAGTGATTGAATCCTTACCATTTGCTGAGTCACAGAAAAATTTAATCGATACAATTTGGGAAGAATCTACTGAATTTGAGACAGCTTCAAAGAGATTTACTGAAGAAAGAATCGCTGATCCGCTAAAACTTACGATTGATGGTGGTTCATTCCTAGACAAAATTAGAGAGGTCTTACAGATTAATGAAGCATTACCTGAAGTAGATACTCCATTCAATGCTGAGGCTTTCATAGCATCTAGTCTAGAAATAAGCGAAGCTAGAAAAAAATTACAATCAGGGGGAATTTCTAGTCTAAGTGCGTTTGGAATTAATACGGAATCTTTACTTAGACAGGTTGGAAATAGGGTTGGAGAAGAATTGGCATTCAGTCTTAGAAATATAGAAGATCATATAGAATTCCTCAATGAAATGATGGATTGGTGGGAATATGCAGGGCTGGGACAATTGAATTATGACATAGATCCTACTTTCCATATCAAGGTCAATCTTTCTGGTTTTGAAGATTCGGATAGCCTCCCAATATGGTCACTAGATGATGGAATTATAGAAGGGGCTTTGAGTAACAGATATTCCTCTCAAAATGATGTACAAATAGAAAGAGAGATTTTCTCTGATGGTGAAGAAAATTATTGTAAATACAATATTATATTGGATTCCTAGAAAATGGTTCGAGTGAGATGCGACTCCTGACCTTTCTTAGATTTATGAGACAAATTTTAAGGGACGGTCCAGCAGATCTAGATTGGATTCAAAAACAAGGTTTACTGGCCGTAAAATTATCACAAATTTTTGCATTGAGGCCTGATCTGTTATCAATGGAAAAATGTAAACAGTTACAAACTCTATACAGGAATGCATCTACCATAGATTCCGAAGATGTTAGGACCATTATTGAAAATAAGGGAAATATCGAATTACGAGAAAAAATTGAATGGTTTGACACTGTTCCTCTAGCGGCCGCTTCAGTTGGGCAAGTGCACAGAGCTAGGCTTATTTCGGGAGAAGAGGTAGTTATCAAGGTCGTAAAGGCAGAACACAAAAAGAAATTTATTAAGGATGTTAAAAGAATGAAAAATTGGTTAAGGTTTTTATTATTTTTCTCTAGAAAACTAAGAAAAGTAGGTAATCCTTTATCTCTACTGAATCATGTTGAAGATTATACCACTAGAGAATTAGATTTGCGTAATGAAATTCATGGTGGAAATGAGCTAATGAAAATTCAAAAAGATATAGAAAAAGATTTTCCAATGAATAGATTGAGATTTCCCAAATATTGGGACAATTTATCTAATGAGAGTATTTTAGTTTCTGAATATATTAATGGAAAGACGTTAGAAGAAGGAATTCAAACACAGGATATCGACTGGGATTACTTATTAGAATTATTCAGAATACATGGTGGTTTTATGTTCGGAGTAGGAACTTTTCACGGAGATTTACACCCTGGAAATTGTATTATTGACGAAGATGGTAAATTCGTATTTATTGATAATGGTGCTATTTGTTATGCTCCTAGTAAGGTTAGTAAATCATTATTTAATTTCTTTGAAAATTTATCAAAAAATGAAAAGGAAGCAGCTTTCGATTCATTATTGGAATTAGCAGAAAAAAGACCTTCGGAAAAAAGGGTAGAAAAATTCAAGCAGGTCATGTATGAAATTTATGCTGGATTTGAGGATAAAACTGTAGGAGAACAGAGTCTGACAGAAGTAATGATGGCGACTGTAAGAGCTGCAGTTGAAGAAGCAGGAGCTGATTTTGGAGAGGAAGGGTTTCCAATAATTAGATCGTTGATGTATATGGATGGATTGGTAATAAGAACTCATCCTCATGTTAAATTAATCAGAGAAATGGGACCTGCACTTGAAGAATTTAAAAACGGTCTAAAAATATAAAACTGTATATTATATTCTTGAAACGGGTCAGGCGTACATGGTCGCGCCCCCAGAGTACACTTCAGACGTTCTTATTGTAGGTGCAGGCCCAGGTGGATTATCTGCCGCAATGCTACTTGCAAAAGCGGGAGTGAGTGTTACAATTCTAGAAAAATCTGATGCGGTTGGAGGAAGAACTAGAGTTTTTGAGAAAGATGGATTTAAATTTGATAATGGACCAACATTTTTTCACTATCCAGAAATTGCTGAAGAGATTTTCAAATCACTAGGAATGGACGCTCATGAACACCTCGAGTTATTGCCAATAGACCCAAACTATAGATTAGTTTTTGGCGCAGGTGGCAGTATCAATGCTTCAACTGATTTGGATGATGTTACTCAGCAAATAAATGATTTGTGTGGAGAAGAAAATGCTGAAGGTTTCAGAAGATACATTGAAGATAATAGAAGAAAGCTGAGCTTATCCAAAAACTGTCTAAATTCTCCGTGGAGAGGTCCTTTAGATTTGGTTAATAGAAGAGCGATGAGAGTGGCTAAGGTTTTGAGGCCATGGAGGAGTGTGGCATCAGATTTGGCGAAGCATTTTCCTGATGAGCGAATGCAGCTTGCAATGTCTTTTCAGACCAAATATCTTGGAATGAGTCCGTTTCAAGCTCCGAGTCTATTTACAATACTCGCATTTCTTGAATATGAACATGGTGTATTCCATGCCAAAGGTGGATTAGGGACAATAACCGAAAAAATGGGTAAGATTACAGAAAATCTTGGAGTGAACATAAAGCTAAGTGAGCCTGTAAAAGAGTTCTTATTTGAAGGGAAGACTGTTTCGGGTGCAAAGACTGAGAAAGGAATTTACAGAGCGGATAAGTATGTCATGAATGTTGACTTTGCAACCGGAATGAAGGGCCTCATTCCAGATAAACTCCGTAAAAAATGGTCTGATAAGAAAATAGATAAAAAGAAATATTCATGTTCTACATTTATGCTATACCTCGGTATTGATAAATTATATGATACACCTCATCACCAAATTTATGCCGCCAAAGATTATAAGAAAAATCTGAAAGAAGTTACAGAGAATCAAGTTACATGGGATGATCCTTCAATTTACGTACAAAATGCCTGTATAACCGATCCTTCAATGGCACCTGAGGGGCACTCAACAATTTATGTTTTAGTGCCTGCTAGTACCTCACATTCAGAGATAAACTGGGATGAAATAAAACATGATTATAGAGATGTTATTTTGAAGCAGATGGAGAATCTAGGTTTTTCTAATCTGAAAGATCATATTGTATCAGAGACAATAGTTACTCCAGACGATTGGTCGTCTAGAGATATATTTAGAGGTGCTGTATTCAATCTAGCACACGGTCTTGACCAAATGCTATGGAGGAGGCCACAAAATAAATTTGAAGAATTGAAAGGATTATTCCTTGTAGGTGGGGGGACACATCCCGGTAGTGGACTTCCAACAATTCTAGAAAGTGGAAGAATTACTGCAAAATTAATTTGTGCCGAATTAGGAATTGAGCCAGACTGGAATGGAGAATCTACTTGGTTTGAAGATTTAAAAAAACCAAAGATAGTAAATAAGTGATAAATATGGATATTTACGATATTTTCTTCTTTGCTTCAACAATGTGGGTCGGTCCTTTTTGGATAGCAATGCTAGTTTATCCTCATCACAAACTAACTGAAAAAATTATGAGTCTTCATTGGTCATTCATGGGACCAATTATAATTTGGCTAATGATAGTGATTTCTGACCCAAGCGGAATGATTGATGCAGGAAACAATATGCTCGAGGGCGGATTTAAGATAGAAAATGTAATGAATTCGTTAGTCGAATTGTTAGGTACTAGAGCTGGTGCATCGGCTGCATGGGCTCATATGGTAGCAGGAGATATATTCATCACTAGATGGATGTGGAGAAGATGTTTGGAGTTTGAAAGTGAAGATTGGGTCAGATGGGTTAGTGTTTTCTTCGGAGTAATGTTGATGCCCATAGGAGTCATATTACATATATTATTAACTAGAAGTAATAATAATTAATCATGGAAGAAATAGCACGCCAAATTACATCGGTTATTCTTGGAATCAGTTTCATATGGATTGGAATTCAACATTTCAGAGATCCTGAATGGTTTGAGCCTATAGTTCCATCAATTCTTGGGAATCCGAAATTTTGGGTATACTCGAGTGGTATCTTTGAAATTATCCTTGGGATGGGAGTAATGATCCCAAATACTCAGAAAATCTCAGCTTTATCAATGGCTATAATGTTGGTTTTACTCTATTGGGCAAATCTGAATATGTGGATAAATGATATTCCGATTGGTGGTTCTAAATTATCACAAACTGGGCATTTAGTAAGAGGTTTGATACAATTTATTCTAATAATTGTTTTTTTATGGATTGGTAAGTGGTTTCCATTTTCTGCAAAATCGAATTAGTATTTTATCCACTCTGAGAATGGAAAAAGAACAGACTCTGGATGTGTAATTATTCCCATATGTCCTCCAGGAACATGAATTAGATTGATATTAGGGATGTTTTTAGATAAAATTGAGCATACTTCATAATGATGTTTAGGCGTGTCTTTACTCAAAGACATCAGTACTGGCTGACTAATTTCTCTATAAAATTCGGGAGGGGTATCATCATAACATAGATGTCTAACTTCAGCTAAAATTTTTGATTGAATACTTCTCCAATGATTTTTACGTTCTCTATTCATAGATTTCCAGTGCCCTGGTTCATTCCAATAATCTACAAAATCTTGAAGGAATTCTTCTGGTGGTAGACCTTCAGTAAAAAAAGTCTCTACAACTTCTCCGAATTCATCTTTTAATTCATCTTTATCTGTAAATTTCAAACAGCCCCATGCAGTAGGTTCATGGAGTGCAATTTTTCTTACCTTACGGGGATTATTTACAGCTAATTTTAGAGCAATGAAACCACCGTATGAATGTCCAATGATATCTATTTCTCCAATTTCTTGGTTTAGTAGAAACTCTGCTGCATAGTAATCATTTTCTACTGAATAATCTTCATTCCATGATTCAGATGGTTCATATCCTAAGTAGGTTAAACAAATCATCTTACGGTCAGGAAGTAGGCTTGGTAGCTTCTTCCATTGTCTATAATCTAATCCTGTACTACATAAGAGCATCAAAGTCGGACCTTCGCCTTGGATTAAATTATAATGAAAATTTAGTCCGTTTACTTGGAAATAGGGCATGTTTATTCTCTGCTTTAAAAGCCCATGCCGCCCATGCCGCCCATGCCGCCCATGCCGCCCATATCTGGCATTGGTGGTGCTGCTTCCTTCAATTCTGGATCATCGGCAATTAGGGTTTCAGTGGTTAGAACTAAGCCAGCTATTGAGCCTGCTGATTCTAGTGCATTCCTAGTAACTTTTGCAGGATCTAGAATTCCATTCTCAACCATGTTGACATAATCGCCCGTTCTAGCGTTAAATCCGAAATCCTCGTCTTCATTCTGGAGAATATTTTTTATTACTTCATCACCGTCTACTCCAGCATTTTCAGATATTTGCCATGTAGGGGCTGAAAGTGCATCATAAACAAGATTTATACCGATTGCACGATCTCCCTCAGCTTCTTCTGAGATTTGCTTGAGTACTTCTCTAGCTCTGAGTAAAGTTACCCCACCACCAGCAACCACTCCTTCTGCCATAGCCGCCCTAGTGGCATTTAGTGCATCATCTACTCTAGCCTTTGTTTCTTTCATTTCTGTTTCAGTTGCAGCTCCAACCTTTAGAACTGCTACACCACCAGTCAATTTTCCGATTCTTTTCTCAATTTTTTCTTTATCCCATTTACTGGATGCTAGTTTTGCTTGACCTCTGAGTAATTCTGCTCTCTCTTCAGTTAACTTCGAGTCACCTCCGCCGCCTACAATTGTTGTTTTTCCTTTTCCGACAATTATTCTATCAGCGGTTCCTAAGCTTGAAGGACCTTGTGATTTTAAGTCGGCACCTTGATCTTTTAGAAGTGGTTTTGCTCCAGTCAATACTGCTATGTCTTCAAGTTGTTCAGCAATTTCATCTCCAAAACCCGGGGCTTTTACAGCTACAGCTTTGACTACTTTACTTACAACATTTAGAACAAGGGTAGCTAATGCTTCACCCTCTATATCCTTGGCGATTATCAGTAATGGTTTCTTTTGTTGTACACTTGCTTCCAGAGAAGGAAGTAAGTCTTGTGCAGAATTTATTGTATGATCTGTGAGAAGTATCATAGGACTCTCATGAACTGATTCTTTTTTCTCAGCGTCAGTTATCATATAAGGACTAAGATATCCTTTATTGAATTCCATTCCTTCGACAACATTTAACGAAGTTTCAATTGATTTTGCCTCTTCTACGGTTATTACTCCATCCCTTCCAACCGCATCTACTGCTTCTGAAATTAGAGTTCCAATTTCTTCATCGTTGTTTGATGCAATAGTAGCTACTTGCTTAATGGTTGCACTAGTTTCAACTGGAACAGACCGGTCTTTTAGCGTATTAACTACAGCGGAAATAGCCTCATCAAATCCCGCTTTCAATTCTACTGGACTCGAGCCAGATTGCATATTGTCTAAACCATGATGGCACAGGCTCTGAGCTAGAATTGATGCTGTTGAAGTTCCGTCTCCTGCATTATCTTGTGTTTTACTTGCAACTTCTTGGATTAGCTTTGCTCCCATATTAGCAAATGGATCTCCTAATTCAATATCCTTTGCTATTGTTACACCGTCATTTATTATTGATGGGCTTCCCCATGATTTCTCTAAAACTACGGTCCTCGCAGCCGGTCCTAAGGTGACCTTGACTGCATTTGCAACTGCATCAATTCCTTCTAACAACTTTTCTCTAGCTTCTGCTCCATAAATTATTTTCTTTGCTCCCAAAATTTTCACCCCACAACCTTTGCTTGAATATCTTCTTCTTTTATCAGTAAGTAATCTTGACCCATCCACTCAAGTTTTGTTCCACTGTATTGTCTGTAAATTACTCTATCTCCTACAGAAATGCCTTTTACTTCTGAGCCTGCAGACTCTACAATTCCTACTGTCATTTTCTCTCTAGCTTCTTCTGGTAGGAGAAGTCCTGAGGCTGTCTTTTCAGGTGCATTCTCCATTGCTAGTAATACCATTTCTCCTATTGGTTCTATTCCGACTCCCATAATAATTACTCCACTGTTATTGTTTCGAAAAAATGGTGTACTTTAAACTCAACGTATTTGATGAACTTTAAATTCACTCTTCCTCAATCTGTCTAGGTTCGTGAACTTCTCTAAAGATTACTTTAGATACTCCAACATGATCTCTTAGCGTTCTAACCAGAGCAAATTTAGCATATGCCCAATTTTGATCATAAGCCATTTCCTCTGATAAGGTGATTGTTAAGTCATCTCCATCAAATGATATTTCAAAGTCATCTTTTCCTGTATTCATATTCAATAAAGTCTGTATTTTCTCTTCTCTATCTTCTACAACCTTTACTATCTCATAATTATACCTAAGCGTGACTCCTGCAAGAGGATGATTATAGTCTATTCTAGCCCTACCTGCACTCATAAATTGTAATATCCCAGTCTTTCCTCCAATCTCAACTGGTGAGCCAATGCCTAGAGTATTAGGATCCCTAACACTTCTTAATAGAACATTCTGAGAGATTGTATCAATTTGATTTGCATCTCTTTCACCATAGGCTTTTTCGGGTTCAATCTCGAATTTATATTCTTCATTGACCTTAGCCTCGGTCAGATGTTCTTCAAATCCTGGAATTAATCTGCCATCTCCTACTATCGTAATCATGGGAATATACGTTTTTGTTTCATCGTGGATTTCATGTTCTTTTGCTGAATCTTCTTTAGTTGTCTCAATTAATTTATCATTACTTGCATTAAATAAATCATAATCAATATGTACTATTGAGCCTGCTTCCATTTTAGCACCCGTGCGGCAGCGACCGGCTCTTCCTTTTTGATTCAAACGGTCTGAGATGTTAGATTTGATACTAAAGTTTAGTTTGATTAAAGATTATTAGCTAATACTGTCAGTGATACCTATGGATAGTTTAGATTTGAAGAAACCAATTCTTTTTGGTGGAATAAACGGATTAGTGCTTGGTTTATTTATGATTTTTGCAATATTCCTTGGCGATATAGTATTTGAATCCTTAATTTTCATAATAATTGTATTCGGATTGATGATTTCAATTCCGCCAATTGTGCTTAGTAATGATGAAGTCAGTTTTGGAATATTATTTCCAATTTCGTTCCTCACATTTATAATTCCGGTATTTGGAATATCTTTTGGTCTACCAAATACTGAAATTTTTTCATTGATCAGTTTAGTAGCTATTTCGGGAATTGGTGGTCTTTTTTGGGGTAGCATATTTTCTATCGCGATATATATCTACAGAAAAATTAGATCATAATCTATTTTATGAAATCTTTTCCTCAGTTGATACTAAAGTAAAAAGTCCACCTAATATTAGCATTATCCAACCAATCCATACCAAATGACTTCCTGGTAAATGATGAACTGTAATTCTAACTTTTTCAACCTCATCTGTTGTTCCAGTAATCATTGCACCGAGTAAATCATTAGATTGAAAGACATCCAAAATCACAATAGTATCTCCAGTTAATCCAACCATCCTATCTACTTCTGATCTAGCAATTACTGAACCACTTGGAGAATAAAAACTTAACATTCCAGGCATTACTTGATCTTTGAGAATGCCATCTTCATAAACTTCCACAAGTATACCAATATATCCGTCTCCTATGGAATACGAATAATTTTCATCGGTTGAAGAAATGATTTGTACGTCTTTAAATTTAAACTCGAAATTATTGTATTCTATAGTTTCATCTTTCTGAAGATTGACTAGGTGTGAGGGGTCGGATCTGTCAACCAATGTAGTGGTAAATAAATGTCCTATCAGTAGTAATATTATCCCTAGGTGAGAAATGTGGGATCCAAACAGTCTAGAAATTTTCGAACTTCTATTGGACCTTATTGCATTATTTTTATAATTTTGATATAGTAATTTGGTTGTATTCTTTAGCCTAATTATGGTAGGAAGGAGAGATAATAGAAGCCATGGTAAAAGGAATAAAGCTAGCGCTCCTCTTGTTATTCCAGAGGTTATTACTAAGTCTGAATCTCCGGGTAATTGTATAATATCTGTAAATAATGGGAAGATTAGAGAAATTAGTAGTGTTACTGATAATATTATGATTTGATTTTTATTCTGAATACTCCTACCCCACGAATAAATCGTAATACCAAGAGCTAGTAAGCCAATGATTGGTGCACCATAGAACTCGTGAGCCTCGAGGCTAGGACCATCGATTTCAACAGTGAGTAGTAACCAAGTAAGGAGAAGAAAAATCAATCCACCATACCATGGAACTAGTTTAGCATAATCTATTCTAGCAGAAATATTATTGAGTAATTTATTCAATAGTGAAAAATCATCTTCTACATCAGAGATTAACCAAGTTAGCATAAAAGGAATTAGGCCAACAATTGCCTGAGTAATTTCTGCAATTGAGCTCCAACTAGAAAATAACATTAGAAATACTCCCGCAGAAACCCAATGTGTATTTGGTTTTTCAGAATCACTATTTATCAATAGAATCATGATAGATGTTCCTAATGATAAAACGGCTACAGAACCTATCCAAAATCCTACGACTATGAATGAAACTAATAGCACTACAGAAAAGAATGTATTTTTCTGGAGAAGGCTGACTTTCATGTTTGATTTGAGTTCTCTTTTTTGGTCTTTTAACAAATATAATAGAGTGGAAATTGAAAGAATAACAATTAAAACTAGGTAGGAAAGAATTTCTATTCCAACTGCAGAAAAATCGATGACTTCGAGTATTCTCAGATAAGGATCCTGAGGAAGAGTTCCCTTACCATCTCCAACGAACGCATGAACTGAAGCCCATACTCCATTTGCTCGAGTTACGAGAGTTGAATGTAATGTCAGAGCTCCTGTGATTAATGCAAGAGCTGGAGAAATTGAAAAAGCAGATTTGGAATTAGGATTAGATCTGGCGTGAATGATAATTAGTAGAGCTATCCATGGTAATAAAGAGCCTGTTTCAACTGGATCCCAAGCCCAATATCCTCCCCAATCTAATACTGTGTATGCCCAAAGTCCACCGAGTCCTATACCGATAGTCCCGACAGTGAATGATGCTCTAGCCCAAAAAATTTGATTGGAATGTATGATTTTTGCACTATCATCTCTAATCATTCCTGCCATTGCAATACTGGAAGTAGCTAAACAGAGTGAATAAAATAAGAAAACTATTGGTGGATGAATAACCATTAGATTAGTCTGTAACAGTGGATTTAGCTCACCTTCAGTATTTGAAATTGATTGTGCAAAGGGATTGAGTAGTAATGAAATAATTATTAAAACTGCAATCCAAATATTCATCAACCTATTTTCTAGGAAACCTGTATTTTTATCCAAATACATGTAAAGGTTGATTATTGCTAATATTGCAATCCACATTAATAATGGTCCTGATCTACTACTCCAAACTGCAGATATTCTATAAAAAAAGGGAAGATTGGATCCAAATCCAGCATACCTTGAAACTAAATCTAATGTTGTAGCTTCAATAATGAATGAAAAAACTATCAGTATGAATGGAGAAATCTGTAAAACAGTAGTAATTATCTTAACATAAAAGGTCGTTGGCTTAGACCTAACACTTTGATAAATCGTAGCCAAGAGAGCTAACGCAAGAAGGGAAGTTCCGAAATAGGAAAGTATCAAATCACCAACCGTAATATTTTGCTCGACTATATCCAAATGCTAGCATGGCAGGGATTATCTTTTTGAAAAATAAACTTGGCTTCCTAATTATTAGTCTAAAGCCAACCATGGCCTTACCTGAAATTCCCATGTCTGACATTTCATCAGGAAAACACTTGGCCATGATTGACATTTCTTCATCAGTAAGTTCGAAAAGAGCATTTTTTCCTCTAAGAATCTTATCATATGGAGGGAACTCAGCACCCCATAAGTCTGAATATTTAGATAGTTTATTTGAGCTCAAGTCTCCGTCTGAGATAGCAGAAAAAGCAGTTTGAGCAGCAAATACTGCAGATTTAAGGGCCAAATGAGAACCCCCTTCGAAAAGTGGGGATGTGAAACCTGCTGCATCTCCTACTAGCATCAATCCATCATAGTGAGTATTTTCAAATGGCCCCGATATTGGAATTGTTCCACCGAATGCCGGGTTACCTTTATTTTTCCAAGGAGGTGCTACTTGTTCCAAATCTTTGAAATGTGTTGATTCAATAAAATCGTCCAAAGATTTTTTGGCCATCGGACGATCTTCGGTAACCAATCCAACATTTGCTCTTCCATCACATTTGGGAATCATCCATAAATATCCCTTTTCAGCAAATTTTGGCCATATGTAAAAATCCAAGTAATCATCTGTTGGGACCTCTAACATCTCATATTGCATTCCAGCAACTACTTTTCCACCTGAATTTAACTTATTGTCTTCATCGATTTTAACAATCTTTGAACAAATTGCAGCTACTCCAGAGGCATCGATAACTATTTTTGTAGAAATGGGGAAATTTTCACCTTTTCCATCGCACTTCCATCCAGAAAACTTTCCATTCTCTTCTATCCTTTCCATAGAAGTTAGTTTATGATTTAAGTGAAGATTTGCTCCTGCAGAAATTGCTTCCTCAGCAATCCATCTTTCGAAAAGGTGCTTTTCTAAGACATATCCCCTTTCAGTTAAACATTTTTCTGTTCCATCCGGAAAAATAACTCTTATGCCATTAACTTGCTTACTAATTACTTCATCGGGTAATTCCAAATTTAAATTATCACAAGCAATTTCTGAAATACACTCTCCGCAATGAACGGGGGTACCAACCTCAGAATGATCTTCAATTATTATAGTGGAAAGTCCCAATCTAGCACATTGAAGTGCTGCATTACCTCCACCTGGGCCTGCTCCTACAACTAACACATCACAGGTCGCCATTACAATGCCTCCATATGTCGGATGTGGAATTCACGTAGAAACCTTCGGTCAAGTCTATGGTCACAAGCGAACGTTCTCATTATAGTAACTTGTCGGAGCTTTAGGGAAGAGCAGGCAGAAAACAGCCATAATTTAGAAAGGTGATTAAAAAAATGTTCAAACTTCATGCAGAATATGATACTGCTGGGGACCAACAGCAAGCGATTGATAAATTAGTTAATCAAATAAATTCTGGACAACAAAGATCTATTCTATTAGGAGTAACTGGTTCAGGAAAAACCTTTGCTATGGCAAAAGTGATTGAAGAATTACAGGTCCCAACACTCATTCTTTCTCATAATAAAACTCTAGCTAGACAGATTTGGCAGGAAATGTCTGGATTATTTCCGAAGAATGCTGTAGAGTATTTTGTTAGCTATTATGACTACTATCAACCTGAAGCATATATTCCAGGAAGAGATTTGTATATTGATAAAGAATTAGAAATGAATGAAAGAATAGAGCAAGAAAGATTCTCAACGGTTGCATCACTGGTATCAAGGCCAGATGTAATTACTGTAGGTACAGTTTCAGTGATCTATGGATTCAATGCACCTGAGGTATTTGAACAAAATCATCTAAGATTTCACGTGAATCAGGAAATAGATCCACAGGATGCAATCAAAGAATTAGTTAGCTTACAATATAGGAGAGTGAATGGAGAAATTGTCAGG
>LULO01000169.1_pt1 | contig 20202 bp, 39 predicted proteins | sample 728121 | NCBI WGS metagenome assembly LULO01 (sample SAMN03860287, study PRJNA289734) | marine metagenome | biome: seawater column; feature: ocean; material: water; isolation source: Red Sea water column Station 149 - depth 50m | place: Saudi Arabia: Red Sea | collected 2011-10-15 | depth 50 m | reverse complement strand
AGATAGTGCTTTTGATAATACATCAAGTAACTATAAATTTACAGTACCTACTGATAAAGCTGGAAAGTATTTTTTTCAAGCAAGTGTTTTAAATTCTGGTGGAAGTAATAACGATTTATGGATTGTTAGAATACAATTAAGAAAAAATGGTAGTACAGTATTTAAACCAGAGTTTAGATTTGCACAAGGTAGTAGTAATGGAGAAGAAGTTCATTCTTTTAATGGACAAGTTCAAGGATGTTTAGATTTAGCAGTTGGAGATTATGTTCAAGTATATTCTGAAACATACGCAAAAACTGGAACAGTAAATATTTCTAGTGGACAAAGTTCAGTATGGTTTACAGGATTTAAATTATTATAGGATAAATTATGGCAATAGATAAAATACAATCAGAATCAATAAATTTAGCAGATAACTTTGCATTTACAGGAACTGTAACTGGTGCTTCAACACCAATGACACCAGCTTTTGAAGCATACACCGACACAACAACCTCTATTTCAAACGATACTGCAACTAAAATGACTTTTGCTAATACTGTTCACAATACAGGTAGTGGTTGGGACACATCTAACAATAAATTTTTACCAACAACTGCTGGAAAATATTATGTGTATGGTTGTGTTGAAGGTTTTGCTGGAGCAAGTACATCTTTAACAGATGCAAGACCAATGATTTATAAAAATGGAAGTATGGTTAGACAAACACCTTTTTTCTTTCAAGATAGTAGAATTAGATATGGTTCATTTTTTGTAGATGGAACTTATGATTTGAATGGTTCTAGCGATTATATAGAAATGTATTTTCAAATAAATTCACATGATACACAACAAGTTTATGAAAAATATTTTGGAGCATTTAGGATTTTAACATAAAATTAAGGAGGACATACTATGGCAAATCTATCAACTAAAATTAAAATGTACGCAGCAGCAAATGGTGTTGCTGAAGTAGATTTTATGAAGGATGTTTTGTTGCAAAATGATAGTAATGGGTTAGGAGATTATATTAAGGAGTGGAATTTAGATATTGCACAACCTACTGACGCACAATTATCAGCACAAGAATCAGCAGCTAACACAGAAGAAGCCAATAACAATGTAAGAGCTACAAGAAGAGCTGCTTATGGTGATATTGGAGATCAGCTAGACGAAATCTATAAAGATATAGATGCTTGGAAAGCTAGAATTAAAAGTATTAAAGACGCAAACCCAAAGGTTTAATAAATGGCATATATAGGTAAGACACCAGTAATAGGAAACTTTGTAAAGCTAGACGCAATAACTGCTGTTAATGGTCAAGCTGCATACACTATGCAGAATGGAGGTGTGAACTTCACATCTTACGATAATGTTAATCAGTTCTTAGTTTCATTAAATGGTGTACTACAAGCACCAACAGATAGTTTTACAGTGAGTGGTTCTACACTTACATTTGCATCTAATCTTTCTACAGGAGATGTAATAGATTTTGTATTAGTATTAGGTAACAGCTTAGACATAGGTACTCCTTCAGATAATACTGTTTCACTTGCCAAACTAACTGCAACAGGAACTAAAGATGCTACAACCTTTTTAAGAGGAGATAATACTTTTGCAGCTGCTGGAGTAGCTGGAATATCATCAAGTGCTGATGCAACAGCTATAACTATTGATAGTTCAGAAAATGTATCAATGTCACAAAATGTAAGTTTTAATTCTGGTTTTGGTTCAGCGACTACTGTTTATGGTTGTAGAGCTTGGGTTCGTTTTGATGGAACTGGAACTGTTGCAATAGATAATAGTGGAGGTGTTAGTAGTCTTACAGATAATTCTACTGGAAATTATACAGTTAATTTTACAACTAATATGCCAGATATAAATTATGCTGCTATAGTTTCTCCAGGTGCAGTAATTTCAACTGGATCACAAATATTCAATTACACTTCTCCTCAAGATCCAAGCAGTGTTAGTGGTGTAACTATAAATAATAGAGAAGTAGATAATGATAGTTCTGGTTTTTCAACAGCAGATAATGATTGCATAATGGTAGCAGTATTTAGGTAAAATTATGAGTGATAAAAGAATAATATATAAAAAAGCAGATGGTGGAATAAGTATAATTATTCCTACACCAGACGCATTACAAACTATGACAATAGAACAGATTGCACAAAAAGATGTTCCTACAGGATTAAATTATAAAATTGTAAATGTATCTGAAATATCAAGTGATAGAACTTTTAGAGATGCTTGGACAATAGATGATGCAGAACTAACAGATGGAGTTGGTGCATGATAACAATAGATATAACTAAAGCTAAAGAAGTTTGGAAAAATAAGATTAGATTTAAAAGAGCAAAAGCTCTTAAAAAATTAGATTTAGATTTTATGAAAGCTCAAGAAGCTGGAACTGATACTACATCTATTGTTGCAGACAAAAATACTTTAAGAGATTTACCAGAACAAGTTGATACAGCTACTACAGTTGATGAAATCAAAGCTGTATGGAACGATATGTTAGGAGATAAATAATATGGCAATCATAACTTTAAATAATAATTCTTTATCTAGTGTAACATCATTACCAGCAGCTATTCCTACTGGTAAGGTTTTAAAAGTTGCTTATGGAACAACTGGAACAGCAGTTGCTGTGAGTAGCAATACTTATACAGATGCTGGTTTTACTACATCAATAACACCTACTGCAACTGATAATCATATTTATCTTAATTGGTTTATGCCAGATTGTAGAAAAGAAAGTAATAATACAAATATGAATATGAAAATATACAGACAAGTTAATGGTGGTGGTTATTCCGCTTTAGTTCAAATTACTGGAGCATTTTTGTATAGTGCAGATTCTGCCACAGTATCTGCTGGATCTACAGGAGTTTATAAAGACACAACCTATAACAGCACAGCACAAGTAGATTATAAAATTTATTTTAACTCTGGTCAAAACAATGCAAAAGTTTCATCGAATAAGGATAGTGCTAGTGAATCTGGAATATTTGCTATGGAGGTTCAATCATAATGTATAAAATTGATAAAATTTTTGATGCTATTATAAAAATAAATTCAGATGCTAAATTTGCAATAAGAGGTGATGATATTAATACTTGTGAATTAGAATGGCATCAAGGAACAACACCTATTTCTAAAGCTGACATAGAAGCTAAGATGAATGAAATGGCTAATGAGCCAGAACAATCTAATTATGCAGAACAAAGAAGAAATGCTTATCCACCAATAGGAGATCAATTGGATATGCTATGGCACACAATAGATAAAGATATATTATTACAGAAAAGGTATTTTGATTTTTACCAAACTATAAAACAAGTTAAGGTAAAATATCCTAAGACATGAGTAGAATAGAATCCTTGCGTAAGGATTATGAGTCTAAGATTTTAGAAGCTGATGAAAATATAAAACTACTTCTAAATCAACCAACCATAATTCCTGACCATACAAATATTAATAAAGAAATAGATACACAGTTAGAAATTAAAGAAAAAAATTATTCTAAGTTACAACATCTATTAAGTTATTTACCTAAAGAAGAAAAAACAGATGGCAAATAGTTATAAATTTTTTGGTAAAGCAATTGCATCTGCAAGTGAAACAACTTTAATTACATCAGGTGCTAACGAAACTATTATTATAAGATCTATTAGAGTAACTAATAATACTGCTAATACACCAACTATATCAATGGATGTATTAGATAGTTCACAAAGTAATACAGAATTTACAATTTTAAACACACAATCCCTAGCAGCAAACACATCGGTAGAGATATTATCAGTACCTTTAGTGCTAGAAAAATCAGACGCTTTGAAAGCAACAATAAGCTCAACAGATAGTATTCACATAGGAATTAGTTTTTTGAGTATTACATAATGAATTTAGTTAGAATACCTACATCTAATACAGATGAGGTTTGGAACTTAGTAAAAAAAGATATTGCAGAAGCTTTATCTTTCTCAGGCAATCAAACAGATGCAGACTTTGTTTATGAAAGTATAAAATCTGAAAAGATGCAGCTTTGGGTTCTTTGGGATAAAGAACAACCAACACCAACAGAAAAATATTATGGTGTAGTTGTAACAGAAATTATTCAAAGAAAATTAAAAAGATCATGTCATGTATTTATTATGACTGGTAGAAGTAGACAAAAATGGACACCTTTAATTAAGGTGTTAGAAGATTTTGCAATTGAACAAGAATGTAATCAAATGGAACTATTTGCTAGACCAGGTTGGCAAAAAGTTTTGCAAAATTTTAAATACAAAAGAACACATATAGTTTTAGAAAAACAATTAAAAAAGGAGAATAAATAATGTCATTTGGAGGAGGAAGTTCAGGTGGTGGTGGATCGCAAATAATAAAACAAGATCCATACGATCCAGCAAAACCAGCGTTAAATCAGATTATATCTGAAGCTGGTAATTTATATGGACAAGGAGTTAGAGCTGCTGGGTATGTTGCACCATCCGCACAAACCACAAGAGGTTTAGCTGCACAAGAATTAATGGCAGACGCTTCAACACAACAACTTGCAGACACTTTGTCTGGTAAATATTTAAATCCATTTTTATCACCTATGTTGCAAGACTCAGCAAATCAGATTGCAACTGCTGTTAATACAGAATTTTCTGGTGCTGGGCGTACACCTGGTAGTCCAATGAACCAACAGCAAATTTTATCTGGTATAGCCTCTGAAGCAATTCCATTTGCATTTGACCAATACGAAAGAGAAAGACAAAGACAATTGGGTATTGCAAGTTCTGCACCAAGTTTAGTACAAACTGGACAACAATTAGAAAACATAGAACGACAAAGAAACTTAGCACCTTTTGCTGCATTACAACAATATAGCGGATTAGTTTCACCAATCGCTGCTGGATTTCCAGCAAGAAATCAAAACACAACAGTTAATCCAAATAGAGTTACCCAAGCTATGGGTGGTGCTTTAATTGGATCTCAATTAGGAACTTTAGGTGGTGCTGCTTTTGGAGTTCAAGGAGCATTAGCTGGTGCATTATTAGGAGGGTTATTATAATGGATAAATTAAAAAAAATATATTTTGATCTTGAAACAAAAGTTCAAAAAAAACCTATGAAGTTTTTTATAGGGATGTTTATTCTTTTTGTTATTGCAATAATTATATAGTCTATGAACAATTTAAAAAACGCAGTAGGATTATTAAACGCACAAGCACCAGAGGGTGAGTTTCTTGCATATATAAATGCAGATGAAGCTAAGATGCTTAAAGATGCTGGTGGTGCTGGTTTATTAACACCACAAGGAATTCCAACTTATTTTTCTGCTATGTATGGTGGAGGTGCTGGAGATAGAGGTGGCGATCCTAGAGCAAGTGCAGCAGAAAATGTATCTGCTGGTAGAGATGATAGAGGGAATGTTCAAAGAGCAGAAGATTATAGACTACAGCAAAATCAAACAAATATACCTCCTACTGTAATTGAAGAACCAACTTTTACTGGTGAGGGTTATGACTCAACTAATACTTTTGAAAAACCAGAAAACAAAGTTAAAACTTTTTTTAACGATGTTAAAGATTATGTTATGAGTGGTGGTGCAATTGGTCAAGCATTTGATAAATTTGGCAAACCAATCCAAAAAAAGATGATGACTTACAGTTTGGAAAAAAGAATAGATAAAATATCAAACAAAAAAGATTTTCATCCAGGTGCTTATGGATATAAAATACAAGATTTACAAAAAGATTTACAAGGTGTTAAAGATGGAACTTTTACACAAAATGATTTTACAAAAAAATATGGTAGTGGTGATGTTACAAATCCTAATGATAAATTTTATAATCCAGATGCACTTAGAGAAAATGATATTACAGATTTAGAAACATATTTTGCACCTGAGTTAGCTGATATTATTGGTGGTACTGCACCTCAAGAGTCTATGGTTAATGAATACTTTGCAAATATAAATAATAATAATTTGGGAATTAATTCAGCTTACATGGACACCTATAATAAAGCAAAATCAGACATGGCAGCTAAATTACAATTAACTAACAATACTCAACAATATGGATATACACCATACCCATACCAAAATAATAGCATGACTTTGACATCTGCTAATCCATTTTTTGATGAGTTAAACAATCAGGGATTAATATAATGAGTATATTAAAAGGATTATTACAAAACGAAGAATTTTTAATTGGAGCTGGTTTATTACAACAAGGTTCACAAGGTCAAAACATTGGCCAAGCAATATTTCCTACAATATTTAACACACAAAAAATTATGGCTAACAACGCTACTAGCCAACTAAGAAAATTGCAAATAGAAAATGCAAAAAAAGCATCTGAGGTTACTAATTTTAATTTAAAAAAATCACAATATGATTTTGATAAAATTATTGAAAAAGATGAAAACTTGAAAAAATTAATTGATAGCGATGTTTTTAATGAAAAAGAAAAACTTTTATTAGGTGCTGGTTTAAAATTACCAACAAAAACTAATAAATTGAGTGCCTTTTTAAATGATGCTAAAGCTTTAGGTGTTGATGTTCAAAGTCCAGAGTTTTTAAAAATGTGGATGATGAAAAATTTACCTAAAAAAGGTTTAGATATTCAATTTGATGAAAACAACAATATATCATCTATTACTACTGGTGGTGTTGATACATCAACAATTGGACAAAAAGAAACAGAAAAAGCTGAAGCTAAACTAGGTGTTAAAGATATAGATTTATCAAAAACCATTCAAACAGATTATGATATTCTACAAGGAAATATTGTAGCATTACAAAATAAAGTGGCAAATAGTCAAATTGGATTTACTGGATCTGTTATATCAGGATTTAATGTAATTTCAGACCAATTTGCACAAGCAAGTGAAGTTATAGGAGATAAGTTTAAAAACAAAGCTACAAAAGAAGCTGACGATTATCTTAATTCTAAAGGTATAACAAAAAAAGCACAAAATTATGCACAAATAAAATCATCAATAATTAATTTAAGTTATGAATTAGCAAAAATTGCTGAACCTGGTAATCCTAAATATTCTGAAGGTGATATTAAAAGACAGTTAGATAGAATTAGATGGGGAGGATCAAGAGATCAAATTATAGCTGGTTTGCAACAAGTTTTAGAAGATACTTACAATACAGCTTCTAAACAATTTGCAAGATATAACCCAGAGGGAGATTTTGGTTTTGAAAATCCTAAAAAGCAAGTAGGCGGTGATAATAAACAAGGTAGTAATTTAGATGAAGAAGAAAACGATCCATTAAAATTAAGATAAACTAATGACATTAACAGAATTTAGAAAAACTTACCCTCAATACAATGATGTTCCTGATTTGGAATTAGCTGACAAATTACATGATAAGTATTATCAAGATATAGATAAAAATGAATATTATAAAAGTTTATTTCCAGATATTGCTCAAGTTAAAATAGCAAGAGGTGAAAATTTAAACTTTGCAGACGACAACCAATTTATGTCGCCAGACGACCAGTTTCAATATGACTCTTATTTTCAAAATATTAATTACAAGCCAAGCGTTGCAGAAATTGCTGAAAAATATGGTGTAGGTGTTAATGAAGGTGCAAGTCCAAAAGCAAGATTTGCTGCATCACTTGGATTTGACGAAAAGAACAAAGCTCTTGCAATTAAAAATGTATTATCAGATTTATACAAACAAGACATAGATGTTAGAGTTGGAAACAATACTGGTGAATTAGAATTTTTAAATCCTAAAACTGAAAAATACGAATTAGTAAACAAGCCTGGTGTTGATCTAGGAGATTTTACAGGCATGGGTGGCGAAGCTATGGTTATATTGCCAGATATAGCCGCAACAATTGCTGCAACTGTCTATTCTGGTGGTAATTTGCCAGTTGGAATTACTGCTGGTGCTTTAACTGCTGGTATAGCAGAATATGGTAGATATAAACTTGGTCAAAAACTTTATGGCATAAATGAAGATGTAACTGATGAACAATTATTAAACAGAGCTTTAATTGCTGCTGGAGTATCTGCTGGTTCTGCGGTTCTTGGTGTTGGTGCTGCAAAAGTAATAAAAGGTTTTGCAAATTTAGCAAAAGGTAGATTTATTAAAGGTGATGAAATTGCCGATGCTAAAATAGAAAGAGATATTATAAAAGCTGACGAAGTAGCAGAAAATATTAACAAACAATTAGATAGTGCAAAGATAGACTCTAATTTAAAATTTACATTAGCTCAAGCTGGTAACGATGCTGATATGTTAGCTGCACAAGCTGGTTTTGAAAATATTAATAAACTTGGCTATATGCAAGACTTTAAAACTTTTAATGTAAATCAAGCAAAGTCTTTAAATGATTATTTCGGTTTTTTAAAAAAAAAATTTAATACTACAGATGGCAGAGCTGGATCAGAGTTTGAAGCTGGAACTTTAATACAAAAAGTATTTTCACAAAGAAATCAACCAATACTAAAAAAATTACAACAAGAACAAGAAGCTGCTGAAACAGTTTTGGAAAAAGCAATTTTAGAATTGCCTGATGGTACTTTTAGAGAAACTGGCGTAGCAGTAAGAGGTGTAATTGATGATATTGCTAGTGCTTACAAAAAAGATGTTGATGCTGCTGCAAAACTATTAGACGAAGCTGGTGAAACAGAAGTTATAAATACAAATCTAATAAAAGACGCTATAAAAAAATTAACAGATAAAGAAAAAGCCAATCTTATTAGAGTAAATAAAATTGAAGATTTATTTAAAGATAAAAAATTATTTCCAAAAAAACCATCTAAAGATGATTTACAGCTTAGTATTTTTAAAGATATTACAAGCGAAGCAAATACAATACCAGTTAATACTGTAAGAAACACATTAAGTTCATTAAAAACATTAATTAGAAATCAATCAAAAGGTTCTGCTACTGGTGAAACACCTGAAGTAGGCTCATTAAAATTTATACAAAAAACTCTTGAAGCACAATTAAGAGCAGATGCACCACAAATTTACCTAGACCAATTTGATAATTTTAATAAATTAGTTACACAAAATAAATTAAGATTAAATAATGAAATTATTTCTAAATTAACATTAAGAAAAAATGGTAGTTTAGTTTTTGGCGATAACGATGTTTTTAAACAGTCATTTAAATCAGGTTTAAAATCTAAACAATATGCTGAAAATACTTATGATGTTATAAAAGATACTCCAGATGCGATGCTATCTTATAAAAATTCTATAAATGAATTGTATAAACAAAAAGTTATAAAAAACGACAAAGTAAATTTAGCAGCACATGAAAAATTTTTAAAAGATTATAAAGAACCTTTAGAAGTATTTTTAACAAAACCAGAAATTAATAAAATATCTAAAATAGGCGGTTTTCAAGAACTTGTAGATAATACAACTAAATTAAGAGAAACCACAAAAGCTCAACTTGCTCAAAGTTTTGAGGGCAAACTAGAGTCTATGACACCAGGTAACTTAGTTACTTTTATATACAAGCCAAATAAAATTGGTGAAATAAATAAATTAAAAAATATATTAAAAAAAGATCCTGAAGTATTTAAAGCATTTCAAAGATCAGTCTTAACAGATTTTAATGAAAGCGTTACTAAATTTGATAGCAATTTAGGGATGAACATTATAGATCCTAGAGCTTTTAGTAAATATTTATATGGCGGTGGTGAAAGAGGATATATCAGAGCTTTAGAAGAAATTTTTGATAATGAATTTGTTAGTAATTTAAGATTATTAAATACAGCTTTACAAATAACAGCTAGAAAAGCACCAGCTAGAGGAGAAGGTTTTTATGGTAGTGCTTTTTCTGATATTATTAGAGCAAGATTAGGTCAATTTACATTAGCTGGTAGATTATTTACTGCTGGAAGAAGAATTTATAAAAGTTCTGCTGAAAGAATTATGGCAAATGCTTTGCTTGACCCACAATCTCTTAAAGATTTAATAAGATTAAGAAAATTAAAAAGTAGCAGCAAAGAAGCAATTGCTATTTTAAGTAAACTAGGTGGTACAATCTTTATTAAAGAAGATTTAAAAGATTCAAAACCTATGGACTACCTAAAAAAATTAATAGGTAACGAAGAAGAAGTTGTTGCAAATGAATGATGAACAAAATAATTCTTTAGAAATTATAAAATTACAGGGTGAGATTAAAGTCATCCATGAAAAAATTACAACAATTAAGGATAATCACCTTACGCATTTAGAGCAAAAGGTTGATAATATTTATAAATTTTTATGGGTGATAGCAACGATAAGCCTATCAAGCTTAATAAATTTTGTATTCAATCTACTACAATAACTAAAGCACAAAAGGGTTTAATTGCTGAACACCAAGCAATAATTGATTTAACAAATCAAGGGTACTATGTGGCATTGGCCACAAACCCACAATCACCTTTTGACTTGGTTGCAGTAGATGAGGATGGCAACATTAGATTGATAGATGTAAAAACTACATCTTACAGAAAAAGATTTAGAAACAAGAATTGGAATAAAAAATCCTATAAAATTTATAGAAGTCCAACTGCAAAACAAAAAAAATTAAACATAGAATTAATGATGGTTGATAATGAAAGATAGAATAGATGTAAGCAGTAACAGTAAAATTTCTATGCCTATTTTTAATCTTTTAGGAATTATAGGGATGGTTGGAACTGTTGTGTTAATGTATAGTTCAATCACACAAAAAATTACATCTCTTGAAACATCAAGAGAATTAATGAACTCTGATTTATTAAAAGCAAGTGAACAGACTACTGTAGATAAAGAACAGTACATTTTGTTAGAAGAACTTTTTAAGTCTACTTCTAAACATCAAGAATTGCTTGATGAAAATATACATAACCAAGTGATGCTTAAACATTTAGAAAAACAATTAGACAAAGCTTTAGCAGATATAGAAAAATTAAAAGACAAAGTTAGGGAAAATGACAATGGAAATAGTCATTAGTTTATTACTCTTTCTTGGTGAGCCACCAACTTTGAAAGAACATCTTTATATACAAGATCAAAAAATGCACACTTGCTTGAAGATGAAAAGAATAGCTGAAAGAAGCAGTAACGCAAAATATCAATGTGCAAGAGTAAAAGCTAATGTAGTTATTGATGAATATTCAGGTGATAAAAAAATTACAAGTATTTCAAGTTTGGATTAATGAAAAAGCCAAACAAAAAACGCAACCCTGTTGCTAAACAATTAAGACATTACAAAAAACAAGTAATTAAAAGTAAGAAAATTTATGATCGGAAAAAACTTAATGGTGTTTATTGATAAACTTTTTTTAAGGTTTTTTAGTTATATGGATAATGTCTGTGAAAATACAGCTAATCTAGTTACGCAAAAACCAAAGAAAAATAAAAAGAAAAAATGCAAATCTTGTCATTGTAATTGTCATTGTGAGGATGACTTGCATAACCATTGGTACGATAAAGACATTTGTGTTTGTGAGGGTTGTCAATGCTAGGAGAAGATTATGAAAGTATTAGAAAAAATTGTTTTAGCCATAGAATGTTTTTGCAGAAAAATTTACTCAAAGGTTTGGTATTACAGAATTACACTAACAACAAATCTAAAAAGGAAAACTAATGTACGAAGAATTAAAAAACGAAATCAAAGAACATGAGGGTTATAGAGATACTGTGTATTTAGATTCTCTGTCAAAGAGAACTGTGGGGTTTGGACACCTTTGCGTAGAGGATCATTGGGAAGATGGCAAACAATACGATAAAGAATATTTAGAAGAAATTTTTGAAAAAGATTTTAATATAGCACTTACCGATGCTAATAAAATATTAGAAGGCAAACCAGTTAATCATATTGCTAGAGAAGTAATAATAGAATTAGTTTTTAATATTGGTATGCCAAGAACAAAAAAATTTGTTAAGTGTTTAGCAGCTTTAGATAATGAAGATTATAATGAAGCTGGAAATCAAATTTTAGACAGTCTTTACGCAAAACAAGTACCAGCAAGAGCTGGTAAGCTTTCAGGTAAAATGAAATCAGCAGCATTATAGGAGGTTACTATGTGGTTAAGTCTAGCAACTAAATTAGTTCCAGGTATTTTAAAAACTGGAATGTCTATTGCAGCAAACAGAAGAAAAACAAAAGAATTAGAATCTGTAGCTGAAATGAAATTAGCTGAAAGAATGGCTAATGGTGAGGTAGAGTTTAAGAAAGCTGTCATAGACTCACATAAAGGAGATTGGAAAGATGAATTCTGTCTTATACTAATCAGTATTCCTTTGTTACTTTTAGCTTGGTCTGTGTTTAGCGATGATCCTAACATACAAGCAAAGATAGATATATTTTTTGATAAGTTTGCAAATCTTCCTATGTTCTACCAAGCTTTAGTTGTGGGTTCTTTCAGTACGATACTAGGTATTAAGGGTGTTTCTACTTTTAAGAAAAAGTAATGTCAGACAACACAGATCTAATCAACGAATATAAAGAACAAGTTCGTATCCTAAAACAAGAAGTAGCAGAACTACAAGACGCTGGTAAGTCAAAAGATAGTGCTAATAAAAGATGCTTACAAAAGCTAGAGCATAGCCAATTAGATTTAGAACAAGCAAATAAAAAAGTTAAAGATTTAGAAGATCAAATAAAAAAATTAAACAAGAAAGATAATTAATGAATTATGTCCTTTATTTAATATTATGTTCAGGTGTTACAAACTCTTGCCTAGAACCTTACAAATACCCTAATAACTTTGCTGATAGTTATTCTTGTATGTTAGGTGGCAACAATCAATCTATTATTAAATTAGAGGATATTGGAAAAGATAAAGTAAATGAAAATAAATTTTACATAAAATTTATTTGTACTGAAGAACCTAGAGTAGGGCTTGGTACATAATGGCTAGTCCAGCTTGGCAAAGAAAAGAAGGAAAGTCTAAAAGCGGTGGCCTTAATGCTAAAGGTAGAGCTAGTTATAATAGGGCAACTGGCGGTAATTTAAAAGCACCTACTAAATCAAAGACTAGCAAAAGAAGAAAATCTTTTTGTGCCAGAATGTTAGGCATGAAAAAGAAGCTGACATCTAAGAAAACTGCTAGAGATCCTAATAGTAGAATTAATAAAGCATTAAGGAAATGGGATTGTTAAGGCGACCATATTTCAGGTCGCCTTATTTAGAACTATTCTCCTTTAATTTCGTATCTTATAGGAAAGTGTCTTATCTTGCTTGGTGTTTCTTTTAGAGATTCTTCAACCGCTAATCTACATTGTATTCTAGCTTCAGTTTTATTATTACCTCTACCCCAAGCATGAACAAGACCTCTATTACCAATAGCTTCACATAAAAATGTTTTTTGCTTTTTCATAAATTACCTCCTTTCTTTTATATTTACCCATTATACCACATTGGGTTTTTCACTTTTTGCAAAAAAAATATTTTTATTAAAAACTAGACGATTGAAATTTTAGGGTGGTAGCTGGTTGATGCGACAATAAAATCCTTTTTGGATTTTTTACAAAAATTTTATGAAAAAAAAATTATGGAAAAAAACTAACATTGTAGCTGATGTTGGGGATTGTAGATATTGCGGATTAAATATTATCTCAACAGACTCATTTGTTAGTTTTTATTCTGGAGATCACTCCCATTACGACTGCATGAAGAAGGATGATGAATTACGACAACAAGTATTAAAAAAAATAGAACAAAATATTAATCAAACAATGGAAACACATGAAAAAAGGTTATCACAAAACTAAGTCAGGTAGAGTAGCGAAAAAGGGTTTGTATTACTATATGAATTTACGCAAAAAAAAAGGCACTAGCCGAAAAGGCAAAGGTACTGTATCTGATGCAGCATTAAGACGATCTGCTAAAACTGCAAAATCTTAACCGATTAGGTTTGGTCTAACTCTTGGATGGCCAAGTAAAAGCATCTTGCTTTTGGGGATGGGTGGGCGATTAATTGTTGGCTATGTTGTGGACATTATGTTATACATTTGTTGAACAATGTTACATAGTAAATACATAGTCATTGACGAAAAACATAGTAAAACTTGTTCAGATGTATCTAAACTTTTGATTACAAATCAATTGCTCTACCATCTGAGCTACAAGGGCGTACTAAAATATATAGGCTTTTATACTAATTTAAGTATAAGAGCCACTTTTTTTGTGCCAAAATTTCCGCATAAAAATAAAGTTTTTATATTTTTACATAGTTTTTGCATAGTTTTTTTTACATATTTTCTACATAGTTATGTCAATTGATTTATTGCAACTAATGTCAACATTGTGTATATTAAATGCAACTAAGTTAAGGAGAAAAGATGATTGAATATAACATACATTATACTAAAGATAAAAATGGTAAGAGAATTGCTAGGCAACAATACTATGCTGCTGATGGTACAAAGAAATATATACAAGCTAAAACTGCTACAGCTCTAAAACAAAAGCTGGAAGAAAAATTTAAGAACAGACCTTTAGTTAAGTTTAATCCTAACCAATATACAATTGATGATGCTGAAATATTATTTAAAGGCCATCTTATTTATAAAAGAGGGTTAGGCAAAACTTCACAAAGCTGCATTGAAGATTATGATAGCTTCTATAAAAATCATATAAAGCCTTTTTTTGAAAATAAAGATTTAAGAATGTTACAATCTGAGGATGTTGCTGCTTTTGTTAAACAATTAAAATCTAAAGGTTACAAAACAAAAACTATAAAAAAAATATTTAATCATTTTAAAAATATTATTACCTATCTTGCAGACGAAAAAAACTATCCAAATATAATAAATGAAAAAAATTATTTAAAATGGATTGTAGAAGAAGAAAAAGATCATACTGAATTAGACTTAGATAAATGGACATTTGAGGTTATGCAAAGCCTGGTTTATAAAATGCATAATCCATTAATAAAACTTATTTGTATGATACTTCTTGAAACTGCTGCTAGACCTAGTGAAATAAGAGCTTTAGAAAAAGAAGATTTATTATTTTTAAAATCTAATGCACTAGAAATATCACTAAAAAAAGCAGTAAAAAGGCATAAAGAAATTGGTAAAACCAAGACTAAAAGAGGTAATAGAATTGTTGAAATATCACCATCTTTAAGAGATAAAATTGTGGATTATCTAAATACCATAGATCCTTTGCAAGAAAAGCTATTTTTAAATAGCAAGGGTAAATATATATGCGTAGAACAGATAGGGAGAGCCGTAGACAAGGCTTTTAAAAAAATGGAGCATGGGTATCAAAACAACCCAATAAAGAGAAAAGCGTACTGTTTTAGGCACTATCGGACAACATATTTTGCGGCCAAAGGTAAATTTAAGAACGCTTTAGAACTTGCTCACTATATTGGCGATGAAAGCATAGACTTTGTGGATAGAACCTATGTAGCACCTTATAAAGGTAAGATTGAAAACAAAGAATTCAAAGAAAATATTATCTGGAAATAAAAAAAGAGGCGATTGCCTAAGCAAAACAACCGCCTCCCATTACAACAGTATAGTTATTACTATAATGATAATCACTTATTTAACTAACTAACTATTTAAGGAACTTACTTAGTTATTAATGAGAGGATTATCTTGCCTCATTAATTCTTAAATTCTATCTTAACCTCCATAAACGATATTGAACTCCATTTTCTGCTGGTATTGTTCTTTGAGCAACAGAACCTTTGCCAAAAGTTTTAGTCATAATTTTTCTAAAATTTTTCATCTGTTGTCTTTCAGAAAAACCTACTGAACCTTTGATTGGTATTTGTTTTATTCTTTCTAATAATTTTTTATCAACTTGTGTTGTTCTTGGGTTGAGCAAAGGCACATCCAAATCAACTGTAAAATCTTCAAATTGTTTTGATTCCATCTTTTCTCCTTATTTTTAAGCGACAAGTAGCCTAGAGTTTTTTACAACTTTAAATAATTAACAACTAACCTTCGTACATAAACTTAGCATCAGCATTTTCTACTAAGCATATCTGTCTGTAAGTCTTAACATATTTTTTAAAAGCACCACTTGAATGAACACATTGTCTGAGTTTTTTACCTTTGCTAGGCTTCATAATCTCATCATGGTATTTTTCAAGCTTTGCATATCTTCTAGTAAGACTATTACTTTTATTTAAAGCCATTCTCCATAGACTCCTTATCATTGTTTAATTTAATCCTAGTCTTTTCTAGCTTAATATTTTGAATTAATATTTTGCTATTATCACTAGGGGTATTTGTGTTAGCAGCTAGTTCTGCCGACTCAAATTCTTCTTCAACTTTGAAAGTTGCTTCATAAAAACTTTCCTTTGTAACTTTATCCATGAGCTTGATATTCTCTATTTATTTTTAAATTACTTACTGAATCTATTTGTGCTTGTGTCATTCTTATTTTTCTATGACTAGAATCTCCTTTATAAATTAATCCCATTTTATATAAGTCAGTACATATTGCTCCAGCTCTACTTCTTGAATAACCATGAGCTTTTGCAATTTCTTTACAAGTAGGGGAATATCCATACTGTTTAATAAAATTTTTTATATATTTTAAAACTTTAAATTTTACTTCTGAAAAATATATTTGATTATGTCCATTTCCATTCTTCATTTTTTATCCTTAAATAATTCAGAAACATTAGTTACCGACTCAATTGCACCATCATTCTTTTTTAAATCATTTAAATATTCTAATAATTTTTCAACAAACCAATGACCCTTAGATACATCCATTAATGTTGCATCTAAAGATCCACCATGCTTGTCGCCAAATCTCATAAAATATTTTAAAATTTCTCTTTGATATCCTCCAATAACCGCCATAGGCGACTGTTGTGATACAATCGCCTCATTAGTTTCTATAGATTTATTTTTATAATAATCTGGGTTTATTTGCTCTGTCATTGTTTTGGTTGTGGTTCGCTTATTCTTAAATTAATATCTGGTTGACCGCCCTCTTTTGTACTATTGATCCATGCTCCAACTTTTTTCATTTTGCCATCAACATTAATACTTCCATCATAATCAGGATACTGTTTGCCAGGCTCATCTGTATCTCTTGGCTTTCTTTTCCAAAGTCCGCCAGTATTATTATATTTATCTTCCATTATTCACTCCTAAAGGTTATTTGTTGTTTTATCTTGATCTCTGCATCATCAATTTTTTTTTGCAGAGCAAGGTCTTTACCTATTTGTTGTAATTCTTGTTCGTAACTTGATCTTAAAGGTTGCATATCTTTTTCAAATTGACTTGGTGATGTAGAGTTTTTGCCTTGTTGCTGCATCTTATCTATCCATTCGTCAGCAAAAGACTTATCTACATTAACTAGACTAAGTTTTGGTTTTTGCGGTTCACTTTTTTTAAAAGGTTCTGCTTCATAACCATCTTCATCGTTTATTCCTGTAATTAAATTTAATGCAGAAAGAAAAGCATATTTTTGAGAATAGGTCATACCATGACCAGAACCATATCGGTCTAATTTTCCAAAACCTGATGATCCATTTATTTCTATATACTCACTAGGATTATCAACATTAAAAATTTTCATATCACAATGGATTATTAAAAAACTTTCCCTAACATCTGTTGTATAATTACAAACAGGATACAAACCATTTTTAAGTAAAGATTCCATAGCAACTTTTTTTACCTCATCTGCAAGTAAAGGATTAAATGGCATACCAGCTTTCTTTTCTCCCTTCTTTACATATCCAGCTTCTTCACAAGCTGTTTTTAATTTTTGATAAATATTTTTTTCAATCATAAATCGCCATCACCTCTCATTTTTTTTAATGGGTTATTAATTCTTTCCATTAACTCCTCTATCTTTTTGTTTTTGTCATTAACTTCTTGTTGTAATTTTCCATTTATTTTTTGATGTTCTTTATTTATTTCTTCTAAGTCAGCTACCCTTTGCCTTAAAGGCTTTATGATACCCATGTCAGACATAAAAATTTAAATAATCCTCCATGTATTCTTTTGGTATTCCATTCCACCAGAAACTTTTCTTTCGTATATCTGAAAAGTCAGGAATATTTAACCACATCAACTCATCTAAAGATCCATCCGCAGCTTTTAATTTTTTTTCCCAAGATATTTCATATGCAATCAATTCATTTAAATGTCTTTTTAAATTTTCTTGTTTTAATTCATCACAATTATCTTCGGTAAATAAAATTCTATCAGTAGCACTTGCATAACTTAGAGCTGGTTTTAATCCTGTTGTGTGTGAATAAAGAGCCATCTGCATAAGATCAGATGTAAAAACTCTTGAATCTAATTTAGGATGAGAACAAGCCCAATCACCTATTCTATTAGGATTTTCTTTTGTTTGTTTTGTTTTAAGTGGTGCAAATTTAACTGTTGGCAATTTATATTTTATATCTACAACTGATTTTTCACCAATAGCATCACAAAACATTTTCCAAAAAATATTTACTTTAGGAAGCCAGGTAGTAAATTCTATTTCTGTTTTCCATTTTTGTTTGGGTAATTCTTTAAAATTTAATAAATGATTTTCAGCAGTATTTTTTAAAAATTTAATAGCAAATTTAAATTTCATTTTATCTGCTTCGTCAAAAGAAATATAACTGTCAATTTTATCTTGAATTTCTTTACTTGCGATAACTTCCTCAACAGATAAATTTTTGTTTAAGCAAATCTCAACTACATCATGGCCAATAGTTCCAGCTTTTAAAGATGCGTTACCACATTTACTTGCCTGTTCTTTTGTAAGAAAATATCTTTTTAAAGTTCTAACAGCATGAGGTTCTTTGTTTGCTGATACAGATGTATTTGTGTCGTTAAATTTTTTGTACGCTTCACTTATTATTTTTGTGTGATTTGCCATAACAACATTTTAGTAACATTGTTAATATCTAATGTCAACTGGTTGTAATGATTATTAACTAATTATTTTGGTTGTACCCAATCAGTATTATCTGGTTTAAAAGCATGTATAAAAGGTGTTGCAGCAACTATTTCAATATTTGTGGCAATATCAGAAACCTTAGCACCAGTAACCATTGAACAATCTATAACTGAGTATCTTCTTGGAGTTGTTAGTGGTTTTAAAAAACCCCAATAAATAATGTTAGTTTTTTTTTGTCTAACTAAAGAAAATTTATGTTCGGCACCTGGTTCAATAAACTTGTCATGCCTTTTAAAAAGCCTTATACCCCCACCAAAAGCACCTGATCTTATATATACAGCACTTAATTTATCATATTTAGCATCAACTTTAACTTTCCATATATTTTCATCTTCAAAAATTCTAACTGTACCATCTGGCTCAAGCTCACCACAACAAGGAATTAGCGTTTTTTTTCCTATAAAATGTGTAGGTGATAATTTTTCTTTTAAAATACTTCTTTTATTAAAAGAATTTGCTAACATTTCTGATAGCTCTAAAAAACCATAATTTGATGGATCATTTCCTTTTTTATTAATTAACCTAGATATTTTCGTTTTCCAGTTTCTAAATTCTTTTTTTGGATAAGTTTCTAAAATAATTTTATCCATAGTTGTACCATGTAGAATTTTTAATCTATCTAATTCTTCTTTGTTAAAATAATTTGGCATGTCTGTAAAATTAGCGTTCATATTACTATCCTTTATAAATTTTGTCTATATTCATTTTGTTGAACATGTGTAGACATTAATCAAATAATAATAGTTGTCAACTAAATTCTAATAGGTATAAACAAGATAAGATCAATTCTGTAAATATGAATGATAAAAGAGATAAAATACAAGAATTACAAGGTAAAAGTGAGAAAAATGAGCCTTAAACAAGCCAAATCAGAAAATGCTTATGGCTTATATTTGTCGGAAAAATCGGCAATTTACATACAGAATAACTTAAATCCAAAGAATTATTTTAAAATTTTATTGCATGAATTATCTCATTTTATTTTTGATAAAGCAGAAACTAAACCAAACTCAGAGGAATCTTTTGCATTATTATCAGAAGAATTTTTAACAATTTTTTTACAAAATCCAGAATTACTAAACAGCTTAAAGTTACTTACTAAAAAATATGAAACTTAGTGAAAGCAATTTTATTTTTATTTGTTGCAGTTACAACAGCAGATTATGGTTGGGTCAAAGTACCCATTAATAATTTTACAAATTGTGATGAAGCTTTTGAAAGCGTTGCAACCTGGATAGAAAATCCAAAGTATAAACCTGGTAACGATCAAGTTTGGGGTTTTTATGTTTTTAATAATAGACCTATCTCAGCTCACTATT
>LULO01000488.1_pt1 | contig 20223 bp, 22 predicted proteins | sample 728121 | NCBI WGS metagenome assembly LULO01 (sample SAMN03860287, study PRJNA289734) | marine metagenome | biome: seawater column; feature: ocean; material: water; isolation source: Red Sea water column Station 149 - depth 50m | place: Saudi Arabia: Red Sea | collected 2011-10-15 | depth 50 m | reverse complement strand
GACGAGCGCATGATGGCTGGGATCCAGCAGCGCCTTGGCGGGGGTCGGGGTAGCTTTGGTCGACATGGGTGGCACTCCTTCTCTGGAAGATCGGTGATCCCGATCGTTCGGGGTGCAGTCGATCTACGCCGGAGCGACCCTCCTAAACAGTGAGATAAAATTGCCGCTTCCATTCTAAAATATAGAAAAGCCAATCATCGGGAAAGCCGGCATTCTCCTACCGGCCACCATCAGCAAGACTGCGTACGCCCCCAAGCCAGCGACTGCAGGACCGTTGCAACGCCGGCGAGCGCCAGCCCGATTGCCACGGTCCCTGGCCATCCGAAGGCGAGCCAGGCGGGGGCAGCAGCAGCTGAACCGGCCGCGCCGCCAAGAAACATGGTGCCCATGAAGATGGTGTTGAGACGCGCCCGGGCATCGGGGCGGAGCGCGTAAACGAGGTGCTGGTTGGAAACGAGGGAAACTTGCACCGCGAAATCGAGCAGGATCACCCCGACGATCAGCCCTGCCAGCGAGGTCCAGAGACCGAAGATCGCCCAAGAAGCGAATGTCAGCGCTGTGCCTGCCAAAATCATCCGGTGCGGTCCCTGCCGGTCGGCGATGCGCCCGGCGAGCGGCGCCGCGAATATGCCGACGGCGCCGACAATACCGAATAGGCCAGCGACATCGGCACCAAGCCCGAAGCGCGGTTCTTCAAGATGAAAGGCCAGGATCGTCCAGAAGACAGTGAACGATCCAAAAACGAGCGCCTGCGTTACGGCGGCGAGCCGCAAGGCAGGAAATTCGTTCCACAGATGGGTCAGCGAGCGCATCAGCGAACCATAGGTCAGGCTCGCCTCCGGCCTGCTTAGGGGCAGTTTGCGGGAAATCCACGCGCCGCTTAGCAAGGCGACTGGCGCGGCAGTCCAGAACATGCCTCGCCAGCCCGCAGTCGAGACTATGAAGCCGGCTATCGTGCGGCTGAGCAGGATACCGCATAGGAGGCCGGCCATGACCCGGCCGATGATCGCTCCGCGCCGCTCGGACGGAGCGAGATGTGCAGCAAAAGGTACTATTTGCTGCGCGACCGTCGCCGCGGCGCCGAGAAGCAGCGATGCGAGGACGAGCATCGTCGCTCCCGGCGCGATTGCAGCGGCGGCGAGCGCGAGGGCCAAGGCTCCAAATTGGATGGTGATAAGCCGCCTACGCTCGACAAGATCGCCGAGCGGAACGAGCAGGAAGAGGCCGGCGGCATATCCAAGCTGGGTCGCGGTCGGGACGAGTGCTGTAAACGGTCCGGGCAGATCGCGCTCCATTATCGCAAGCATCGGCTGGTTGTAATAGATGTTGGCAACCGCGATTCCGGCGGCAGCGGCCATCGAAAAGGTCAGCGCATTATCGATCGATGGACGACGATCGTTGGTCATGGGGATCTCCTGTTCAGCAACTTTGGTCATCTTCGCGGAACATGATCGGCCGGACATGGCGGGGTGCGGTCATGGTAGAATGCTTTCGCGATGAGGGAGAGGCGAGGGTGGCTCTCCGGATTGCTGCGGAGGCTAGGCAGCGGCGGACGAACCGCCAATCATACGAAGATATGCAAACCTTTGTTTGGATTGGATGGGGCATTTCCGCCTGTAAATAAACCTCCGCCGGACGGCATAGGGCCGCTCCGATCAGGAGAAACAAGATGGCGGATCAACACCAGCGCGTCTCGCTCGCAGAGCGCTTCCTTGGCACCCCGACAGATCTCGGCACCGAAGCCACCCGTGATATCTCGGCGGGTCTGGCGGGTCTGCTTGCCGACGTATTCGCGCTCTATCTCAAGACCAAGAATTTTCACTGGCATATGAGCGGGCCGAATTTCCGCGACTATCATCTCCTGCTCGACGAGCAGGGCGATCAGATTTTCGCGATGACCGACATGATCGCTGAACGCGCGCGCAAGATCGGCGGCACGACGATCCGCTCGATCTCCGACATCGCTGGCCGCCAGCGGATTCTCGACAATAACGCCGCCTATGTCGATCCCAAGGACATGCTCGCCGAACTGCACGGCGACAACAAGCAGCTCGTGGCCGAGATGCGCCGCGTTCACGAGCTATGCGACGAATATGCCGACGTCGCCACGGCGAGCCTGCTCGAAGTGGGGATCGACGAGACCGAACGGCGAAGCTGGTTCCTTTACGAGAGCTGCCGATCGCCGAAGATTTTCTGAGGACTTCGGCCGCGGCGACCCGCCCGTCTTCCGCTCTCCCCCGGCGGGTCGCCGCATCCTCCAATCGAGATATCTGGCAGAAAAATGCGCCCTTTTGCAGTCGGTCTCATCTTGTTGATCACCGGCGACCGGAATAGCCATCGGCGCGGCGATCAGCGGCTTGCCCGCGTGCGACGCGGCGGCGGATGCGAGCGATATCGCATATTTCCTGTTGCGATCGATTCTACGGATGTGCCTACGGAACGACCGATCACTGGGCTTCGCAAGGCCCCCCGCCACCTTCCGCACCCGGATTGACGCGCCGCTCGGCGACAAAAACCTCTTTTAGAAAGTCCGTCGTCGAGGTCGTCGCGGCTTCGGCGCTCCTCTATCTGATCGCGTCTTCGATCGCGTCGAGCAGGCGATCGGGGTCGACCGGCTTCGTCAGGAAGCCGCAAGCGCCTGCCCTCGTCGCCTGGTCGCGGGCGGCGTCGGTTGGATAGGCGGTCACGAGAATGACGGGCGTCCGCCAGCCGCGCGCGCCCATTTGGGCCTGCAGCTCCAATCCTGTCATCCCGGGCATGTGCAGATCGGTCACGATGCAGGCGAGCCCTTCATGTCCGCCGCTCGCCAGCATCTCTTCGGCACCCGCATAGCAGCGCGGCGTCATGCCGGCCGAACGGAGCAGACTGTCGAGGCTGCCACGGACATCGGGATCGTCGTCGACAATGGCTATGATGGGGGAAGAAGACACAAAAGTAATTCCAACGATATAGCGGCACGGGGGCACGGGGGACTTTCTGAATGCGCCCGCCCACGCCGTTTTTCCATCATACTCAGATGTTAAACCGGTGGATGCTGTCGTCACGTACCCCCAGCTGTTCGGCCATGCGGACCAGGTCGGCGAGCGACTGGGCCGCCATCTTGCGCATCACATTGCCGCGGTGGATCTTGACCGTGATCTCGGACAGATTCAATCGCGCCGCGACCTGCTTGTTCATCAGGCCCGTAACGACCAGCGCCATGACCTCGCGCTCGCGCGGGGTGAGCCTGTCATGGGCCTCTTGCACAGCAATAGCTTTGGCGGCTTTGGCGCGCTGCGTCCGGCTGGCTTCGATCGCCGCCGCGACCGCCGTCAGCATCTGATCATCGCTGAACGGTTTGGGGAGGAAATCGACCGCGCCCGCCTTCATTCCTCGCACGGTCATCGGAATATCGCCATATCCCGTCATCAGGATGACGGGTATCCGAATTCCCTGCTCTGCCAATCGCTCCTGGAAATCGAGTCCGCTTTCGCCGCGGAGCCGGATGTCGAGAACGAGGCAATCGGCCCTGTTCGCTTGCCCGGACGCGAGAAAATCGTCCGTTTCTTCATGAAGCGCTACGTCATGGCCGGCAGAGCGCAAAAGGCTTCCCAAGGCCCCGCGCACCTCGGCATCGTCATCGATAACATGGACGCGGGCCGTGCTGCTCATATCGTTTCGCTTCCCTCGGGCGCGATCGGCAGACGAAACCAGAATGTCGCGCCGCGATCGCCATTGTTCGCGGCGCCGAGCGTGCCGCCATGCTGCTCGATAATCGAGCGACAGATCGAAAGGCCCATGCCGAGGCCGGTCGTCTTGGTGGTAAAGAAAGGCGCAAAAAGGCTTTCCGGATCGGTCGCGATACCTGTGCCCGCATCGCAGACCTCGATCGTCACCGCGTCGCCATCGCGGCGCGCTTTGAGGTCCAGTGTTCGACGCTCGACCGGCACCTCGCCCATGGCCTGCTCCGCATTCAGCATCAGGTTCATCAGGACCTGCTGGATCTGGACCCGGTCGCCCACCACGCGGGGAAGATCGTCGGCAACGGTAAGCTTGATGGCGACCCCATGCGTTTGCAGATCGCGTTGCAACAGGGCGACCGTTTCCTCGATCAGCGGCGCAAGCGCTATGGCCTCCCTGCGCGGGTCGGCCTTGCGCGCGACATCGCGGATTCGCGCGATCACATCGGCGGCGCGTGTGCCGTTGGTGGCAATATGATCGAGACAGTCGGACACCTCGGGGGCATCCGGCGCCTCGCGCGCGAGCCATCTTTTGCGAGACATGGGTCAACTCGGCCTGTGACTGCGCAAGCCGCGCCTGCGCGCGTTTGCGTTCGGTAATATCGAGCGCCATCACAAGAACCCGTTCCCAGCCATCGCTGCCAGGCGGGATGGTAACACGCAGCAAGACGTCAACGGGCTCACCGGATGCGTCTCGGAACTGGGTTTCCTGCTCGATCGTCTGATTACCCGAGGTCAGCGCCCGCGCGATATCGCCAAAGGTCGCCTCGGCCGCGGGGGTGTGGTGCGGCGTGAGCGTCTGACCAACCAGCGCGTCGCGGCCCTTCAAACCGAATAGGCGCGCCGCCGCTTCATTGGCGTCGCGTATGACCGCCGCTCGGGCCGCGCGCTGGATCACGGGGAGTTCCGGCTCATCAACGTCGGCCAGAAGGCTGTGGGCCGCCGACCAGTCACTTTCCCAGATCGGCAGGCCGGCAGCGTTGAAGATGGTGCGATACCGTGTTTCCGAGCGCCGGCGCGCTTCGGCCAGTGCCTGATGACGCACGCACAGCAGGGTCGTGATGCCGATCGCGACAAGGCTGACGGCGAGGCGCATCGCGGCCGAATCGAGCGGTTCGCCCCAATGGCTGATGTAATAGCCCGTTACCGCGAGCAGGATCGTCAGGCTCCCGGCCGCCCATATCAGCGCGCGCATCTGACTGCGCGATGCGACAAGTACAACGGTCGTATATAGCACCGCTACCGCACCCTGCAGCGGGCTCAGAATATCGAGCGCGAAAATCACGAGCGCGAGCGTCGCCGCCATCGCGCCGTGCAACCGCGCGCCCAGCCTCCTGGCGTCCGCATCCCCGCGCATCAAAGCCTCCCGCAGCTGGCCCGGCGAGGAGAGCCGGGACCAGGGGAAGCTGGACGAGCCAGGGCGCAATCGCAACAGCGAACGCGGCCCTAGACCGAAATTCAGCGTGGTTCGACGCATAGTGTGAACCGGGTTCCTGGTGCGTTATCATGCCACCTATGCGCCGCCCGCAGCCGCTGCGCCATTATCGCCACGAGTTGCGAGCCGACACCGGTGCCTCGGGACGGCTGGCCGCGCACCATGCCGCGGCCGCGGTCCGAAACCTCGAGCCAGTAGCCGCCGTGCGGCAGATCGCGCAGGACGATCCTGACGAGACCCGGCGCGTCCGGAGCATAGGCATATTTGAAGGCGTTGCCGACCAGTTCCGAGACGATGATCCCGACCGCGGTCGCATCTTCGGCGGGGACATCGACCGCAGCCGGCTCGACCCGGATCCGGCTTCCGCCTTCGATAGCGGCTGCCGCCGCATCAAGCTCTTCGGCTAGCTCGCAAAGATAGGCGCCGAGGTCCACGAAGGCCTTGTCAGGTGCAATATAGAGCTGGCGGTGGACATTGGCGATCGCGCCGATGCGCCGCTGCACGGTGGAGAACCAATCGCGCATCTCGGGGTTGGATACCCGACGGGCGTCCAGGGAAATGAGCGCACTCAGCAACTGGAGGTTGTTGGCGATGCGGTGATTGGCCTCGTCGGCACGGGCCGGTTCCCGCAGCGGCGGCAGGACCGCGACAGGGGACGGCGCAAAGATCGGCACTTGATGTTGCTGTGTCATCGGGCATCCTTTCGGTCCGCCGCCAAGCGGCATGCCCCCCTTGTTTCCCGATCGCGCGTGCAGGCGCCATCATACCTAGGTTTGCAGGAATCAACCGGCGACCCGAAACCTGCGTATAATATCGCTGCGGGACCGCAGCGCCGATGGTTCGATCACCGGACGGACACGTCTTGCCGTCCACTGCATCCACAGGAGACGATCATGGCTTTTGTTACCACGCCCGACGGCACCGAAATCTTCTACAAGGACTGGGGTCCGAAGGACGCTCAGCCGATCATGTTCCACCACGGCTGGCCGCTGTCCGCCGATGACTGGGACGCGCAGATGCTCTTCTTCCTTGCCCATGGCTACCGTGTGATCGCCCACGATCGCCGCGGACATGGCCGGTCGGCGCAGACCGACATCGGCCATGATATCGATCATTATGCGGCGGACGCCTCGGCAGTCGTCGAGCATCTCGATCTTCGGCGCACCGTGCACATCGGGCACTCGACCGGCGGCGGCGAGGTCGCGCGCTATGTGGCGCGGTTCGGTCAGCCGCAGGGGCGCGTCGCCAAGGCCATTCTGGTGGCTGCGATCCCGCCGCTGATGCTGCGTACCGACGCGAACCCGGGGGGAACTCCGATCGAGGTTTTCGATGGCTTTCGCGAGGCACTTGCAGCCAATCGTGCCGCCTTCTTCCTCGATGTCGCCGCCGGGCCCTTTTACGGTTTCAACCGTCCCGATGCCGCCGTATCGGATGCGGTGATCCGTAACTGGTGGCGGCAGGGCATGATGGGCAGCGCGCTGGCGCATTATGAAGGCATCAAGGCCTTCTCCGAAACCGATCAGACCGAGGACCTCAAGGCGATCACCGTGCCGACGCTGGCGGTGCAGGGCGATGACGACCAGGTGGTGCCCTACACCGACGCCGCACTGCTTCAGGTCAAGTTGTTGCAGAAGGGAACGCTGAAGATATACCCGGGCTTCCCGCACGGCATGCTCACCACCCACGCCGATGTCATCAACCCCGACCTGCTCGCCTTCATCACGGAATGAGCTTGGCATGAAGGGGCGGCGCGCGGCGCCGCCCTTCCCCATCCAGGGAGATGATCATGACCGACCCCGATACCCGCGCGCCCCAGATGTTTCCCGTTCTGAGCCGTGCGCAGATCGAGCTTGCGCGGCGTTTCGCCAGCGGTCCGGAGCATCGCGGCGTGCCGGCCTGGCTCATTCTCGATGGCGAGATCAAGGTGACGCGCGGTGACGGTCTCGATCGTATGGCGCCGATCACCGTCCATGGCGCGGGGCAGTTCACCGGAGAGGTCAATCAGCTTGCCGGCCGTCCCTCGATAGCCGCGGGACACGCAGGCGACGAAGGATGTACGGCGCTCCCTTTCGATCCCGCGCATCTTCGGGCCTTGATGATAGGGTCTGCCGAGATCGGCGAAATCATCATGCGGGCGCTGATCCTTCGGCGCGTCCGGCTTATCGAACATGGAGGCGCCGGCACGATCCTGATCGGCATTCCAGGGAGCTCGGAGATTATCGCGCTGCAGGAGTTTCTGACCCGCAGCGGCTTGCCCAATCTTGTTCTCGATGTACGAGTCTATGGCGAGGGGCGCGCGCTGGTCGAACAGGCCGGGGTTTCGTCCGACGAGCTGCCTCTTGTCGTCTGCCCCGGCGGGGCGCTTCTGCGCCGGCCGACGAGCGCGGAACTTGCCGCCTGCCTGGGGATCATCCCGGACCTTGATCCGGATCACCTCTACGACGTTGCGGTCGTCGGTGCGGGGCCCGCAGGTCTCGCGACTGCGGTTTACGCCGCCTCGGAGGGGTTATCGGTCATCGTTCTCGATGCGCGCAGCATGGGCGGACAGGCGGGCGCGTCGGCCAGAATTGAAAATTATCTGGGCTTTCCCACCGGCATTTCGGGACAGGCGCTTGCCGGACGCGCCTTCAATCAGGCGCTCAAGTTCGGAGCCGAAATCGCGATCCCGGTCGCCGTCGAGCGACTGGTCTGTGACTCAGGTCCGCTGACGCTGGTCTGCGCGGAAGATCGCCGTGTAAACGCCCGGTCGGTCGTGATCGCCTCTGGCGCACAATATCGCCGGCCCGACGTCCCCGATCTGGCGGCTTTCGAAGGAAAGGGTGTCGCCTATTGGGCGTCGGCGATCGAGGCGCGGCTGTGCGCAGGCAAAGACATCGCCCTTGTCGGCGGCGGCAATTCGGCGGGACAGGCGATCGTATTTCTCGCGCCCTTTGTGCGTACGCTCCGCCTGTTCGTTCGGCGCGATCTTTCGGAGACTATGTCGCGCTATCTGATTGACCGCATCGCGGCTCTCCCGAATGTCGAAATCCATTCCGGCGAAGAATTGTCTGGCCTCGAAGGGGATGAGGCCGGAAATCTCGCTGCGGCGACGTTTCGCAGAGCGGCAGACGGCGAGGCCCGCCGCTACGCGCTGCGACATCTTTTCCTGTTCATCGGTGCCGACCCCAATACCGGCTGGGCACGCGATTGCGTGACCACCGATGCCGATGGGTTTATCGTAAGCGGTGCCGGCAGCCGATCGCTCGAAACGAACCGCGCCGGTGTTTTTGCGATTGGCGATGTTCGTGCCGGATCGACGAAGCGCGTTGCCGCCGCGGTCGGCGAGGGCGCGGCGGTCGTTTCGCAGATTCATTCGTTGCTCGCACAATCCTGAAGGAATTCGCTTTGTCTGGATGTTCTCACCTGTCGCAGGTTCACGACGTTACACCGAGTGCAAGGGGCTGCGAGGAATGCCTCAAAATCGGCAGCCCATGGGTGCATCTGCGGCTCTGTCGCGAATGCGGCCATGTCGGTTGCTGCGACCAATCGCCAAATCGTCATGCCCGCTCGCATTTCGAGCGTTCGGGCCATCCGATCATCGAGGGATATGATCCGCCCGAAGGTTGGGGCTGGTGCTACGCTGATGAGGTCCAGGTAGCGCTTCCTGATCAGACCAGCCAAGTCGGGCCCATACCCAGCTTTATCTAGCCCTTGTTTCTGACACCGGGATTGCATTGCAACTGTCCGCTATTCTCGATTTTCACTGAAAGCTGTCAGTCTCAAACCGGCCATTCCTTGATCTGCTCCGTTGTTCGGGTACCCGTTGGGCTCACCGCCTGCTTCCATGCTGTCAGCATCTCGTCGGGGGAGCCCGTCCCGAAAACATAGTGGTCTGAGCGAACCAGCACGGCCTCTGCCTGATGATTTGCCAGCCAGTCGCCGAGCGGTTCTGCGAAAGGTCTCAGCCGCGCGTCGTCCAGATCGGAGCGCGAAATCAGCCAGGAATCGGCGCCAAGAACGTCGTCGAGCCGAGTGCCGTCGTCTGCGATCGCTTGCGGGAAATAGCTGCCCGCGGCGGAGTTGCCTGGCAGGATTACGCCGGCCGCGATCGGAGGGTAGGCCGTAGGCCCGTCCGGCAGTTTCCGCAGCAGGCGGGCCAGCCGGAACATCAGATCGCGCCGGAAGGCCGACCATTTGCTGGTCGTGCAAACCATTCGCCCCATCATGATCGCCATCTGGATCGTCGCACGCAGATGCGGTGCGCGCTCGGGCTGATAGCTATCGAGCAATGCGTCGGGCGCGCCATCCTTGATCATGGCGGCCAGTTTCCAAGCAAGGTTCGCGGCGTCGCGCAATCCCGAACACATCCCCTGTCCCGCGAAGGGCGGTGTCTGATGCGCGGCGTCGCCTGCGAGCAGGATATTCCCTTTGCGCCATTGCTCGGCGATCCGCGCGCGAAAGGTATAGACGGCTTTGCGTTCGATCCGCACCGCCCCTGCTACATTCCAGGGCGCCCCCTTCGCCCATCAGGACGCAAGTCGTGGGTCGTTCGGGATTGCAGATTTGCAGATTGGCATCCGGCAGCCGAGAGTAATCGCTGACCAGCGCATCGACCACGAGCCAGGGTTCTTCGAAGGCAAGATCGTCGAAGGCTATCCCGGCGGCCTCGCGGACCGGCGAACGCGCGCCATCGGCGCCGACGAGATAACGGGCGCGGATCGTTCGCTCTCCGTCTGGCGTGATGATGCAGGCCGACACGCCTTCGCCATCATAGTCAAAGGACTGGAGCTCCCACCCAGAATGCAGCTTGGCATCTTCATATCCGGCCAGTGACCGGCGCAGCGCTGTTTCCACCGAGGGCTGGTGGATCATGTTCGCTGCGGGCCAGCCGCCAGCACCAATCCTGTCGGATCCGTCGAAGCGCAGCAGCACCGCGCCCTTGGCGTTCAGGAAATCGTAGCGGGCGACGCGGCGGCTTGTAGCGAACACCGCGTCCGCGGCTCCCGCCTCCTGCAGGATGCGCATGCATTCATGATCGATATGCGCGGCGCGCGGCAGTGGATAAATGTCCGCTTCCTTTTCGGCGACGATCACCTTGACGCCGCGCTTTGCCAGGAGGATCGCCAGCGTAACGCCGGTCGGGCCGCCGCCCGCTATCAGGACGTCGCAATCGAAGGAACTCATCGCGTGCGTCTCTGAATGCGCGGAGCCGACATCGGTCACAGCACGATCAGCATGCCGTCCTGCCCGACGGTCAGCTTTCCCTTGTAATGATCGGCCATTCCCTCGGTATACATGCGCCGCACGATGAAACTGTCGGGGTAGGGGATCAGGTGGGTGAGCAGTAGATGTTTGACCCCGGCGGCCTGCGCTTGCTTCGCGAGCGCGATGTTGTCGGCGTGATAGGGAATGGTGCGCGTCGCTACCTCGGCCTCAAAGTCCATCCCCAGCTTCTTCATCTGCGGGATCGCGCGCCGGACCATATGCGCAGCATAGGATTCGTGAACGGCAAGGTCGGCGCCCCGCATTGCGTCCATATTTAGCGGACTGACCTCGGTGTCGCCGCTGATGAAGACTTTTTTGCCGCGATGTTCCAGAATATAGCCAAGCGCTGGCTTGACCGGGTCGTGCGCCACCAACGTGGCGTCGATCGTCACGCCGTCCTTGTCATAGACGCGGGTCGTCCGTTGCCCTCCTGCGAATGACGCCTCCAGCGGCTTGCCGAAGGCGACTTCGCGCCGTTCGGCAAGGTGCGGCATATTGGCGCTGCGATAGCTTTCATCGAGCGCATAGCTTTGCGCGAGGCCGGCGAGGACGCCGCGCATGCCGACGGGCCCCTCGATTTCCAGCGGCGTCTTTCGTCCCCAGATCCAGCCGGCATTGATCAGTGTGCCGAGGTCGTTGAAATGGTCCGAATGGAAATGGGTGATGAACACGCGTTCCAGCCTGCCCACAGGTACCCGCGATTGCTCCAGCGACCGTACTGCACCGTCGCCAACGTCAAACAGGAACATGCGTCCGCCCGCGGACACGAGGGTGCAGGCCTGCGCCCTTGCGGCGCTGACCTCCGGCGAGCCGGTGCCGCAGAGAAGGACGCGGATATGCCCGTCGTTCGCAAGGAAGGTCGGGTCGGGTTTTTGCCGCAGCTTGCCGCGGATTGAGGCGTCAATCAGGCTGTCGCGATTGAAATAGGCGAGAGCGAGCAGAAGGATGGTGAGCGCCAGCACGGCATAAAGGATCTTGCGAAGCATGAGTCCCTCAGTCTTCGGCAACCATGGTCGCTTCGATCGCGCCGATTCTTTCGATTTCGCAGCGCACGACATCGCCGGCCTGGAGGAACTTACGTGGATCCATCGCGGCGCCGATGCCGCCCGGCGTGCCGGTAAACAGTATGTCGCCAGGCTCCAGTGTCATTCCTACGGACAGGTGTTCGACCTGTTCCCAGACGTTGAACACAAGGTGCTCGGTGTTCGAATCCTGCCGCTTCTCGCCATTGACGAAGCAGCGCAGGCCCAGTGTGTGCGGATCTCCGATTTCGTCCGCGGTGACAATCCACGGCCCCATCGGCGCATGCGTGTCGAAGCTTTTGCCGAGCGACCATTGCGGCACCGCATGCTGCCACATCCGTTCGGTGACATCGTTGCCGACGCAGTAGCCGAAGATTGCAGCGGGCGCGTCGGATGCGGCGATATGCTTCCCGCCTTGGCCGACGATCGCCACGAGCTCGACCTCATAGTCGACGGTCATCGTACCTTTGGCGATTTCAATCGGGTCGTAGGGGCCGTTGACGCTGGTTTGGGCCTTGGTGAACCAGACCTGCCGTTCGGGCGTCGCCATTTTAGATTCGGCGATATGGTCGGCATAGTTCAGCCCGACGGCAAAGATCTTGCCGGGGCGCTGGACCGGCGCCTCGAGCTTGACCGACGACAGCGGCACACCGCCTCCCGCGGCGGCCTTCGCCTCCAGCGCAGGTTTCAGCCTGTTCCAGTCACGGATCAGGTCGATCATCGTGCCGTCGATCCCGGTGTCGATGACACTGTCCCCGACGACAATGCCGGTGCGGGTCTGGCCGTCGGCGCTATAGGTGGCGAGTTTCATGCGGATAATTCCTTGGACTGGCGGCCGAACAGCCGCCGGAGGCGGATTTGCAGGGCGGTGAAGAAGGCGATGAGACCGGGCGGGGGTGGGCGTTTGCCGGCGAGCATCGGGTGCGGGCTTCCCCACTGCACAGCGAGCAATGCGCTCATCGGCTGCTTTTGCGGCGGGTCGTCGGCGATAAACAGGTCGCCATCGGTCCAATGTTCGAGCTCGTTGCCGAACGGGTCCTTCCAATAATCGAAGATTTGGCTGCCCATGATGTGGCGCCCTACGCCCCACACAGGCTGCCGCTTCTTCGCCTTCAGATATTGATGACCCAGCATCAGATCATCGAGATTGGCGACCTCGAACGCCGCGTGTAGCAGGCCGAGTTCGCCCGGCAACTGCGCCAGAAAGATCGTGTGGTGATCGGCGGGCTTGTCGCCGCGGTCGCAGCGCATGAAGGCGCCGAGCGGGACGTCTTTAGCAGCTTCTACCTCATCAGAGGTCAGGAAGCCGAAACGCTGTTTGTACCAGGCTTCGGACGCGCGAAAATCGCGCACCTTGAGCACTGCATGGCCGATACGACGCACATGCGCGGGCGCGGCATCGAGCCGCACGGTGAAGCGAAAGCGCGACTTCGCGGCGGCGGTGTTGCGTGGCTGGTCAGAGAATGGAAAACTTGCCTCGCTCTTCGCTTGTCCGGCCACCACCTCGACGCCATAACCATCGGGGTCGGTCAACCGCACGATTTTGCCGCCGCCGGGTTCATCGAGATTTTCGACCATCATCCCCTCGGAAGCCGCGAGCCGGTCGAGGTCGCCGAGCGTTTCGGCGCGTAATCCGACAGAGAGAAACTTCGCCTCGCCGGGTTCGGTGACATGGACGAAGGGGCGGCCGTCGCTGCCTTTGCCGTAGAGACGCCCGCCGTACTCAAACACCGTCATCCCGAAATCTTCGAGAAAGCCACGCATTGCCGCAAAGTCAGGCGCGGCAAAGCGCACGTGCGCAATGTCTTCCACCTTGATGACGGGCATGATCTCTTCCTTGCGACTCGTTTATGACTATCTGGTCAAATAGGTTGAATCTGACCATATAGTCAAGTATGGGGGGGCATGGCCGCACAACCCGTTCTTTCCCCCCGCGCTGCCCGAACCCGTGCCGCGCTGATCTCGGCAGGTTTCGATCTGCTCGCCGAAAAGCCGATTGACGCCATTCCGATCGACGAGGTCGTCGCGAAAGCCGGTGTTGCAAAAGGCAGTTTCTTCAACCATTTCGCCGACAAACAGGCTTTTGCGGAAGCTATTGCGACCGAGGTCAGGCTGGAGTTGGAGGACCAGATTGCCCGCGCCAACAGTGGTATCGCGGATCCGATTGAGCGCATCGCTGGTGGCATGCGGGTCGGCGCCGAATTCGCTTTGTCCAATCCCAAGCGTACTGCGGTTCTTCTGCGCAGCCACGGCAGTTCGACCGCGCGCGCGCACCCGCTGAACAAAGGGGTGCTTGGCGATTTCGAGGCTGCCTGCGCTCTCGGTCTGCTGCGGCCCGAGGCGAAGAACAGTGGTGTTCTTTATTGGCTAGGCCTCTGTCAGGTCTTGATGACCAATCTCATTGAGCGACCGTTTGGTACAGCGGAAGCAAACCGGCGTATGGCGGATATGCTGATACTCGGGTTATCGGGCCTGGGCGCCAGCGAAGATCATGTCGTCCGGATAGCGTCCAGACTCCTGAACGAGGACCGAGGCAGCTAAGGGGAACTGGCCCAAGAGTATCCCGGTCGACAACATGCCGCCGTTCAGCGCTGAGGTGAACCCGGAAGAGCCTGCCAATCACGCCTGTGCCGTAGGAATGTCCGTTGCTGCAATTAGAAGCCTTAAAGTGGACCGACCGCTATCGGGAAATCAGCTTGACTCGGGCGTTGCCCCTTTTGGCTATTTTGGCCAGAGGAGAACGATCATGGGTAAGTCTGAATTCGACTATTTACCTCCACGCCCGGCGTGGAATGCCGGTCGAAAGGTTGGGACAAAGAAGCCGTTGAAACCGCGGCAGATATGGGCAATTCGCTTTCATTTGGATCGCGAGCATCGGCTTCGAGACAGGGCGCTTTTCGATTTTGCGATCGACAGCAAACTGAGGGGCTGCGATCTTGTAAAGATCAAGATCGGTGATCTCGTCGTCGGCGGTGAGTTGAGAACGCGGGCGATGGTGATCCGGCAAAAGACGAATCGACCAGTTCAATTCGAAATCATGACGGATGCTCGCGGGAGCCTCTTGGCATGGCTTGAGCGGCGTGGTGGATCAATCGAGGATTTTGCGTTCCCCAGCCGGGTCGACCACTCCGCTCATATGAGCACGCGCCAATATGCACGTCTCGTTGACTAATGGGTCACCGCGGTTGGCCTGCGAAGTGAAGATTACGGAACGCATTTGTTGCGGAGGACAAAGGCGTCGATCATCTACAAGGCGACCGGCAACCTACGTGCTGTCCAGATTCTGCTTGGTCACACCAAGATGGAAAATACCGTGCGATATCTCGGCGTCGACGTTGAAGACGCGTTGACTTTGGCGGAAGGCATCGAAGTCTAACGATCAAATATCGATAACCTAGAGAGCGAGCGCTCTGGATTGCCTTGGACGTCCGCTCTCTTTGTTTGGTCCCTGAAAGCCGACTGTCTCCAACCGGCCAGATCGATCCACTCGCTGCGCCAGATTGGTGCCTCCAACAAAACCCAGGGAAAGCGCGGTGGCCTGCGGTTCATCTGGATCAAGTGCCCCCTACCGTCTCGGCGCTAGCAATGGACACCGTGCGCCGGAGCACATGTTCGATGCTCGGCGCGCCCGCGTTTTCGGCTGCGCTGGCGGGCCCAGGGCTGGCGCTCCGGTCGCTCTTGAAAGTGTGGGGTCGAGGTTGGCGCGGACGGCGCCTAGCGCGCGGTCAGCTGCTTGCGAAAGAACGACACCAGTGCGGCGTTGAGTTCGGTATGGAAAGCCATGCGATCGAATCCCGGCTTGTCGGTGCAGATCGCGGGCATGACGCTCGGATCCGGACAAGGCGCCAGGAAGGATAGATGACCCGCACCGGGGACTTGGCGATACTCCGTCGACTTGGGCAGCAGGGCACGGACGTTAGCGGTGTTGCTGGCATAGGAGACAATCTCGTCATCGCTTCCCGCCCAGAGCTGCACCGGCGCCTTCACCTTCGCGAGGCTATCCGGCCCGAACAGGAATCCCAGCCCCGGCGCCGCGATGGCCGCGGCCGCTATGCGGGGGTCATGCGACCAGGACGGGGTTTCCACCGCGGCGTCCGAGGCTGGGAAGAGGCGGCACGCGAACTCGGGTTGCTTCGCACAATGCGGCGCAAGACGCCCAAGGTCGGGTTCGCCGCCAATGGCGATGAGCGCCGTCATGGCTCCAGCCGAAAAGCCGAAGATTCCGATCTTGCTCTTGTCGACGCTCGCTGCTCCGCGCCAGTCACCGGTCATGAAGTCGATCGCGCGCACGACATGGCGAGAGCGGTCGGCGAACCAGGCCGGCTTGCCGACATTGCTTTCGTCCTGAAAATTGTCGCCGCTGTGAGTGGGTGTCACAACAATGAACCCCGCCTCGGCCAGCGCTATCGCCGTGTCGATATGGCTTATCGCCGCCGCGCCTGTCCCGTGCGAGATGACGATCATCGCCAAGCCGGGTTTCGCGATGGGGGCGTCCGGAGCTGCCTTGATCGCGACTGGACCGAGCCGAACGTCGCGTGCCTCGGCGGTCGTAGGGTACCAGATTATCGCTGAAATCGGGGCATGGCCGGGATCGGGTATGGCCGCGTGTTCGAAGCCGACACGATAGTCCGGATCGGCCGCGACCGCAGCCGAGGGCATAACGGCAAAAATCAACGCGGGTGCGGCGACTGCCAAGAGCAACGGTGCGAACAACTTGTTTCTCTTATCCATGATCGTCCTCCCAGCCATGTTTCGAATTGATTCCGAACTGCCTTGTTCCTTGATGATGTCATTACCCTAGGCTCCTGCCGCCGTGGCGGAAGGCGCATCACTTGCATTCCATTCGTGCGTCTGACGCCATGTATCGCGTGGATTTACCCGCCGGGAGCGACTTGGAGGACATCGATGCACGCTTTTCGTACCAGCTGACGCAGCCAGCGGTGCGCAGCATCCCCTTCCATGCGGGGGTGCCAGAGCAGCGAAATCGTAAATGCGTCGGTCTCCACTGGTAGCGCGAACGTCTCCATCCCGTCGCGTAGGCCGATCGTATGTCGCTCTGGAACCGTAGAGACGAGATCAGAGCCACGCGCGAGCGCAAGCGCTGCGGCGAAGCCATCGACGGTGGTGACGATCGTTCGGGCGAGGCCAATCATCTCAAGCGCGTCGTCGATCGCACCGAGTCCGAGTCCCTGACGAGTGACGAGGACATGCCGCCCTCCGGCATAACGCTCCGCACTCATTTTGCCTCTCGCAAGCGGATGGCCTGCGCGTACGACACCAACATAGCGGTCTTCAAATAGCGCCTGCGCGCGTACCTCGGGTCCGATCGAAGTCCCGACAACGCCGGTTTCGAGATCGATTTCCCCTTCGCGGAGGCCTGCGCTGTCCTTGTCGAGCTTCCGGATGAAACGGATGCGAACGTGCGGCGCCTCTTCGGCGACGCGTTGTATCAGGGATGGCCCAATCGCTTCCGCAAAGCCGTCGCTGGTTCGCAGCACAAAGGTCCGGTCGAGGCGATAGAGATCGACGGTGTCGGCGGGACGCAGGATGGCGCGGGCATCCTCCACGAGCCGGTGGACCTCGTCGCGCATTGCCTCGGCGCGAGGGGTTGCAACCAGCCCGCGACCAGCGCGGACGAGCAACGGATCGCCCGTCACTGTCCGGAGGCGGGCAAGGGCCCGGCTCATCGCGGAAGGACTGAGGCCGAGCTTGCGTCCTGCACCGGCGACGCTGCCTTGCTGAAGCAAGGCATCCAAGGTGAACAGCAGATTGAGATCGGGCCCGCTCATGGTCGGGGCAATAGCACAGGCTGAACCTATGACATAGCGTCAAGCGCAATAATGGAGTGCGAATGCTGCGTCTTCCGCCATGCCTCAGCCCATCTATCTTCGGTCTCGATTACAACGAGACAGGAGTTTGTCATGACTGGAACATCTCTCGACCTCTTCGCTGGCCGCGTACGAGACAATTGGGGGGCGTTGACCTCCGAGTTTGTTGCCGACTGCAGCGCCCGCCTCGCCGAGTTGCTCCAGGCACCGCAGACCGAGGGGTGGCTTGCCGACCTCTGCCACGAGCGCCCGGAAAGCCGCGAGCTTTATCGCGATCCGGTACATGGCTTCGTGCTGCTGGCCCACACCGAGGCTGAAGGACGCTATCGCGTCCCGCACGACCATGGCGAGAGCTGGGTCATCTACGGCGTTCTGGACGGCGAAATGGAAATGGGAACTTACGCGCGTGTCGAAGGACCCGGCGAAGCGCCTCGTCTCGTCAAACGCGGATCGACGCTGGTCCGGCCGGGCGACGTGCAGGTCTATCTGCCCGGCGATATCCACGACACCCGGTGCGTTAGCGGACCGGCAATCCAGTTTCGCTTTACAGCGCGCGATCTCCGCCTCGAGACGACGATGGTCCGTTATGCCGACCAAGGCGGCGTCTGGGTTCCCTCGGTCTAAGACCGTCACCGTGTCAAGCCGCTCCATCCCGTCTGCCACGTCGCGCCGCCGCGCCGCCATCGCGAGTGTCCTTTTCGCGATGGCGGCAGCGGTGCTCGATGCATCGAGCGTCAACATCGCGCTCCCGTCGATCGCGGGAGCGCTTCGCGTCGAGCCCTCGTCTGTGGCTTGGCTCATGATCGCCTATCAGGGCGCGCTCGCCGCCGGCCTGCTACCACTCGCGGCTATCGGCGAGCGCTTTGGCTACCGTCCGACTTTTGTCGCGGGTGCGGGTCTATTCGCGCTCTGCGCTGCGGGATCGTCGCTTGCGCCCGATTTCCCTTCGCTCATCGCTTTCAGGGTTGTTCAGGGGGCTGGCGCCGCGGCCATCATGGCCCTGGGTGTAGCCCTGCTCCGCCAGACGGTCGCGGAAAAGGAATTTGGCCTCGCGATCAGTTGGAATGCCATGACGGTCGCGCTTTGCTCGGCGGCAGGTCCGACGATCGGAGCGTCGCTTTTGGGGCTCGGAAGTTGGCGGTTCGTTTTCGCAGCTAGCGTGCTGCTGGCGGGCATCGCGCTGCTGACGGCCTCTTCGCTGCCGTCGCGGCGCAGTGTCAGTAAGGAAATCGACAGTGTCGGGCTGCTCGCATATGCAGGCATTGTTCCGGCTTTCATCATTGCAGTCGGCCTCGCGCGTCAGTCGGGACCGGCCGCTGCAATTATGTTGGCGTCCGGCGGCACCGGGCTCTGGCTCCTCATCCGCCGTGATGCCCGCCGCCACACTCCATTTTTGCCGTTGCCGCTCTTTCGGTCGCGCACCTTCACACGGTCGGTGCTGGCGTCGGTCTTGTGCTTTATAGCAATGAGCGTCGCGCTGCTGATGTTGCCCTTCGCCCTGCATGACCGGCTCGGAATATCGGCCCGGGATATCGCCCTCATCATGACGCCTTGGCCAATCGCCGTACTGCTGACGACGCCGATCACTACTTGCCTTTTGGAGCGGGTTCGGCCGGCGCTGCTGTGCGCCGCAGGGGCTTTAGTGCTGGCATGCGGATTCGCCGTGCTTGCGGCGGCTCCACCCAAGTGGGGCGCGGTCATGCACATCCTCGGCGTCATTCTCTGCGGGATCGGGTTCAGCCTGTTTCAGACGCCTAACAACCGGACGCTGTTCCTATCCGTACCCGTTGACCGTGCGGCATCGGCCGGCGGCGTACAGGGAACGGCCCGACTTGCGGGGCAGGTCACTGGCGCTCTATCCGCATCGATTTTGCTTTCGGCAGCTGCGGTGAAAATGGCTGCGCCGCTGGCATTTGAGATTGCCGCGCTTGCCGCGTTCGCATCTGCTGCGATCAGCTGGTCGAACGATCGCTGAGAGGGAAGCTTTTCTTCTAGTCAGCCTGAAACCGGACTGTACGAAATCCGGTGCGCGCTGTCATCGCCGCCCCGTCGTTTTCGAATGTCCGCTTCTCTAGGTTCGCCACCTAGAAGCTGCCAGTCCGCAACCGGTCATTAGTCGTCGGGCTCTTTTGGATGGTCTGGGCAACGGAAAGAAAACCTTGCTGCCGGCGGATAGGCGTAACGACCACTACGGACCTCCGCTACCATTTTTCTGTTTGACGGTGGTCGTCAAAGGTTGAAAAATTTCCTAACTTTCGCTGGTTTATGAACAATCGTTGATTGTCAGCACATTTGAATGCAGCGAAGAAGGCCTCGTTGGCCGCGATTAAGAAAAGGACTGCGCCAAAGTCCGCGCAAGGCCAATAATTATTCAATAAACTCAAAGCATAATGGTGCGGTCGAGAAGACTCGAACTTCCACGGCCTTTCGGCCACAACGACCTCAACGTTGCGCGTCTACCAGTTCCGCCACGACCGCACATCATGATGGTCCGGATCGGGTCCGGCACCAGGTAGGAGCGGGCGCCTAGCAAAGCTTTGTTGGCGATGCAAGCGAGCACCGCGCAATTATTTTTCGGGATCGCGCAATCGGCGCGGCGGCGCAGAGGCGCGCGTTCGCGCCATGTCATCGAAACGACTCCGAAGAGTCACTCAACTGTCACGGCTCTACCGTCAGACCGTCATCGAATCACCCTAGTGGCGGCGTCACCGGGGGCGAGGGGCGATTCCTTTTCTCGTTCGCGGATGAATGTTCAGCAGCGTGCCGAGGGCGCGCACACGGGGAACGGAGATTTTCATGGCGGCTTTTGCGCGCGTTCGTTTGGTCATGCTCAGTGGCGTGGCCTGTTCTGTCCTGGCAGCCTGCGGCGCCGACAATATCGCGTCGCCGGGTGAGGGCGGCACCATCATCATCAATCCGACGCCGACCCCGACGCCGACCCCCACACCGACGCCGACCCAGACGCCCAGCGTGAC
>LULO01001412.1_pt2 | contig 20241 bp, 10 predicted proteins | sample 728121 | NCBI WGS metagenome assembly LULO01 (sample SAMN03860287, study PRJNA289734) | marine metagenome | biome: seawater column; feature: ocean; material: water; isolation source: Red Sea water column Station 149 - depth 50m | place: Saudi Arabia: Red Sea | collected 2011-10-15 | depth 50 m | reverse complement strand
GAATATGCATATGGAATGTCATTTATGTTTGATAATGTAGAAAAAATGTAAACTCCCGGCGCAGAAATTTCAGGTTTTTGGTTTGGAAATGTTCTGTTATCTCCAGTATATGGATCGATTTCAGAACCTGGAGCACTTTCTGACCATACTATTCCATCCCTATTGTGAGCTCCGACTGCAATTACTCCTTCTATACTAGCTGGAGTTGAAACATCTGTATTTTCTCCGGGATTGTCAGTATTACCAGCTGCAGCAATTACGAAAATTCCTGAGTTCAACGCCTCATTTACAGCGATTACTGTTTTCGATTCTACTGCAAACTCGGAATTGGGATTGCTGCCTAAACTTAGGGAAATAATATCTGCATCTTGTGAAATACTACACCATCTTATAGCTTGTGAGACTAATCCCTCATCTGTTGATTTTCCACCGGGACCGAGGGCTATTGCGACGGATAACGAGACTTCAGGCGCAGCACCTATGTAGCTTCCATTTGCAACTAGAAGCCCGGCCATTAATGTGCCATGGCTATCTTTTCCTATGTCCCTAACTTCATTATTATTATAGAAAAAATCACGAAATCCTTCAAGTTTGACATTGTTAAAATCCTGGTGTGAAGGGTCAAAACCAGTATCTACTATACAGACATTAACTCCACTTCCATAATAGCCAATTTCCTGTAGTTCTCTAATTCCTGAGTCTTCATATGCCCATTCTGTCTCGGGGAGTACTTCTGATATTATAGGAGAAATTATATTCCAAGAAAATAAAATAAATACAACTCCAAAAGTAAAAACTATTGCACCATAAGGCCATAAAAATTTCATAATTGGACTGGGTACAAATCTTAATTTCTTAGCCTGAATATCATCTAAACCATATTCCTTTCCAGAATATCCAGGAGCATCGAAATCTACTGCCGTCAATATTCTTGAATCATCGGGCTCAGGCATCAACTCAATATTCTCAAGTTGCCTCATTACATTCCACTCTAGACTATTACATATTATATTGTGTTAGAATGGTGCACCGGGCCTTCTTCCTGTTCTCCTAGTTAGAGTTACCAGAGCTATTAGTAACATTAGAACGAATATCCACATCAACCAATTCTGGTCTTCATCTACTGAACTTGACCATAATTGTGCCTCTTTTACACAGAATAGAAGATTTTCAGTACCACTGCATGGCTGTGGCTTATCAATTCCCGGTTCATAACCTGGTGGATTGATATCGAAGATAATTGAGTATTTACCTGGAGTGGAATAATTTTCAAAATTCATTGGTAAATAGAAGGTTTGTGAAGACTTAGCAGGTATTGAGCCAATTCTTGATATTTGAATTCCAGCTGGTTCGGTACCTGTAATATCATTGTATAGGGTTGCATTAATTGTAATATCAATTGCATCTACATTAGCATGGTTAATCACCTCAACTACATATGTGGAAATCTCTCCAACTACTGGCCTTCCGCCATCTTGGAGTTGAATACTATCTCCATTTATAGAAAGGGTTGGGGTATCTCTAATCAAAGTAATTTGTGTAGAGTAAGTATTGTTATCTTCATCTGAGACTAATAAATCAAAATAATACTCCGATGCCAATTCTGTGGATGTATCGCCTATATAGTATAAATTGAGTGAATTCAATCCATCTGAAAAGGGTGCTGTTAACTGTGATTGTGGTCCTGAAACTGTCCATTCTGGATGATCTGAATAATCAAAGAAAAATGTCTCATCGCTATTTCCAAGGTTAGAAAAGCTTACTGGGACATTTACATTTCTATCTTCTGGACTGAAGTAGACTGTTAATGAGTCATCGTCGAATTCTAAATTAGAGAATTTTGGAATCTTGACAGATAAAGAATGCTTTGTAGAGTATCCGCCCTGTTTTGAATTAAAAATTATCTCAATGTTGTGGCCGAATTGTAAATGATGCGTATTATTTTGGTTTCCAGGAGTTACTCTTACTTGGAAATCTGGAATTATTACAGAATTATCAAGCCCCAAATCTATGGTCACTGAAGAGTTCCATTGTCCTGTTCCATTATTAGCTGATGAATTCCAGAACTCTATATTCCAATTTTCGCTGTCTGTTCCAGATACTAATCCTTCGACGTCATAACTATCAAATGGATTATTTCCTTGATAAGTTATCTCTAATGAAAATATTGAACTTGAATAATTACAAACTTCATCACAAATAGTCTCCAACGAAGAATCAACTGTATGTTCTTGACTAAATGAAATCTGAATATCTTGTTCGGAGACTTTCTCTAAATTCAGAGTAGTTAAGGGGCTATCTTGACCGGAGCGAATATTCACTCCTTGTCCACCTGAATAGGTCATTTCCAAATCTCTCTGTATTACATCGAAACTTCCAGAAGCATCAACTCTACCAGCTGGAAGTAAGATTTCTAAAATTCCATTATTATCGAGTTCTTCGGACCATGAAACTCCCATGCCAATGTCGAGGGATAATTCATAATTTCCACCATCATTAACAACATCCAACAATGCTTTCTGATTTCCATCATAATCTATCCATGATGTGTCCAAGTAAACCATTCCGCCAGAAGACAGGCGAGAAATGAAATTTCCACCGTTAACATCGACTTCAAATTTTTCAACAGAAACTAGATATGTTTCTTGTTCAGGTGAATTTATCATTGCATAAACAATCCATGATCCTGGCTCAACTAAAGCAGACCATTCGCCAGTCCACTCTCCTAGTTGATTTTGAATCTTAGTTGGAATTACTCTGTCTCTTGATATTCCTTGGGCGGGAATTAGCTCTATTGACCAATCATCCTCAAAAATCCAGTCTTCAGAAATATATTTCAAGATACCAGTAACAATTACATTGCCTGCGCTAATCTCAGTATTTCTAGTTAGAGCTGAATTCTGAATTTCTAGAGTGACGTTTGACGATTCGAATCCTTCTTTTTCTATCGTGTAGTTGGCTACAGAATTCGATGGTAAGAAAATTGACCACTGACCTAGTTCATCTGTTTTTAGATTGAAGATTTCTCCTGAATCGAGTGTCAGATTGACAGATACGTTATTGAGTCCTTCTCCAGAGTTAGGGCTGGAGTCGTCGTTTAGATCCCAGAATACTCTACCTCCAACTTCTACAAATCTATTTACAATCAATTCTACTGATAATTGCTGGCCAGCAAATAATCCATTTGTTGAGATGGATTGATTCGAGACAATTAGTCTTGTACCCTGGTTATTTGTACTATTGAGTTCGACATTCCAAAGTCCTTGAGTTAATCTAATAAACAATCCATCTGAGATTTGAGTAGGCGATGAAGTTATTGAACCTAAATCATCTTGAGAAGTAAATTCTAATTCTATAGAATCATCAGATAGTAAAGGTGAAAATTCAGAAAATTCAATTGTAATTTCTGCTAGTTTCTTGGTTTGTAAATTAAATTCCTGAGATGACATTCCATTGTATGATACTTGGATTAGTTCTCTAAGTCCTTCAAATGAATCTTTTTCAGACTCAAAATCCGGGACTGTAACTAGCCAATCGCCCTCTCTAAGGTACTCACTAATCATGCCATCTTGGTTTGTGGTGAAGGTTCTAATCCATCCATTCTCGATATTTTGTAGGGTTACTTCTTGGTCCACCAGTTTATAGTTGGAGTCATTTCTTATTGTAAAATTAGTTAGGAAAAGGGGATCAAAGCTAACTTGGTGGTTGATTATAGAATTTTGCATACTGACATGGAAAATTTCATCCATATCATAAAGTGTATCAAACAAATCTCCTGCTGTTGAATTTGCACGTTCGATTATTATTTGATAAGATCCCGGCTCTAGTGAGACTGTTGCTTTTCCTCTTGAAGTCCATTCATCCCCACCTATTTCAACACTTAATCCGGAACCATTGGACTGTAATGATTTGATTACAAAGTCAGAATCTACTAAAGTTCCATTGGAAACATTTCCATCCATTTCATCATCTATATACATAGAAATGTATACAGTACTATTTAGTTCAGGCGTGATTATCAAATCTATATCTTTAATATCGCTAATATCTGCAGAAATGATATTCGATTGGTGATTACCGGGATCCAAGGTGAAGGACCAGTTTCCAACAGGAAGAATAAGTGAGAATTGCCCATTGGTAGAAACTGGCTCTCTGAAGATTGCTTCTGAGATGATATCGGTGTTGGTTGCTTCGACATAAATCTGCTCCCATCCCTTTAATTCTGAGTTATAGGGATTATCAGGCCTATTGAGACTTGCCGACCCTTCTATTTTTACTCCTTCGATTATTTCTATATCTTGATCTGACATTCCTTCGCTGACAATAAATCTACTACCATTAGAGAAAAAGCCATTAATTCCTGCAGTTACTTGTGCAGTTGCATTAACTTCGGCCCCTTCTGGAAGAATTACACTATATTTACCCTGATCATCAGTTACCACTGACAAAGAGAAATCTCCCCATTGGAATTTGATTAATTCTCCACCAATATTTTGAATTGGAGAGTCTGTAATGATATTGTTAGAGTATTTGAGAGTTCCATTCACAATATGACTAACTTTGAATGAAAAAGATGTAGAAATATCATCGTTTCCAATCTCTATTCTCTCCCATAGTTGTCTGTTATCAGATAGAGTATGATTTAATATCCATATTCCGGGAGTAAGTTCTGCGAAATATTCATCCGATTGATCATTGTAAACAGCAGTAACAGAATCTAAGGTGTTATTTTCAGCTCTGAAAATTAAATCGAGTTTTGAGTCGATTTCCGAATCACCGGAAAGGGTGAAAGTAATATCGGACTTTTGGGGTATTGGACTGATGAATTCATATGAACTAAGGATTTCAGAACTTACTGTAATTTGTTCAGATAATTCTGGGAATCCATCTTGATCCAAATCTGTCTGAAGTCGATAATCACCTGGAAAAATTGGATGAAGGACAAACTTTCCATCCTCATCGGGAGTTATGTAGCATGAAGGAGTTATATTAGAAGAACACTCGCTAGTAGCCGAGCTAATATTTTCATTACCCTTCAATAAGTAGAAAACTCCATCGATTACACTTCCTGATGAATCCTGCAATAGGCCCTTAACGGACCCACCGAATACAGTAACTTTAGTAGGTTGGGGTTGTGGGTTGCCAACTGTAAAAATTTGATTTAGTTTAGTGATTGAATTATCAGTAAACTGGACAGAAATATTGTAATTCCCTGGTAAGGCATTAGTCAGATGGAATCACTAATTCCCTCAGAGGTAAAAACTCCAGATGCTAAAACACTACCGTTTACCAAATAATTATTCTCTTCTAAAATACATGATTCTTCTCCTATTGGAACAGATTCATTAACACAAGAAGAAATTTCATTAGTTCCTAATACTTGTCCGTTAAGAAGACCTTTTCCAGAAAATATTCCCTCTCCTGTCATACTATGATTGTTGTAAATTTTTTGCGTATGATTTCCAGTAAAATCTGATACAGAAATAATTCCACCAGATTTTACAGTTCCTTCACCTGTAAAAGTAACTTGTCCGAATCCATTGAATTCCAGTGATTCACCAGTAATTGAACCGTTAGAAATTTCTAGAGTATATGGAGAGATAGTAATTTCCTCAGAGGTTGGAGTCAAAATTACTCGACTATCTAAAATCGGCTCTCCATCGTAATCGGGCTCTCCGGTCCAAGAAAGTATACCTGAGGCAGATGAAGGATTAACATATATTGGAACCGTAATCTTAGCCTCCCCATTACTGTGTCCATCAGCTCCAGAAATATTGACAATAGATTCGGAAAGCCAAGTAGAGCCGAAAACATTACCCAAAATTCCAGTAACTGGATTTATGGATCTTTGTTGAGTATTTCTCTCAATAAATAACTCATACATAGACTCACCTATGTTAGATGAAATTATGGAATTTCTCGCTGATTCTAAATCTGGCTCTCCAGAAAATGCAGAGATGCGAATTTTTCCAGCTGGTGCGGTGAACGAATATTTTCCATTTTCATCTGCCTGTGTAGTGCCTATTGGAATCCAGTAAGTTCTAGAGTCGGCATCAATAATTTCTCCATTTTCATTTGGAATTTCTTCTCCACTGAATGCATCTCGTTCGACCAATATTCTGGCATTAGGAATAGGATGGTTACCCTCTAACTCTACAGTTCCTTCTATTGAGGCTCCGCTGTAGTATTTCAGAATCTTGACTACACTTCCGCCATTTTCACTGTATGAATCATAAATCGTTCCACAATTTCTTTTTACCTTGTCTCCATTTTCATCTTTCTCACATTCTTCGATATCATACCAATTTGAAATGACGAAGTGATTCATCATTGCACCTGGTAGAGAAAATGCATTTTGTAAATATGAGCCTGGAGCTCCCGTAACATACGTTTGATCGGGATTAAACCAAACTGATGGAGTCTCGGCATCACCTGGTAGCCCCAGTGTAGATGACCCATAACCAACGTATGTTCTGGCAACCATAGTTTCGAAAAATTCTGGTAAATGTTGATAATCAATATCAATCATACGAATAACTTCTGTTGAGTCTGAAGATGCCCCAGAACTTTGTCTTACAACATCGTCCAAATATTCCTGTTCATACTGTTGTTGTGTTCTAGGAATTATCGGCCCATCGCCTCTTTGTGTCTGGTATAATGTAGAGATATAAGTGTCTAAATCTAGTCCGGAAAGTGAAGTCGGGGCATGAAAAATTCCTGTAGTTTGTCCTCTGTGATACTGGGAATCTTCATAATAAGAGCCTCCTAGAGGGAAAAGTCGATTATCTACCGCAAAATATCTAATTTCGTTATTTCTCTCTATTTCATTTCCAGGGGAATCATTGTAATTTGCTACAGAGTAAATTATCTGCGAAACATCGTCGTAAATATTTACTAATTCGCTCATCTCAAAAGCTGAAATTAAAAATGATCTTAATAGTCCAAACTTTGCATTACTCCTGTGAAGTGAAGTCGAAACGTCATAGTAATCTGAGATTAAATCGGTTGTATATCGATATCCGCCAATATCATAGTGGGTTGGGTCTTCAATTTCGAAAGAAGATGAGGATTGTCTAGTTTCATTATATAGAGAGAACGCCTTTGAATCATTATTTGTTATTTCTCCAACTTTTTCTCCGTCCTGTAGAATTACCCATACTTCCTGTTCACTTGGAAATCCTTGAGAATCTAGTGGATATCCCTTAAGAAGTTCTACTCCATTTTTAGAAGGGCATTTGTGAATTCTTCACCAAGTTTCCCATCATTATATTTTTGGTCACCTAGAGCTAATGTTGCAATGAACATTGCTAAAGTATCTTCTTGACCTGAAGAAAGTAACATACCGCCACTGTTAGGAATTCCTGATTGGAAATTGTCTGCTACAGTTGGATGTTGACCTGATGCTAATGCTTGGAATCCGTAGTCCCACCAAGAAACAAATGCTGGTCTTTCACTAAAACTTAGTTCCATATCTTGTTCAGAAAGCCATTGATATGCCTCATTCCATCCTGCTGAATTGAAGCTTGGCCCAAAAGTTCCCATGTACCAGAGTCCTGAGTCTTGATTATACTCATTGCCATTGAGTAAAGATGGGATAAACCAAAAATCTTCTCTGAAAATATCTGGAACTAAATCATACAAATTTCTATCTACATCATATGAAGATTCTGAATTTCTTGGAATTCCTGAGTCAATTCCATATGTTGAATGTTGAGAAGTAACTAATAGTAAAACGAGAATGATTGCTGGGACTCCCGGTCGAGACTTAGTGGCTGGCCAAACTGATCTAAATCTAGATCTAGGGGTTCCGATACCTGAACGTCTCCATTCCTTTACAAATTCTTGAGGTTTTGAACTTCTCCACAACATTGTGATTCCAATACCACCGACTACAGACATTGCTGGAGTCGCATTTATGATGAAACGACCTGCGGTCCATGCCATATAGGTAGCAATAATTACCCACATTCCTAAAAATGTAGAATTGGATTTATTTCTCCTAATTCCTCTCCATAATAATATGAATGAGCAACCTAAAGCGATTAGAGTAACAACTGGCCCATATGATGCAAATAATAATCCTCTGCTAGGTGCCTGAGCTTCTCCTATAGTTCCAAAAATCTTATTCTTTGAGAAGTAAAATCCTCCAGTGAAAAGAATATCCCATCCACTATATATTTCTGCTGTTTGTAACAAAAAGAGTGTTCCCAAAATTATTGAAAATAATGAGAATCCACTAATTATAACTAGGAGCCATGGCTTATCTCTGAAAGAGCTTGCAACCCAGCCTACTGCAGCTGTAAATCCAATAATATAGAACATTGGACTCATCCCACTAGCTGAAAATACGAGATTTAAACCAGGCCATGCATAAAATGGTAGAGGTAATAAAGTTGCAGTAATCATCATTTGAAGAGAAGCAGATGTGAATAGTAGACTGTCCCTTCCTCGGAAGATATTCATTGCTACTTGGAATGTATACGCTAAAAACAAAATTCCAGGGCCATATACGAATCCTTTCCAACCTAATGCCATCACAGTAAAAGCTACGCCAGATAAAGTAGCATTAGCCATGACCTCTGGATACCTTTTCCAGCTTTCTCTTATTCCAGCAATTAGATAAAGTGGATTTGAACTCGTGGACTCGAAAAGTTTCTTATGTTCTAATTTTTCTAGCGCTTTGACCCAGAAATAAAATGCTGTAGCTAAAAATAACATTGCAAATGAATCGTGATCAGCCATTGCAAATGTCGACCTGCTAATATGTCCTGGCATTAGTGCTATTAGCCATGCCGCCACTACTCCTGCTGATCTGCTATGAACTCTAGTGGCTATTCCAGCCAGTGGTATTACAATTAGAGCTCCATAGATTGCTGGTAAAGCAGAAATACTCCACCAAACGGCTTCTTCTGAAGGCATTTCTAGTATCCATGAAAGCAGCATACCACCTAATGCAAGTGACCAAGAAAATAGTGGTGGCCGAGGATTGACTCCACCAGCTGGATAAGCCCGATCATAGTCGAAAATAAAATGACTTCTTTCTGCAATAATGTAGTCAATAACTCTCTTCATGTACCAAGGATCAGAACCACCAGTCATATCCCAAATTCCAGTACTGGAAGCATTCATTGCGGGAATTACATTCCACGCAGTCCTGACATATAGAGCGGTAAATAATGCAAAAGAAATTAGTATTCCATAGTAATTTGAATTCCACCATTTTCTAAAATCACTGTATTCTTTCCTAGGAGAAATATCTCCAAAATATCCTCTAGATGCTGACATCATGGCTAGAACGAACATCCAGAATCCTACGAAAGCCCATGATGCAGAACCAATAAATCCGGGGTCATCAAAAGGATAGGGGAGAGTATTTCCAATTTCATGAATATGGCCAATTGTATAAAGTATCCAGCTTACGGCTAACATACTACCAAGAATTTGCCAGTTCTCTGATCTAAAATAAGCATGAATTAATACTAGAATCGCGGAAAAGAATGCCCATGTGACAGTAAGGTGTTTATCTTCTGAGAATTGGCTTAGAGAATCTATTTGAGAAATCCAAATAAGTGGAATTATGAAAATTATTGAAATAAATAGCGAATATATGATTGGAGTGTAATTCATGGAAGGTTTTTGAAAGAGAGAAAAGAAATTATCCATTTTTTCATTCTTATCCATTTGTCTGATTCCAATCAGTGCTGTGAAAGACAGGGACATACTTGAGAAAAAGAATGCAAAAAAGGATGATATGATAAATTCTCTTTGAATATCTACTAAGTTGCCAGTTACTGTTTGGTCAAACAAGGAATTTCCTGATGAGTAAGATATCCCTAACATAATTCCCATCAAAATAGATAGGATAATAGAATTAGTTCCCACTAATTTCTTATTTGAAAGAACTAGTGAGACTATTCCGACTGAGAAAAATACCGTAACAGATAAATTATCAAAAATTTCTGAATTAATAATATTCGCAACTAAGGGGATAATGGTTAGTAAAGAAAGTAAAATAATCTTTTTCAGAGTTCTTGATATTTCAATTTCCATATCAATAAAAATTACAGATAACGATAAAGAAAGTAATGCAAGGAAAGGAAGCTTTAATGATTCAAAAATATATTCAGAATTAAGTGATCTTCCATCTACTACAGAAGCTATTAAGAATAGAGATATTGATGTAAATGTAACCACAAATGATGGCATCAAAATATTATTTAAATTAATTCCATTTACACTGGTTTTTTCTGATTCCATCCATCCCACCAAGCCTACTGGCTAATTCTCAGCAGCGCGTCGACCTAAACGCTTGTTTTAACCATTATTAGGGTGAGTGAAAAGAAAGTGTCTAGATTTAGGTTACAGAATTACTTGTAGAATGCTCCCTTTCCTATATCTTTCCTATAATGTGATCCTTCTAACTCAATTGAGTTTATGACTTGATAAGCAGTTTCAATAGCTTCAATAATTGATGGGGCCATACCAGTTGCAGATAATACTCTTCCACCTGAAGAAATCACATTTCCGTTTGTGTCCACATTAGTTCCGGAGAAATGAATTAGACCTCTAATTTGTCCCTCATCAATTATAGAATTATAGCCAATTAATTCCCTTCCTAAAATAGGTTTATTGGGATAATTTTCTGAAGCAAGAACTACGGTAGCGATAGCTTTATTGTGGAAATTAAGATCAATATTTGCAATATTTCCTCTAGCTACAGAATCTAGAACAATACCTAAATCTGTAGAAATTAATGGAATAGTAACTTGAGTCTCTGGATCTCCGAATCTTACATTGAATTCTACTACCTTCGGTGAACCATCACGATCGATCATTAAGCCAACAAATAAACATCCACGAAAAGGATTAGTTAAATTCCTCAAATAGTGATGCATGGGTGAAATAATTTCCTCATCCACTCGTGATGATACAGAGGGAGTTACAATAGGCGCTGGAGAATATGCACCCATTCCACCGGTATTTGGCCCTGTATCTCCATCTCCAACTCTCTTGTGATCTTGACTGGCAGGAAGAATACTATATCCTGATTCATCCATCAATACAAGAATTGAAGCTTCTTCTCCTTCCAAATGTTCCTCTAATAATACAAGTCCATCTAATTTAATTGCATTTTTTATAGCGGCTCTAGCATTTTCGACATTACTTGTTACAGTAACTCCTTTTCCTCCTGCTAATACATCTCTCTTCACCACCCATGGAGGTTTGAAAAATGAAAGGTTATTCTCAATTTCTTCATGATTAGATATTTCTAAGAATTTTCCAGTAGGAATATTGAGTTTCCTCATTAGTTTTTTTGCATATAATTTCGACCCTTCTAGTTGGGCACAATCTTTATTCGGTCCAAAGCATGAGATTCCGATTTGAGTTAATTTATCTGCAATTCCGGATACTAGGGGGCCTTCCGGGCCAATTACGACTAAGTCGATATCTAATTTTTTTGAAAGATTAACAATTGAATTGATGTCGCTAATATCTATATCGTGATTGGTTCCGATTTGAGCTGTTCCAAAATTGCCGGGGCAACAATGAATATCTCCTACTGAATTACTTTCTGATAGTCCTATGGCCAAGGCATGTTCTCTGCCACCACTTCCAACAATTAATACATCCATAGAAATCCTACTCCATAATTAGTTGGGCCAAAAATTGTTCACTTATAGTACATTAGTAAGGGACTGATTTGAGTCCTAACTTGTAGCCAATTATATTGAATGATCTATGGAGTATTGGAGTAACAAAAAGAAGAATAACCATTCCGCTCAACAATTCAGAACTACCAACAACTGATTTATTGAGGAAAAATAATCCAAAAATAAATGTTGAAATAGCGAAAGGTAAGGTATCTAAAAGGGGCGCTTCAGAACTCAATTCTCCTTCCCTTTTATGTCCCATTCTTCTCTTAATGAAAGAACCTATACTATCTCCAATCATGCATCCTAAACCCAAAACAGATCCGATAATAAACGCAGAAATTATTTCATTTTCTGAGTAGAACCAAGCTTGCGATAAATCTACTGGATCTACCCAGTAAGCCCCCATGGGACTTAAAAAGGGAGCTGCATCTATTTCATTATCTTTTGAGAGTAGTGTTGTCAATATAGCCAATAGGCCACCTCCTATTGTTCCACCAGCCTAGCATTGCTGCCGTATTTGACAAATATCCTGGAAGATATAACCAAAGTACAATCAGTGGAGCCATGAGAGGGTCTGCCCATGGGACATATTCAGATGACATATGGCTAGCGAAAAGGTATAACGATTGAACCTTCGCACTATTCTAACTATAGAAAACATCTAAAATTAGAAATAATTGATGGGTGATATTAATTTCCCTATTCCTATTCGGATGTTCGTGAAAGAAACTTCAACTGCATTAATATCAATTATTTTTACTCTATCTATATTTTTTATTCCAAGTAACGTTATGGCTGAACAAGATGAGATTTTAATCGAAGGAAATATAACTTGGGAAGGGGAAATGGTACTTGATGATGATATCATTGTAGCAAATGGTGCATCATTGACAATTACTAATTCTGAGATTATTGCTTCTGGTGAAGTAGAGGTTTTCGTCGACAATACATCATCCTTAATTATTGAGAATTCAGAATTCATTTCGGAAAATTCACCTAGCTATTTAGTTGGATTTGGATATTGTGATTATGAAAACAGATCTGCAATTAAAATACCCTGGAGTGATCAATCTGAAGAGGCGATTATTACATTTAGAGCGATTAATTCTGGAACATTTGACGGAGTTACTGTTTATCATAGAGAGTCAATATATAATTTGAGTGGATCAGAAGATTCAATTTCAGTAATTGGTGGATTCTCAGATTATTGGATTGAATTTGTCGGACCTAATTGTTATCCTGTTTCATTGAGTGAGGTCGAAGTAAGTACATCTGAGAATTTGGACTCTTTTTTATTTAATGCGGGAGATTTAGTCCATAAGAATATGATGCTTTATGGAGATTATGAATTATTTTTTGAAATTCAAGGCAATCTATTATTGGAAAGTTCCACGATAGAAGGTGCAAAATTCACCTCTATTGGAGATATTGTAGTAAAAAATAGTACTCTAAATCGGGTTGGACCAATTATTCTCAATTCAAATTTAGCTTCGATAGCATTATCGGGAGATACGAGATTCAGCAACAGTACTGATGATCACGATATTAGAGCTAAGGCTGAAAGTACTATTGATTGGGGAGATGATGTTATAGGTTCGGGTGGACTAACAGATAAATGGGAAAGGAGAATAGCTGGACAATTCCTAAAGTTCGATATTGGATTCGTGACTTATGAAATATTGGGTATGTTTAACTCTCCCACATATACGAATTTTAGTAACGATGAAGGAATTTCTTACATTAGGGGTGGTAATGAAAGAGTTATCGAGATTGCTTGGTCTGATGACAACTCATGGGAAGAAAATGAAATCTGGAAAGAGGTTGCTATTGTAAACATATTAAGTTACAGAACAGCTTGGAATCCTGAAATTACAGATATGGAAAATTATGGAGGGAGTTTCATACTAGGGACAGAATTAGATATATTAGTTGATTGGGATATTCCAAATATTGAGTGGGTATCATTAGAGATTAATACCTCTACTGAAGAAGGAGAAAAAATTGCTAAAATTGGAGATTCATTGCCAGCATATGCGACTCTAAAAAATTCAGGTTCTGCTTCTGCGATGTTTTCAATAGATTGTAATATTTCAAGTACTGGAAATCCGGCTATGATATCTCCTAGCTACCCTCACATCACACTGGAAGCTGGCGAACAGGGAATTATTTCATTCAAATGGAGGAATTCCGAAATTGGGAATGAAAGTCTAGAATGTAGAGTATTAACGCCGACTCAACTTATAGAAGATGATGCTTTTGGTGGTGGAGAAATTACTAGTTCGATGGTTATTTGGGAAGAAGAGGAAAATGAAGGCGGACTAGTGTACATTATGCCAGCGTTAGTTGCCTTGGTTGTTGGTATAATAATTTATGGAAGGCAATTAATTAAACGAGCAAATAGAATCTAGTAAATTTCAAAGTATTCCTTGTGAAAGACTTGATTCTGCTACTTTGAGGAAACCGGCAATATTGGCTCCAGCAACGTAGTTTCCAGAAAAACCATATTTTTCTGCAGTTTCGAAAGTATTCTTGTGGATATTAATCATTATTCCTTCTAATTTGGAGTCAACTTCTTCTCTACTCCAGTTCATTCTGATACTGTTTTGACTCATTTCCAATCCTGATGTTGCTACGCCGCCTGCATTAGATGCCTTACCAGGGGCAAATAATACTCCATTAGTTAAGAAACACTCAACAGCTTCTGGAGTACAAGGCATATTAGCCCCTTCTGCAACAGCTGTCACTCCGCCGTCAACTAATAGCTGAGCTTCCGCAGCATTAATCTCATTTTGTGTCGCACATGGTAAAGCTACGTCTACTGGTAAAGCTACGTCTACTTTTGTCGCCCATAAATCATTAGTATTAGGTTCTGGTTTAGATTCTGTATAGTCAATATTTTCGAACTTTTCTGCATACTCCTTTATTCTTCCTCTGCGATTGTTCTTGAGATCTTTAATCCAGGATAATTTTTCTCTATCAATTCCGGATGAATCATAGATAAAACCACTACTATCTGACATTGTGACCGGTTTTCCACCTAAATCTAAAACCTTCTCACATGCATATTGAGCTACATTTCCAGAGCCACTAATTGCTACAGAGGCTCCTTCGAAGGATTTACCTTTAGTGGCCAGCATTTCTCTAGCGAAATATACTAATCCATATCCTGTAGCCTCAGGTCTAATTAAAGAGCCACCATAAGATAGGCCTTTGCCAGTTAATACTCCAGTGAATTCATTTGCTAACTTACGATACATCCCAAATAAGTATCCAATCTCTCTTCCACCGACTCCGATATCTCCCGCTGGAACATCTAAATCTGCACCGATATGCCTCCATAATTCACTCATGAATGATTGACAAAATCTTCGTACTTCTGAGTCAGATTTTCCTTTTGGATCAAAGTCGGAACCTCCCTTTCCACCACCCAATGGAAGACCTGTAAGGCTATTTTTGAATACTTGCTCAAAACCTAGAAATTTTAAAATTGAAAGATTGACACTAGGGTGGAATCTAAGTCCGCCTTTGTAAGGACCAATGGAGCTATTAAATTGAACACGGATCCCTCGATTAACATTTAACACGCCTTCATCATCATACCATGGAACTCGGAACTGAATTACTCTTTCTGGCTCAACCATACTCTTGACTACATCAATATACTCGGGGTTTGCCTCTATTACTGGACCTAAACTATCCAATACCTCTTCAACAGCTTGATGGAATTCAGGCTGATTAGGATCTCTAGAAATTACATTATCATATACATTTTTTATGGAATTATCCATTTTTTTCACCGTCAGAATTTCCGTTTACCCCATTAAACAGACACATCTCCGAAACTAGTTTTCTTTTTGAAAGGTATGTAGATTTAATTTCTTGATTATGAAAATAACATCCTGTCAGAGACTTCTCTTACTTTTTTCTCATTTCCCTTAGATGTCATTACATAGAAAGCATTCTGACTAACTTGTCTTTTCTTCAATGCATCGGCCATGGGAGTTAATTCTCTGAGCCATCTAGTTTTTCCGTCATCTCCTATGATTCTGATGTCAACTTGGGCCATTCTAGGCTCTGAGAGTAATAGTTTTACACTGGGTACATCGATGGCAACATAACCTGGATCAAGTCCTGAGCGATATGCTATTTCATCTTCTAAAGAGCGCCTAGATTTTGGATCTTCAGCAATCTCAATTAGTCTATGAACTTGTTCGGGACTCAAATCTGCCTTTCTTTTGGTAGAACAAATTTTGAACATTTGCCTATATTTTAATCTTCTAATAATATCTTGAGAATAACCACCGACTTCATTTAATGTACTCCAGATTTCTGAATCTACTCTTCGCTGTAAATCCATTGGATTGGGCAATAAATCAAAAGATCTCTCGACGGCCCTAGATAGCATAACTTCAGTTATTCTAGTAACTCTATGAAAGTATACTGCACTATACATCAGACCTCTAGATACTAACATTCCTTCCAGTGCTGATAATCCACCTTCGTCAATGCAGATATCTCCTCTGACATTGTTCATGCTTTCGATTAATTTACGATAATCTACAATTCCATGTTTTACTCCGGTAAAATGGGAATCGCGCAGTAAATAATCCAGCTGATCACAGTCAACGGGGCCATGTATCAAATGTGCCATTGTATTATCTGAAGACGTAAAATCTTCCATTCCTTCCTTCCAATTGAAAAGTGTCCTTTCCGTTCCAGAGGCTCCAGGACCTCTGATTAAAGATGATACTTCTTTGGGACTTAAGTCGTGATTTTCTAAAATTTCAGGGATTGATTGTCGATTTTGAATTGATTCACTTTCTCCATCTTGGAGTATATCAAATTCGCCCATTATTATTCCCTCAGTTACTGACATGTGGTCCATTCCACCTTTTTCACTGAGGATGTGTTCTAGTGTATGTGAATATGGCCCATGTCCTACATCATGTAACATAGCTGCGACCTCTACGGTAGTTTTTTGTTTTGAATCTAAATTCATTGATTGCGCCATCATACCTGCAACATGTGAAGCTCCGATAGAATGTTCAAATCTTGTATGATGAGCACCGGGAAAAACTAGATGAGCTAAGCCTAATTGCTTTATGTGACTCAGTTTATTGATTTCCGGAGAATTGAGTAATTCCTCTGTTACTCCATCTAATTTGAATTGTCCATGGATAGCGTCATTGATGATTTTCATACTAATATCGCTCTTCCGAAAAGTGGCTAAGACTTGAATTCTCGTAATAATTGTAATGTAATACAAATGTATTTCATTTGCAATACATTTATGAGCTAAACGCCTTCTGTTAAGTTTGGAGATGTACCGGATGACGAAGCAAAGTCCCTTAGTTTCTATCAGAGTTCCTGAGGATTATTTGTTAGAAATTGATCAATTGGTTGGTTTGGATGGGATGAGAAATAGGTCCGATGTAATTCGTGAAGCGATTAAATCGATGTTGCAAAGGTCTACAGATTCTATAGGAGATTCGGTAAATGTCAATCTTGGTCCCGATTTAACTACTAAATTGAGAGATTATTGTAAGATTTCGGGCGAAGAGCCGGATGTTGTACTACGCCAGTCAGCTAAGGAGTATATCAAGAAAGAAATTATTGAAGTCAAAAGTGTTGATGTTTTACTTAGAGAAAGGATGGATGAACTAAAGACACGTTTTAATGAAGATTCGAATGATATGAGGTGAGAGATTGGGCGAGAATGGGATGCGCAAAAACAAACTAGGGGGGCGAGATGGGCGCTCCCCTAACCACAAAATAAGCAGGGAAAAAAAATTCTCCAGTGGACTTCGAAAATTGAGGAGTAGGGCTAGATTGTCAAATGCTCTCGGATATGACAGTAATGAAGTTCCAAGGATGAATAGATTAGGGAAATAAATCAGAATCGATACACACACAGTCCCCCACTCAGTGGGGGACACCAAAAAATCTGAAAATTAATGACATATAGGTTAAACCGGTGACATGGATTCCACTCTGGCTGACTTGAATCGTTTTATATCAATTGGAAGAATCGGGCTACTTGGCCGAAATTATGAATCAAGAATATACGGATTTGAATCTTTCTCAGTCTCCTAGAATAATACATAGTACTGATGCAATTGATGCTCTAGAATTATTGAAAAAAAGAAGTTTTGACTTAATCATTACAATGACGAAAATTGGCAGTCTAGACCCATACAGTTTTGCTAAGATGGCCAAGAAGGAGAAATCTAATTTGACTATAGTAATGCTTAGTCAGAATACAAGAGAACTAGCTACACTAAATACCGGAGAAGGAATTGATCGAATATTTGTATGGGGTGGAGATAGTAGGATTCTACTATCTATATGTAAACTAATTGAAGATGAGAAAAATGTTGAACATGATGTTAAGTATGGCGATGTACAAATAATCTTACTAGTAGAAGATAGTAGGAGATTTTACTCAGCATATCTCCCTCTTCTTTACACTCAGCTGGTTGAGCAAACAACCAGATTGATGGGCGAAGGAGGGAATCTTCATGAGAAATTATTGAGACTTAGAGCTAGAGCTAAGATTCTACTGGCAACAGATATGACTCAAGCAAAAGATATTATTGATAAATATTCAAGAAATATTATTGGAATATTTACCGATGGTAGGTATCCCAATCCAGGTGGGGTAAGAGATTATGCTGGATTAGAATTAATTCGATATGCAAGAAGAGGAGATAATTACTTACCAATATTATTACAATCTAAGAATATTGAATTGAAGGAAGAAACTGAAAAACTTGGCGTCCCATTTATCCACAAAGAAGATTCAAAGCTATACAATAGAATTGAAGAATTTATGCTAAAGGAAATGAATTTTGGAGATTTTATTTTTAGAGATACGGAAAGAAGAGAAATCATGAAGGCTACGAACCTAGAAGAATTGGTCAATGGGATTGATGATGTTTCGTCTGAATCTATAGGTTATCATGCAGGACGTAATGATTTTTCACACTGGCTCAGGACAAGAACAGAATTTTCGCTTGCTTCCTCTCTAAGACCTAAGAGATTGGATGATTTTGAGGAAATAGAAAATGTTCGTTTGTTCCTCTCGAGTCGAATCAGGGAGCACATCTCAAATAGAAACAGAGTAATGATTAGAGATGTAGTTGAAAATTCGGAAATTGGAAGATTCCACAGAATTGGTAGAGGTAGCCTTGGTGGCAAAGGTAAGGGATTAGCATTCTTATTTACTAGGATGGCGGATTTAAAGCTTGGAGAAAAGTTTTCTAATATCGAATTTATGATTCCTAGATGTGTAGTTATTTCGACTGAAATTTTTGGAAATTTTATTCGTGATAATGATTTACATTTAATTTTCCAGTAGCAGTAAGATCTTCAAGTTTGTTGGAAGATTCAAGTCACCAACCCTTTGCCGGGGTTTATTCGACATACATGTTGGCAAACGATAATCCTGATATAACGATTAGACTCGATAGATTACTGCAAGCAGTAAAACTTGTTTATGCCTCAATCTTTCATGAGAAATCGAAAAAGTACGTTCAATCTACAGCTAATTCTATTGAGGATGAGAGAATGGCCGTAGTAATTCAGCAAGTAGTGGGTAGAGATACCGGAAGTAGGTTCTATCCAGATATTGCTGGTTCTGCTAGAAGTAGGAATCATTATTCACTGGATTCTATCAGTTCGGAAGATGGGTTGGCAGCAATTTGTTTAGGACTAGGTAGACAGGTTTCAGAAGGTGGAAAATGTCTAAGATATAGTCCTGGTAAACCCAAAAAAATACATCAATTCTACAGTAATAAGTCCATACTGGAAACCTCGCAAAGTAAATTCTATGCTATAGAACTATGTCAAGAATCAGGAAAGGTACATGAGTTGGAAGAAGAAAATTTACTAAGCCTTCCTTTAAGCGTGGCAGAGGATGATGGTAGGTTAAATTTAGTGGGTTCAACATATATTGCTTCAGACGACAAGATAGTGGATTCAGTAGTACATCAGAATGGGCCCAGATTAGTAACTTTTGCACCAATCTTGAAGTATGGAAAATTTGCATTATCAGAAATTCTTCATCATGTTCTAATTAGTTGCGAGGAATTCATTGGATCTCCGGTTGAATTAGAATTTGCAGTTACTATTGAAGATTCAAAAATTTCAAAATTTGGAATTTTACAGATGCGCCCATCAATGGATGAATCTTTGGATATTGATGTCGATCTGGACAAAATAAGTAAGCAAGACGCATTGTGCACAAGTAGTCAATCACTTGGTAATGGAATAATTGATGAAATTTTTGATATTGTCTATATTCATCCTGATAGGCTTAATAGATTGAAAACTTATGATATTGTACCTATAATCTCAGAAATTGATTTTGAGCTAAGGAAATCGGATAGGCCATATATTCTAATTGGCCCAGGTAGGTGGGGCTCTTCTGACCCATCTCTAGGAATACCAGTTGAATGGAGTCATATCATGGGTGCGAATTGTATTATAGAAGTGCCAATGTCTGATATTAGCGTAGAACCGTCACAAGGAACTCATTTCTTTCAAAATATAGTAAGTTTCAACATTGGATATCTTACTGTAATGAAAG
>LULO01000670.1_pt1 | contig 20315 bp, 22 predicted proteins | sample 728121 | NCBI WGS metagenome assembly LULO01 (sample SAMN03860287, study PRJNA289734) | marine metagenome | biome: seawater column; feature: ocean; material: water; isolation source: Red Sea water column Station 149 - depth 50m | place: Saudi Arabia: Red Sea | collected 2011-10-15 | depth 50 m | reverse complement strand
GGTTAATATCCCACCACTAAACTATAATAATATCCTATATATGGACAAGAAAACAGTAACAACTATATCTTACTTATCAAGACTTAAAATTGATAATGATAAAGAAGAAAAAATTATTAATGATTTAGGCAATATAATTGAATTTGTTGACCAGCTAAATGACGTTGATACCTCTGAGATAGATCCTTTAGCTAATCCTCTTGAGAAAACAGCTAAAACAAGAAAAGATTTAGTTACAGCTAAAAATCTTAAGAAAGAGCTACTAGATGTTGCACCTTCAGCAAATGAAGACTACTTTTTAGTGCCAAGGGTTGTTGAGTGACAATAAAATATAAGTCAATTAAAGAAATCAAAAATATGATTTCAAACAAAGAAATTTCTAATAAAGAAGTTATTCAAGAGGTATTTTCTCTAATTAATGAGTACAAAGACTTAAATGCATTCATCACTTTAAACAAGGAAAATTCTATAAAAAAAGCTGAAGAGCTAGATAGTAATCCTTCTGATTTGCCTCTTGCAGGTATTCCTATTGCTCAAAAAGATCTTTTTTGTACAAAAGGTCTTAGAACAACTTGCGGTTCAAATATATTAAACAATTTCATACCTCCATATTCAGCAACTGTTATTGAAAATCTTGAAAATGCAGGATGCATTTCAGTTGGTAAAACTAATATGGACGAATTTGCTATGGGCTCCTCAAATGAAACAAGTTTCTTTGGAAATGTAAAAAATCCATGGGGTAAAGATTTAGTTCCAGGCGGCAGTTCTGGTGGAGCAGCTTCTGCTGTAGCTGCTGGATTAGTTCCTGCAGCTACAGGAACAGATACAGGTGGCTCAATTAGACAACCAGCTTCTCTTTGCGGAATAACTGGTATAAAGCCAACTTATGGCAGAGTTTCTAGATGGGGAATGATAGCTTTTGCATCAAGCCTTGATCAAGCTGGTCCAATGGCAAGAACTGCAGAGGACTGTGCTTTCATGTTAAATGAAATGTGCTCTCATGACGAAAAAGATACAACCTCTTTAGATAATGACATACCTGACTTTGAAGAAAATTTAAATAGCTCTTTAAAAGAAAAAAAAATAGGTATTGTTAAAGATTTAGATCTGTCTAGTCTTAATAATGATGTTGTGGAAACATATCAAAATTCATTAAAAGAATTTGAATCCATGGGTGCTCAACTAATTGATATTTCTTTACCAAATATATCATTATCAGTTCCAACTTATTATGTTGTTGCACCAGCAGAGTGTTCTTCAAATTTATCAAGATTTGATGGAGTTAAATTTGGTATGAGATCAGAAGATGCAAAAGATCTTGAGGAATTATATATAAAAACTCGTTCAGAGGGATTTGGAGATGAGGTTAAAAGAAGGATTTTGATTGGTTCATATGTACTTTCTGCTGGTTATTACGATGCTTATTACAAAAAAGCTCAACAAGTAAGAAGATTAATAAAAAATGATTTTGATAATGCATTTAAAACTATTGACGTAATAATGACGCCCACTACCAGGGGGCCAGCATTCAAAATAGGATCAAAAGGTGATGATCCTATACAAATGTATTTAGAGGACTTGTTCACAATATCTGCTAATCTTGCAGGACTACCAGCTATGTCTCTTCCAAATGGTAATATTGAAAATAAACCTATTGGACTTCAAATAATTGGAAACTTTCTAGATGAAAGTACTATTCTTAACTTCGCTCACATGTTTCAAAATGAAACGAATTGGCATATGTATACACCTGAAGGAATAAAACAATGAGCTGGGAGACAGTAATTGGACTTGAAATACACGTTCAGCTATCAACTAAGTCAAAATTATTTTCTGGCGGCTCAACAGAATTCGGAGCAGAATCTAATACACATGTTGACTTGATAGATATGGGATTGCCGGGAGTTCTCCCAGTTGCAAACAAAGAAGCATTTTATAAAGCCATACGATTTGGTCTCGCTACAGGAGCAAATATTAATCAAACATCATCATTTGATCGAAAAAATTACTTTTACCCTGACTTACCAAAAGGTTATCAAATAACTCAAATGACTCAACCTATAGTAGAAAAAGGTTCGATTAAAATTGCTGTCGATGATTATGAGAAGGAAATCAACATAACGAGAGCACATCTTGAGGAAGATGCGGGAAAATCAATTCATGACATGTTCGAAGGAGAAACTGGAGTAGATTTAAATAGAGCTGGTACCCCGCTTCTTGAAATCGTATCTGAGCCTGAAATTTCAAGCGCCAAAGAGGCTGTTGCATATTTTAAAGCTATTAGACAATTAGTAACTTTTTTAGATATCTGTGACGGAAATATGGCCCAAGGTTCAATGAGATGCGATGTTAATGTTTCAATAAAGAAAAGTGGGGACAAGGAACTTGGAACAAGAGCTGAACTAAAAAATATTAACTCTTTTAAATTTATTGAAAAAGCTATTAACTTTGAAATTGATAGGCAAATAAGATTAATTGAAAATGGTGAATGTGTTGTTCAAGAAACAAGACTTTATGACAGTGAAAAAAATGAGACAAGATCAATGCGATCTAAAGAAGAAGCAAATGATTATAGATATTTCCCATGTCCTGACCTTTTACCTGTAATAATCTCAGACAAAGAGTTAAAAGAAATTAAGGAAAATCTTCCTGAACTACCTGAAGAGAAAGAAATTAGATACATTAATGAAATAGGCCTTGACGAATCAGAAGCAAAAATTATTTCTTCTTCCAAAACTATGGCAAATATGTTTGAAGCAGCATCTTCTAAAACAAATAATGCTAAATTAGTTGCAAAATGGTTAGTGGGTGACATCAGTGCCTTATTAAATAAAGACAATATTGATATTGATGAATCAAATCTATCCGCTGAGAATTTTGGAATACTAATTGAACGTATTTCGGATGGTACTATTTCTGGAAAGATTGCAAAGTCGGTTCTTGAGGAGGTCTGGGAAACAGCATCTGATGTTGATGAAATTATTCAATCAAAAGGCTTAGTCCAAATTCAAGATGAAAGCATACTCGAGGATATTGCTAAAAAGGTTATAGAGTCTAATCCTAATCAGGTATCAGCTTATAAAGCCGGTAAAGATAAGCTTTTTGGATTTTTTGTTGGTCAAATAATGAAAGAAACTCAAGGCAAAGCTAATCCTAAGGCCGTCAATGAAATTTTAAAAGATCTTTTACAATAGATTTAAACTACAAACATGCTCAATGTTTCTGCTACAAAAGCAGGCTTTTCAACACCTTTGATTTCCATTGTAACTTCAGTTTTAGCTAAATATTGTCCAGGATTCTTTTCAGAAATATCTAAGCATTTCATATGAATTCTAACTTCTGAATTTACAGGAACCGGACTTAGAAACCTCACCTTATCTAAACCATAATTAAGACCCATTTTAGTTCCTTCAAGAACCATTCCAATTTCTTGAGAAAATGGAATGCCAGCTACTAATGAAAGAGATAAAAATCCATGAGCAATAGTTGAACCAAATACAGGAGTAGCTTGATCAGGATCAACGTGAATAAATTGATGATCCATAGTTGCATCAGCAAATTTGTTTATTCTTTCTTGATCAATTGTTACCCAATCAGATGTTCCTACCTCAGTGCCTATTACCGAGTCAATTTCAGAAGGCTTCACAACTTTTAACATATTATTTCTCCATATAATAATTGTTATATTCTTCTCTTAGTTCAAATTTTTGAAGTTTTCCAGTAGCACCGTGAGGCAACTCTTTTAAAAAGATTATTTCGTCAGGAAGCCACCATTTTGCAACTTTGTCACTTAAAAATTCAATAATGCTATCTTTTTCAATTGGTTCTCCAGAATTTGTAACAACAAATAACATTGGCCTTTCATCCCATTTTGGATGAGGAATACCAACAACACATGCCTCCGCAACCTCTGGATGTCCAAATGCAGCATTTTCAAGATCAATAGAACTGATCCATTCACCACCAGATTTAATAACATCTTTTGCCCTATCTTTTATAGTCATATATCCATCTTCATCAAGAACAGATATGTCTCCAGTGTCAAACCAACCTTCTGCATCCACTGCATCTTCATCTGATTTGAAATATTTTTGAAGGATCCAAGGCCCTCTTACCATTAGATGTCCTTGTGACTCTCCATCTTTTGGTAAAAAATTTTCCATCAATTAAAGTTTCACGGAACACAAGATGAGGCTAATGAATTATGGGATGAAGGGAAATGTTTTTTACAAACTTATAATGTTTTTTGGGATACCACAGGACACGAGACAAATAAAAAATCTTATTGTTATCCCTACAATATGCTAGTAGACCCATCCATATGGTAGGAACTCCGAAAGCAAGCGTTACATCTTCTTTATCAATAAGTTCGTAAAGAGGCTCGCCTTCCATTTGCATGCCTGGCATAACAAGTTTGTTTCCGTTCATAGGGCCAAAATAAGGTATTCCCCATGCCAAAACATGAAACAATGGAACTACCATTAATATTGAATCATCTGCTTGAATTGTCATTGCAGTTAAAGCAACTTGAGCATGTAAAATATTTGATTTGTGGCTGTACAATACTCCTTTTGGATTACCTGTTGTTCCAGATGTATAACATAGTGCACAGGCTGCATCATCATCCATATCAGGCCATGAATAATTTTCATCACCATTTTTAATGTATTCTTCATAAGATAAAGCATTCTTTAATGAAGTTTCTGGCATTTCATCTTCATTGCACAAGACGACGTATTTTTCTACAGTACTAAGATTATCTTGAAGTCCTTCAAGGATAGGTATAAAAGGCAATTCAACAAAAATCATCTTATCTTCAGCATGATTAATGATGTAGACTGCTTGCTCTGGATGTAATCTAAAATTTAAAGTATGAGTGATCGCTCCCATTCCTGAAATACCATAGTACATTTCTAAATGTCTATAGGTATTTAATGCCAATGTCGCTATTACATCACCTTTTTTAATACCATCTTTTTCAAGTGCTGAAGCTAATTTTCTAGATCTAATACATACCTCTTCATAATTTGTTTTATGTATTTCACCAGATACAAGTCTGCTAACAACTTCAGTATTTGGATGCATTGACCTCGCATGCTCGATAATACCAGCCACATTAGGCCTCCAATTTTGCATATCTCCAATCATATAAATTGCTCCCTTAAGATGTTTGTTATAAATTATATAAGAACCGACAAAATTTGATAACAAAATAATGAATATAAAAGAAGGTATTGAAAAACGATTTTCTGTAAGAGCTTTTACAAAAGAAGTTCCAGATATGAAAATATGACATTTATCCAAAACCACTTGCAGATGAATACAAAAAAAGAAGATATGAATGTGGTGCGGATATGTATAACGCTTTATCAATTGAAAAGGATGATCTTGATTCTCGTTTTAAACAAATTAGAGAAAACTACAATTTTTTTGGAGCTCCTATTGGAATGATAATAACAATAGATAGATCATTTGGAAGTAATGGATGGGGACATGTTGGCATGTTCCTAGAAAATCTATGGTTAAGTGCTATTCATTTTGGCTTAGGTCTTTGTCTTCAAGAATCTTGGTCAATTTATCCTAAAACTGTAAAAAAACATATTGACCATCCAGACAATGAAATTGTTTGGTGTGGTGTTGCTATTGGTTATGAAGATGAAAATCATCCAATCAATAAATACAGAACAAGAAGAGAAAATTTAGATTCTTTTGTGAAATTTATCGACTAAGATAAAGTGAAAAATATCAAAAATCTAAATATTATGAATTCTTATGCCGAAGAACTTCATGAAATTTCAGAAAAATGTCCTCCAGAAGGTTTTAAACAAGCTGAGATGATTTTAAAAAATTATTCTCTTGCAGAAGAACTAGGTTTTGACAGAGATTATGTAGACTCTAGTGACTGTCTAGATGTATTCGCTGGGAATAAACTACTGAAAGACTCAATACCAATTGCTCAAGGCTACTCTGGTCATCAATTTGGTCACTTTAATCCTCAGCTTGGTGATGGAAGAGCAATTTTATTAGGTGAAATTAATAAGATGGATATTCAATTAAAAGGAATTGGTCAAACGCCATATTCTAGAAGAGGCGACGGCAGATCAGCTTTAAGTCCAGTTTTGAGAGAGTATGTAATAAGTGAATTTATGCATGCATTAAAAATACCAACAACAAGGTCTCTTTTTGCATTAAAAACAAATGAAAATGTTTTAAGAGAAACAGTACTTCCTGGTGGAATTTTAACTAGGGTCGCAAAAAGTCATATCAGAATTGGTACATTTGAATATGCAAGAACAAAAAATAATGAAGTACTTAAAACACTTGCCGATTACTCTATCGATAGGCACTACCCAGATTTAAAGCATACCGATAACAAATATCTTAGTTTTTTTGCAGCTGTTTGTGATAAGCAGGCTTCATTGATATCAAAATGGATGGGTCTTGGATTTGTTCATGGGGTTATGAATACTGATAACATGACGATTTCTGGTGAAACTATTGACTATGGTCCTTGTGCATTCATGTATCAAAACCAACCAGCAATACTGATATGGAATCTGGCAAAATTTGCTGAAACACTCATACCACTAGTTGATGAAGATGAAGAGATTTCAGTAAAAAAACTCTCAGAAGTTCTTCAACTTGCAATGCCGTCATATCAAGAATATTTCTATAAAGAATTCGGTGAAAAATTAGGCCTTGAAAATATTGATAATGATAATTCAAAAATAATTGATGACTATTTAAAAATATTACATTCTGAATCAATAGACTTTACGTTGTCATTTAGAAATCTTGCAAAAATTGTTGATCAATCACTTACTATAGAAGATTCAGTTTTTAATAAATCTAAAGATTTTTCAGTATGGTACAGATCCTGGAAAAAAGAGATTAATGTTGCAAATGTTTCTAACCAAATGAATTTAAAAAATCCTTGTTACATACCTAGAAATCATATTGTTGAAGATGCGCTTATAAATGCTGTTAATGGAGACATGAAAGAAATTAATTTGATTGCTGAGTTACTAAAAGAACCTTTTACTGAAAAAAATGGATTTGAAAAATATACTTTAGCCCCATCCTCTAATGAACCATACATTACTTATTGCGGAACTTAACTTATTTTTCAAGAGTCCCAATAGTTATTCTTGGAAGTAATTGTAAATCTTTTAAATTTATTATTTTTGAGAAATTGTTTCTTTTAAATATTGCTTCGACATCTTTTTGCTGTTGATATCCATGTTCAATAATTAAAGTTCCTCCACTTTTTAGAATTTTATTAGATTGTTCAACAATTTTTTTAATACAAAGAAGTCCATTCTCTTTTGAGACTAAAGCAATTTTTGGCTCATGAATCAGTTTCTCTAAATGAGAATCTCCCTCTGCAATATATGGAGGATTGCTTACGATCAAGTCAAAACATTTTGTTTTAAAGCAGGATAGCCAATCTGCAAGAATTGGTGAAAAATTTTTTACATCAAGGTTATTTTTATTTGTAAATGCAATATCTATGGCATCCTCTGAGTAATCTGAACCATACACTTTAAAACTTGGATTCTGAAGCGCAATTGAGATACCAATACATCCAGAGCCTGTGCCAGCATCTAGAACATTAATAGAAGATGGGAAATGATTATTTACATAATCAACTATGATTTCTGTCTCTGGTCTTGGAATTAAAACCCGTGAATCAACAAAGAATTCATATTCATAGAATTTAGAAGAATTTAAAATATAGTCTAACGGAATACCCTCTTCTTTTTGTTTTATGAACTTCTCAATTAAAATTTTATCTTTATTTTTAATAACTATGTTTGGATTTGTATAAATCTCGATATCAGTGAAGCCTAATTTTTCTTTAAGAAAAAAAATAAAATCTTTTTTAATAGCTTCGCTATCAAGCATATCAATGTAATGACTTAAATGTTTTTTCAATTACTCTGATTCAAGTTGTGAAAGCATAGCTAGTTGATTTTCAGCCAAAAGTGCATCACAGATTTCTTTTATATCACCATCCATAATTTGATCAAGATTATGTTGAGTTAACTTTATTCTATGATCTGTCATTCTTCCTTGAGGAAAATTATATGTTCTTATTTTTTCACTTCTGTCTCCAGTACCTACTAATATTTTCCTTTCACTTGCAATGCTTTCTTGTTGATTATCAATTTCTTGCTGTTTTAACTTTGCGGCAAGAAGTGATAGTGCTTTCTCTTTATTTTTGTGTTGAGATCTTCCATCTTGACACTCAACAACTAACCCTGTTGGAATATGTGTAAGCCTGACAGCTGAATCAGTTTTATTAACATGCTGTCCTCCAGCACCAGAAGCTCTAAATGTATCTACTCTTAAATCATTTTTATCAATATTTATATCCTGAACCTCCTCTACTTCTGGTAAAACCGCTACTGTGCAAGTAGATGTATGTACCCTACCTTGTGATTCAGTTTCAGGAACTCTTTGAACTCTGTGCACTCCGGATTCAAATTTAAGAACCTTGAAAACACTTTTTCCATTTAATTTAGCTACAACCTCTTTAAGTCCCCCTTGTTCAGATGGTTTTATATCAATAACTTCCAAATCCCAACCCTGTCTTTCTGACAACCTTGAATACATTCTGAACAAATCACCTGCAAAGATGCTAGCTTCGTCACCACCAGCCCCAGATCTTATTTCTAGATATGCTGAGCCATCATCAGCAGTATCTTTAGGCAACAGCATAAATTTTAGTTCTTGCTCAAGTTTTTCAGGAATATCTTGATAGCTTTTTAGATCGTCTTCGGCTAAAACTTTCAAATCATCATCACCTGATTCAATTATTTCATTTGCATCTTTAATACTTTTTAATACGTTATTGTATTCATCAAATTTTTCAACAATTGGTTTCAGCTCAGAAAACTCTTTATTTAATAATGTATATTTATCTATATCTTCAATTGTCTTAGTGTCTAATAGAAGATCTTGGATTTCATTAATTCTGTTTTGAAGCTGTTCAAGCTTCTTCAGCATCGAATCATGCATTACTAAAAAACCTTTTGATCATAGATTTAATTACATGATCATCTAAATTTTTTAAATCTTGAAAATCATTTAAATTTTTATTAGCTATATTCATGCTTTTAATTGAATCAACTAGGTTTGAATAATTACCATTTGCCTTAAATTGTTGGATCTCATGGCTAGATAAACTATTTAAAAATTGGTCTAATTGAAGACTAGCTAGATCTTTGGAAGATTTCATAGAAAAAGCTTCCAATTTTGATTTGGATTCTAGAGCAATTATGTTCATAGCTTTTTCAGCCTCAATAGAACGTTGCCCAAAATTTTCTTGAGTAATTTTTTCAATGTCATCGATTGAATATAAATAAGCCTGTTCAATTCCTCTTATTTCATCTTCAATGTTTCTTGGAACTCCCAAGTCTATCAATAAAATAGGTTTATTTTTTCTGACTTTCAAAGCATTTTCAATTGCTCCTTTACCGATAAGAGGAACTTCAGTTATTGATGAAGAAATAACAATATCAGCCAACTCAAGTTGATCATGAAGTGAATCAAGTGAAGAAGACAAAATTTCAAAGTTTTTACCTAGATTAATTTTTTTAACAGTTCTATTAACTAATTTAATATTGCGAATTCCTTTATCGTATAAATTTTCAATAACGCTCTTTGAAAGTGAGCCAGCTCCAATAACTAATATATTCTGATTTTCTGGTGCCTCAAATATATTTTTAATCAATTTCATGGCAAGTCCACTTACTGAAAGAGAATTAAGTCCAATTTCAGTATCAGTCCTCGCTTTTTTTGCAATCTCAATGACCTTATCAGCAAAATAAGATAACTTATTGCCAATTATTTTATATTCTTTTGCATTTCTTAAAGCAGTTTTAAATTGACCAAAGATTTCTTGTTCGCCTAATACTTGAGAATCAATCCCAGTAGCTACTTTGCACATATGAGCAAGGGCATCATGATTAGATAGAAAATAAAAACTATCACTTGAGATATCTTTAACATTTAATAATTTAAGTACTTCTTTAAAAATATGTTTTGAGATACCAGGTCTTCCAACAAGGTATATTTCTGTCCTATTGCAGGTAGAAATTCCAAAAAACGATTCAAAATCATTACCGAATAGTTTTTTTAAATGACTATCGAGTAAAATTTGGTTAGACTCATTTATAATGAACTTTTCCCTCTCAGCAACATTTGAGGTCTTGTGATTAATGCCAAATAACTGTAGTTCCATAGTAAAAAAGGTCTCTATTACATTGTGTTTTTTCTTATTAGCATCATGTGTTGGTATTAACAATTATAACAATTCAGCTGTGTATAAAGGAAAAGTAGTTGTAAATTCACTTAATTATGACCAATTGTCATTTAATATTTTGTTAACAAGCAATGAAAACAACAATATTATACAGATTCATAGGCCATTTTATGGAAATTTATTACAAATTAAATATGATAACTCTTCAAATTTGATGAAATATATTTCTAAGGATGGCAGTTATGAGATTAATGCTGATATACCAAGAAATATTGGAGACATTGTTAATAATTGTCTATTAAGGGAAAGTTATGTAGATGAGGTATTTGAAGATGGTCAAAGTCTCAATATTGAATGTTATAAAAACATGGATAAAACAAATTTTTATATCCAATATAAGGGTTCATCTTTTAAGGGCTTTTTAATTAAAAATGAATGAAATAGTCACAAAATGTCCTGCAAAAATTAATCTTAATCTAAGAATACTAGATAAAAGAGAAGACGGTTACCACAATATACAAACAGATTATCAACTTATTGATATTTATGATCATTTAAAATTTAAATCAAATAAAGATCGAAATATCATCATTGAATCGCAGGAAACTTATCTTAATGATGAGTTTAATACTATTTATCAATCTGCAGAGAAATTGCAAAAACTAATGAATGAAAATGCTGGAGTGCTAATTGAAGTAAAAAAAAATATACCTACTGGATCTGGTCTTGGAGGGGCTAGCTCAAATGCAGCTTCAACTTTAGTGGCTTTAAATAAACTTTGGAGATTAAATTTAAATAAACACGATTTAATAAAAATTGCTTCGTCCATTGGAGCAGATGTGCCATTTTTTGTACATGGTAAAAATGCATCTGGAGAAGGTATTGGAGATAAATTACAAGAGATTAAAACTACTTCAAAAAAAATATTGGTTATTAACCCAAACATCCATTCTTCTACAAAAAAAATGTTCAATCTTTATGATAAATCAAAGAATTTTGTAAAAAATATTGCTTTGAATAAACAAAATAGCTTTTGGGATGTTTTTTTAAATCAAAATCCCAATATTGAAGAGTTTATTTTTAGTAACAACTTAGAAAACAAAATCAATCTAAGTGGAAGTGGTTCCTCTTTATTTATTTACTATGAAGAAGAGAGTGATATTGATAAAATTATAAAAAAAATACCACGTAATTGGAGACTCTTTTTCTGTAAACCATTACAATATTCGCCGATATGCAATATCAAATAACATTGGGGTGTCGCCAAGCGGTAAGGCAACGGGTTTTGATCCCGTCATGCGTAGGTTCGAATCCTACCACCCCAGCCATGTTTTATAATATATTTAAGGGGATATATGAATAAAATAAACAAGGGCCTAGATATTTTTACAGGTACTGCTAATCCTGAATTTGCATCAGAGGTATCAGAAATACTAGGAATCAAAATCTCAAAAGCAGATGTTGGTTATTTTTCTGATGGTGAGCTAAATGTTAATTGCTGATGCATTAAAGAGATCATCGGCTTCAAGAATTACTGCAGTTGTTCCATATTATGGATATGCGAGACAAGATAGAAGAGTTAGATCTGCAAGAGTTCCGATTAGTGCAAAGGTCGTTGCTGATATGTTTGCATCTGTTGGTATTGATAGAGTTTTAACTATTGACCTTCACTCAGAGACAATTCAAGGTTTTTTTGACATGCCTGCTGATAATGTTTATGCAACAAAATTTATGGTCGACGATATTAAAGATAATAATGATAGAAATGAAGTTGTTGTTGTGTCTCCAGACGTTGGTGGAGTTGTTAGATCAAGCGCACTTGCAAAACTATTAGATGATACAGATTTAGCTATTATTGATAAAAGAAGAGCAGTAGCAAATGAATCTGAGGTTATGAACATCATTGGCGAAGTCGAAGGAAAGGTTTGTATAGTTCCTGATGACATTATTGATACTGCTGGAACACTTTGTAATGCAGCAAAAGCATTAAAAGACAAAGGTGCAAAAGCTGTAAAAGCATATATTACTCATCCAGTTCTATCTGGACCAGCAATAGAAAGATTGAATAAATCTGAAATTGACGAATTAATTGTTACAAATTCAATTCCTTTGAACAAAGACGCTAAAAAATGCAGTAAAATACGCGTCATTTCAATTGCTAACATAATTGCTGAGTGTATAACACGTCTAAGTAATGAAGAGTCATTGAGTGAAATGTTTTTATAGAGGAAATTATGACAGATCAAATTACATTAAATGCTGACCTAAGAGAAAGAACAGGTACAAATAAAGCTCGTGAAATAAGAAATGTCGATGGAATGGTTCCAGCTATAGTTTATGGTGATGAAAAAGAAACACTAAATATTAAATTAAAATTAAATGAATTAACTAAAGCTTCTGAAAATGAACTTTTCTATACTCAAGTACTTTTAATTAAAACTGAAGGTAAAGAGGAGAAAGTTGTATTAAAAGAGCTCCAAAGAGACCCTGCAAAGGGTAAATTTCTTCATGCAGACTTTCAAAGAGTTTCTAGTAAAACTAAACTAAAGGTTATTATCCCAGTCAACTTTGTTAATGAAGAAGAATGTGCTGGTGTCAAGGTAGATGGCGGAGTTGTTGCTAAGGCGATTAGAGAAATTGAAATCATGTGTCTTGCTGGCAATATTCCTGAATCTATAGATGTTGATATTGAAAATCTAAATTTAGGAGATTCAATTCGCCTCACAGAAATATCTTTACCAGAAGGATCAGAAATTCCAGGACTAACTGATGAAACTGATCAGATGGTTGTTTCTGTTAATGCTCCTAAAGCGGTGGAAGAAGATCCAATTGTTGAAGAAAACCTTGAAGATGGTGAAATTGCAGAAGGTGAAGAAGCTTCTGATAGTGGTAGCGAAGAGACTACTTCATCGGATGAATCAAGCTCAGAAGAAAATTCAGAAGAGTCATAATCAAATGTACAATCTCTGTATTATTGGATTAGGTAATCCTAGTCCAAAATATGATAACTCTCGACATAATATTGGAAAAGACTGGGTACTAAATGTCTCCAGAAAATTCTTTATAGAATTTAATGAAAAGTCAAAACTTGAAGCATTGATTGCTGAATCACATGATAATAAAATTTTATGGGTTGTTCCAACAAATTATATGAATGATTCTGGAAAGACAATTTCAAAAGTATTGAGATCAACAAATATAGAAATTCAAAACTGTATTGTTGTTCATGATGACTTAGACCTAAGTCTAGGCTCAATCAGGCTTAAAGAAGGTGGAGGACACGGTGGTCATAACGGCCTCAAGGATATTATAGAAAAAACTGGAAAAAACAATTTCAATAGAATTAGGATAGGTATAGGCCATCCAGGAATAAAAGAAGAAGTAACAAATTGGGTTTTAAATAAATTCTCGCCAGAAGAAAAAATCGCAATCAACAACGCTTATGTTGCTTTTGAGCAAGTATTTGAACTGCTTATTGAAAAAAAATATCAAGATGTACAAAAAATCCTTCATACCAAATAAAAATGGGTTTTAAATGCGGGATCATAGGACTTCCAAATGTTGGAAAATCAACTCTATTTAATGCTCTCACAAAATCTCAAATTCCTGCAGAAAATTTTCCTTTTTGTACCATAGATCCTAACATTGGCAAGGTACCTCTTCCTGATAAAAGACTCTATGAGATTAATAAAATAGTAAATTCAAATAAGGTTATTCATGCTGCTTTAGATTTAGTAGATATAGCAGGTTTGGTTAAAGGAGCATCCAGCGGAGAGGGACTTGGAAATTCTTTTTTATCAAATATTAGAGAAATGACTGCTTTGGCACATGTCGTTCGTTGTTTTGATGATGAAAATATTACGCATGTAGATGGCTCAATAAATCCAGCAAGAGACGTTGAAGTAATTAACTTAGAATTAATAATGGCTGATCTTGAATCTGTTGAAAAAAGAATATCAAGATGTGAAAAACTACTTAAAACTAATGATAAAGATAATAAACATAATTATGAAATTTTAAAATTCATAAAAAGCAAACTTTCAGAAGGTGAATTAATCAATCTAAAAGAATTTAGTAAAGATGAACAAAAAATTGTTAGGAACTTTCAACTTTTATCATCTAAACCAACTTTTTATATTGCTAATATAAATGAGTCAAAAGCATCTCTTGATAATCTAAATAATTTAAAAGATATTGCATCAAAATTAGGTTCTTTTGTGATACCAACATCAGTAAAAATTGAACAGGAAATATCACTACTCAACGATGATGAAAAAAAGGAATACCTTGAATTAATGGATATGGAAGAACCGGTTCTAAATAAAATTATTTTTGAAGGTTACAAAATGCTTGGTCTTGAGACCTTTTTCACTGCTGGTCCAAACGAAATAAAGGCTTGGACCATCAAGAGTGGCTCTTTAGCACCTAATGCTGCAGGGGTAATTCATACAGATTTTGAAAGAGGATTCATTAAAGCTGAAGTTATTGATTACGATGACTTTATTGAGTGTTCTGGTGAACAGGGAGCCAAAGAAAAAGGTAAGTTGAGGCTTGAAGGAAAAGAATATGTCGTTAAAGACGGAGACATTATCCACTTTAAATTTAATGTATAAAAATAATTGACTCTTTATTTTTAAAGATTATCATTCAACGATTGGCTATGTAGCTCAGATGGTTAGAGCACAGCACTCATAACGCTGGGGTCGGTGGTTCAATTCCACCCATAGCCACCATATCTATTTTTTAAGATATGCCAGAATAATAATAATAGCTACAAGCCCAAGAAGACCATCAGACCCAATAAGATTTAATAAGTCAGATATATTTTTGTATACATCTCCAACAAATGGCGCTTCAGGTCCAAATATTATTCCAAGTAATAATGCTACAGAAACTACCGGAACAAGAACATCCGTTAGCCTTACTAAGAAATCCTTTATAGAATTTAAAATTGTTTTATATTTCATTGCTAAAGTAAGAAGGGCCTAAAGGCCCTTCTTATTTTAAGTAAGCTTACTTATTAAGTAAACCGATCAGAATAGCAGCTACTAAAAGCCCTACTAATCCGTTTTCGCCAAGCACTGAGACTACTCCAAGAAGCCCATCAAGAACGTCATTGAAGAATGCAACATTGCCGCCAAATACAATACCAGCAACAACACCTAATCCAACAACACCAATTAATAGTGAAGTTAAGTCAGATACTATGCCTTTAAGTGTATCAATTGCTTTCATAATTACTCCCCCCTATTAGGTTTATTTATGTTTGCAAGTGTAATGGAACCATAAATTAACACATGAATCAAATTATGTGAAAAAAATTAGGACACAATATTTGACTTTTTAAAATTAATAGAATAATGGTGGAAAATGTTAAGATTCTTCAGTCTTTTTTGATAAAGCTTTCATTGAGAGCTTCATTTTACCTCTGTCAAAACCAATTAGCTTTACATCTACTTCTTGTCCCTCTTCAAGAACGTCTTCAACGTTTTCAGTTCTTTCCTCAGAAATTTCAGATATGTGAAGTAATCCATCTTTACCTGGCAATATATTTACAAAAGCACCAAATTCAACAATCTTTACAACTTTTCCTTTATAAACCTTATTTAATTCAGGTTCCTCAAGAATTTCTTCAATAATTGCTAGACATGCTTTCATTGATGATTGATTTTGTCCAAATACAGAAACAACTCCATCATCATTTACGTCTACAGTCGCACCAGTTTGTTCTTGCATAGATTTAATAGTAGCACCACCTTTACCAATAATTTCTTTGATCTTGTCTTTATCCACCATGAATGATTTCATAGCAGGCGCATTTTCAGATAATTCTTTGGGCTTTGATATAGCTTCATTCATAATTCCAAGAATATGATCTCTCGCAGCTTTGGCTTTTGTGAGAGCGGTATCCATAATAGATTCATTAATACCTGATATCTTTATGTCCATTTGAAGAGCTGTTATACCTGATTCTGTACCAGCAACTTTGAAGTCCATGTCCCCAAGATGATCTTCATCACCCAATATATCTGTCAAAACAGCAAAATCATCACCTTCTTTTATTAATCCCATTGCAATACCGGCAACTGGACTTGAAAGTGGAACTCCAGCATCCATAAGTGATAAAGAAGTTCCGCAAACTGATGCCATTGAGCTTGATCCGTTAGATTCTGTAATCTCAGAAACTACTCTCATTGTATATCCAAACTCATCAACATCTGGTAAAACTGCTTTTATAGCTCTTTTAGCTAAGTTGCCATGACCAATTTCTCGTCTCTTTGGCCCCATTGGCATTCCTATTTCTCCAACACTATAAGCGGGAAAATTATAATGCAGCATGAAATTGTCAGTACCCTCACCCTCAATTGACTCAATTCTTTGAGCATCTCTTGAGGATCCGAGAGTAGCTACAACTATTGCTTGGGTTTCGCCTCTTGTAAAAAGAGCTGATCCATGAGCTCCAGGTAATACATCAGTTTCAACAAAAATTGGTCTTACAGTATCAAGATCTCTTCCATCAATTCGTGGCTGATTATTTAAGATATTTCCTCTAACAATATCTTTTTCTAATTTCTTGAAATCACCCATTAATTTACCCATTTCCATTTCATCTAAATCTTCATGCTGTTCTTGAATTTGATTTCTTATTTCTCTTAAAGCATCATTTCGATCTGATTTTATGGAAATTTTAAAAGCTTCACTAATTTGTGATTTATAGTTTGTCTCTAACTCTTGATAATAATTATTTTGATCTTCAGGAACTTCAATATTCCAGATTTCATTACCAGCTTTTTCTTTCAATTCATTACATGCTTCAATAACTGCTTTCATTTCTTGATGTCCAAATAAAACAGCTCCAAGCATTAAATCTTCATTTAATTCTTTAGCTTCTGATTCAACCATAAGAACAGCTTCATCAGTGCCAGCAACTACCATGTCTAAATATGAATCTTCTAATTCTTCAAAGCTAGGATTTAGAACATATTCACCATTTATAAATCCAACTCGAGCTGCTCCCATTGGTCCATCAAATGGAACACCCGAAATGGTTAAAGCAGCTGATGCACCAATCATTGCTGCAATATCAGGATTCTGTTTTTTATCTGAGGACATTACTGTACAGAAAACTTGTATTTCATTTGTAAAATGATCAGGAAACATTGGTCTAATTGGGCGATCAATAAGTCTTGATGTAAGAGTCTCTCTTTCTGTTGGCCTAGCCTCTCTTTTAAAAAATCCTCCAGGAATTCTGCCTGTTGCATAAAACTTTTCTTGGTAAAAGACTGCTAACGGGAAGAAATCCTTAGTTGGATCTGCTTCTTTTTTAGCAACAACAGTAGTAAGAACTACTAAGTCACCAATCGTAACCATTACTGCTGCTGTTGCCTGTCTGGCAACTTTATTTGTTTCTAATTTTACTTCCTGATTTCCATACTGAAATACTACACTTGTAGATTCTAATTTATTATTTTCCACGATTTTCCTTCTTTTTGTTATATATGATATTAACCTCTTAAGTTAAGCTTTTTTACTATCTCAGCATAACTATTGGCATCTTTTCTTTTTAGATATGCCAATAATTTCCTTCTTAGGTTAACCATCCTGATTAGACCAGATCTGGAGTGATGGTCTTTGTTATGATTTTTAAAATGACTTTGAAGTTTATTAATATTTTCTGTTAAAAGTGCGATCTGCACTTCAGGTGATCCAGTATCACCATCATTTCTTTTATATTTCTCGACTATAATAGCTTTTTCTTCTGTTAATAATGCCATATTTATATCCTCGTAATGTTATTAAAGAAATTGCAAACCTCACATTACTAAAGTAAGCGTGCGAATATTATAACTTATTCGAATATTAAACAAGTTGTTTATGTTTGAGATAGCTATTCTCTAGACGTCCTAATCCAATAAAGTCATTATCTTCACTATATATTCTTAGATCTTTAGAAATATCTTTGTTTAAAAAAACTCTTCCTCCATTTAAAAAAATTTTTAAACTTTCTTCGTTCAAAGATAGTTTTTCATAATCTTTAAAAAAATCATCAATCTTTATAGTTCTTTCCAATGAGAGTTCTTCAATTGTATGCGCATCAAGAAGATTAAATTTATGCTGAGATAGGCGTTTGAGATAAAACATGTGTCCACCACATCCTAAATTTTTACCAAGATCTCTAGCTATGGATCTTATATATGTTCCTTTTGAACAAAGTATCTGGAATGAACAAATTTTATCCTTGTAAGATATATTTTTGATTTCTTTTATTTCAATTTCTCTAGGTTCTTTATTTATAAATTCACCTTTTCTTGCATATTTATACAAAGGCTTACCTTTATATTTAAGAGCTGAGAAAAAAGGTGGTTTTTGGAAAGATTTTCCTAAAAAATTATTTATTTCTTTTTTTACTTCATCTTCTGAGCATTCAACTTCAAATTTATCAATGATTTCTCCAGATACATCATCTGTAGTTGTAGATATTCCAAGCTTTATTTCAACATAATATGATTTATCAGAATTTAAGAAATAATTTGAAAATTTAGTAGCTCTATTTATTGCAATAATTAATAGTCCTTCAGCATCAGGATCTAAAGTCCCCAAGTGGCCAACCTTATTTAAAGAAAACTTTTTTTTAATCTTTTGAACAATTTCATTGGATGAATAGCCTTTTTCTTTATTAACCAACAAAAAACCATTCATACTACTTTAGATTGTTTAATAATTTTTCAATATTTTCACTATATTCGATACTTTCATCAAACTTAAATATGATTTTAGGGACTCTCCTAATTTCAATTATCTTTGAGAGCTTAGATCTTATCATTCCAGAAAGTTTTGAAAGAATTGTATTGTCTATTTTGCTCTCATCCTTTTTTATTGACTTGCCAATAATTGTATAGAATATGTATGCGATCCCAATATCATCGGCAACCTTTACAGCAGTAATATTTATATTTTGAAGCCTTGGATCTTTAACTTCTTGATTAAGTATTTTTGAAACTTCCCTTTTGAGTAAATCTGCAATTTTCTCGGGTCTATTTGATGACATAAATTATTATATTTCCTGAGCTTCTTCCTTTCTGTCAAAGACTTCTATTTTGTCACCAGGTTTAATATCTTTATAATTTTTGATGCCCATTCCGCATTCATTTCCATTTTTTACTTCATTAACATCTTCTTTGAATCTTCTTAAAGAATTTAGTTCGCCTTCAAAAATTACGATTTCGTCTCTAAGAACTCTAACAGGTTTGTTCCTTAGCACATTACCTTCAACAACATTACAACCAGCAACCTGACCAAATTTTGGGGAGTTAAAGACTTCTAACACTTCAGCAGTACCAACAATTTCTTCTCTTACAATTGGATCTAAGAGACCACTCATTCTTGCTTTGACATCATCTAAAAGTTCATAAATTATGCTGTGATAACTTAATTTAATTGATTCTGATTCTATTATCTTTTTAGCAGTGTTATCAGCCCTTACATTAAAACCTAGAATAATTGAATTAACCGCTAACGCTAAGTTAGCATCAGATTCGCTAATACCTCCAACACCACTAGAGACAATCTTTACTTTAGCTTTTTCAGTACCTAAATCATTTAATGCAGCGGTAATTGCTTCACATGTGCCGCCAACATCTGTCTTTATGATAACGTTGAGAACTTTCTTTGCTTCTTGGCCTAGTGTTTCAAAAAGATCTCCAGCAGATTCGTCTTTTTGTTTAAGTAACTTCCTTTCTTTCTCTTTGATTAGCCTAAACTCAGCAATTTCTCTAGCTTGTTTTTCATTTTTAACAACCATGAAGTGATCGCCTGCATTTGGGACTAAATTTAAACCAAGAATCTCAACAGCCGCAGAAGGAAGCGCTGATTTAATCTTATTACCATCACTATTTATAATACTTTTTACCTTACCGATTGCATTACCGGAAACTACTAAATCTCCAACGTTCAATGTCCCATTTTGAACCAAAAATGTTGCAACTGAACCTCTAAATTTATCAAGTTCAGATTCGATAACTACCCCTTGAGCTGCTCCATCGTGATG
>LULO01000230.1_pt1 | contig 20464 bp, 19 predicted proteins | sample 728121 | NCBI WGS metagenome assembly LULO01 (sample SAMN03860287, study PRJNA289734) | marine metagenome | biome: seawater column; feature: ocean; material: water; isolation source: Red Sea water column Station 149 - depth 50m | place: Saudi Arabia: Red Sea | collected 2011-10-15 | depth 50 m | reverse complement strand
GGTGATTTTCATGCGATTACCTCTGCGCACAATCTGCTTGCGGCCATGATTGATAATCACATCTATTGGGGTAACTCGTTACAACTAGATGAACGTCGAATAGCGTGGCGAAGGGCTGTAGATATGAATGATCGTGCGCTTCGCTCCATCGTTGGCTCATTAGGAGGTGTGGCCAATGGTTTCCCTAGATCGGATGGTTTCGATATTGTTGTTGCATCTGAAATCATGGCGATCTTTTGTTTATCTAATGATCTACATGATCTTGAAAATAGAATTGGAAATATAACTGTTGCTTACACAAGAGATAAAAAACCAATTTATGCAAAAGATTTAAATGCACATGGTCCAATGACTGTTTTGTTAAAAGACGCAATTAGACCAAATGTAACTCAAACTTTGGAAAATAATCCCGCAATAATCCATGGAGGTCCTTTCGCTAATATTGCGCATGGTTGTAATTCTGTATTAGCAACTAAAACTGCATTAAAACTATCAGACTATGTTGTTACTGAAGCAGGATTTGGTGCCGATCTAGGTGCTGAAAAATTCTTAGATATAAAATGTAGAAAATCAGGATTAAAACCAAGTTGTGTGGTGATTGTAGCAACTATAAGAGCATTAAAAATGCACGGTGGTGTTAACAAAGATGAACTTAAAAATGAAAATATAGATGCTGTAAAAAAAGGATTGGTGAATTTAGAAAGACATATTGAAAATATTCAAAAATTTGGCTTGCCTGTTACAGTAGCTATTAATCACTTTGTTTTGGATACAGACAAAGAGGTCGATGAAGTTATAAAATTTTGTCAACAAAAAGGTGTAACAGCATCAATATCAAAACATTGGGAAAAAGGTGGAGAAGGAGCAGTAGATTTAGCAAACAATGTTGCTGAACTATGTGAAAAAGGAAGTGACTTCAAATTTTTATACGATGATAAAATATCATTATTTAAAAAAATTGAGACGATTGCTAAGGAATTGTATAGAGCAAGTGAAGTTGTAGCAGATACTAAAATAAGAGAACAATTAAAAAATTTTGAAGAGACAGGTTACCAATCCTTGCCAATTTGTATTGCAAAGACACAATATAGTTTTTCTACAGACCCTAATTTAAAAGGCGCACCATCCGGACATGTCCTACCAATAAGAGAAGTAAGGTTATCATCAGGAGCAGAATTTATCGTAGTTGTTTGCGGTGCAATAATGACTATGCCTGGGTTACCAAAAGTGCCAGCTGCAGATAAAATAAAAATTAATGATAAAGGTGAAACAGAAGGTTTATTTTAAAAGATAATTTAACCAATTTTCAAGTTCTCGCATTCTAAGATCTTTATTTGATTTTTTATTTTCCTCTGCAATCATAGATACATGATTATTTATCTCCTGCTCATCAACAAAAGCTTTATTATTTAACAGACGATCTTTTCTAAAATGAATAAGACTTATCATTTTATCATAAGTAATTTCTGGGTGGTATTGAATTCCCCAAATATCACTTACTCCAGATTTGAAATTGACCCCCATAACTTTATTTATAGGATTTGAAGCCAACAAGATTGAATTTTTAGGTAATTTTACAACTTCATCAAAATTGAATGCTGGAGTGTTAAAAGTTTCATTTTTGTTTTTATAAATTGGATGTTGCAATCCATTACTATTGATCTCAATATCATGAGCTATTCCTCTATGAGATCCAGTCATGCATCTTTTTACTTGTCCTCCAGCAACTGTAGCGGCTACCTGAAGACCCCAACAAATTGCTAGTATTTTTTTTATTTTATTTTGACATGATCTCATAAATTCTATTTGTCTTCTTATTTCTAGTGTATCATTATATATATTTAAACTACTTCCTCCCCAGATCATTCCATCAAATTTTTCTAAATCTTTTGCTACTTCTGAAATATTTTTATCAGATGAAGGATTAACTACATCAATTTCTAAATCATTTGTGAAATAACTAATACTATCTTTTAGACTTTCAGTGTGAGTTTTTATTCCACCTTCAGTAAAACTTTGATTTTCCTCTTTAAGATTACCTTCAACTATTAATATCTTTTTCATTTAAACAATTCTCCAGAGATGCTATTTTTGTAAATTATTTTCATATCAGAAATTGTCAATGTTTTGGGGTTAGATGCAGTTGACGGGTCATTCAAAGCCATTTCAGAGAGTTCATCTATATCGAGCTTATTTATATCAATCACATCTGATAATTTATGAGGTATTTCTAATTCTTTTCTTAAATCTAGTATCCATTCTAAGAAAGAATTAAAACTTTTCGATAAATTAAGATAATCACAAATAGAAATAATTCTCTCTTCTATAGCTTCTCTATTGAAAGTTAATACATATGGCATGAATATTGCGTTAGATAATCCATGATGAATATTGAACTTAGCATTTAATGGATGACTTAATGAATGAATGGCACCAAGACCTTTCTGAAAAGCGGTTGAACCCATACTGGCAGCAGCTAATAAATCAGATCTTGCATCAAGGTCATTACCATTATGTACTGCATTTAATAAAGATTTCTTTATTAGTTTCATTCCTTCAATTGCAATTCCATCAGCCATAGGATGAAAGCCTGGTGCACAAAACGCCTCTAAATTATGTGCTAGTGCATCCATGCCTGTTGCTCCTGTTAATCTTGGAGAAAGATCTTTTGTTAAAATTGGGTCTAAAATAACTATTGATGGTAAAAATTTTGGATGGAAAATTATTTTTTTAACTCCAGTTTCTTTATTTATTATCGCAGAAGCTCTCCCTGTTTCTGAACCAGTTCCTGCTGTGGTTGGGATAGCAATTATAGGGGGTATATTTTCATTATTTGCTCTTTTCCAATAATCTCCAATATCCTCAAAGTCCCATATAGGTCTTGTTTGTGCAGACATAAATGCAATTGCTTTTCCCACATCAAGTCCACTTCCACCTCCAAAAGCAATTACCCCATCACAATTATTTTTCTTAAATTCTTTAACACCTTCTTCAACATTCTCACCAAAAGGATTTCCTGAAAAATCAGAGAACACTACTATATTATCAATTTTATTTTTAATTTTTGAAATTACTTCTTTAACCATTCGTAAGTTTATCAAATCCTTATCGGTCACAAATAAAGGATTTTGAATTTTTAAATTTGAACAGGCCAAATAAAGATCTTTTATTCTATCTTTGCCAACCCAGATAGTAGTAGGATAATTCCAATTATAATTACTCATATTTATTTTGATAGATAATCCAATTACAGTTTATCCAGACTGGGCCTCGCCAATATCTTTTTTCTTCAAATTTTCGATGATCTGATTTTATACTTGAAAAAAAATATTTTTCTTTATTGCTATGTTTTTTTAAATTTTTGATAATTTTATTGTTTAATTTTTTATCTCTTAAATCAGCAAATAAAATAAAATAATGTGTGATAGATGGGATAGTTATTTTTTTTTTATTTTTCAAATCAATATTAATAAAACTATTATTTTTTTTATTATACAGTTTAACAATTTTTTTCTCAGACCTTAAAATATAAGAATCTATTTCATTACTTTTCAAATCAAACATTTTTAATAGTTTAACAAGATCTTTATTTGCCCTCAAAAATATTGAATTAAATCCAACATCAACAACATTAAATAATGAAGCTTTGAAAAGTTTGTTTGGATTATAATTATTTTTTCTTAAGTGATTTTTAATTGTTACATATCTATCATAATCTATGTCTAAAGGTCTGTATTCAGGGTTAACCACTTTGTTATCACCCCTTTTGTATTTTAAATTCTTTGGAATTTTTACTTTACTCATCGGATCATCCCATAGAGGTGAATTGTCATATCCACTCTCCCATGGATGTAAAATTGAGACTAATCCTGAATTATTTGGGTCTCTAAATTTAATGAACCATTTGTGATATTTTAAAACACCTTTAATAATTTTTTTAAATTCAGCTTTTTCTTTTTTAATTTTATTTTTATCTAAAATTAACTTTATTATTATTGCCAAAATAGGAGGTTGGGTAATTCCAGATGAATGAATTTTATTTCCACAGGCCCAAACAGAATGGTTTGGATAATAATTAGTATTTAAATCATGAAACAAAATATGTGGTATCATTCCATCTTTCCATTGACCTCTAATAAGTGTATTTAATTCATCTAAAGCATATTTAAGTTTAAAATGTGAATAGCCTAAAGCTATAAATCCAGAGTCCCAATTCCATTGAGCTGGGTATAATTTATTATTGGTTGGTAAAGTGTATCCCTTTTTTTTATTACCTAATAACACTTTTTTAGCTGAATTAATAAATTTTTTCATTAACCCTTTACACTTCCAGCAGTTAGTCCACTTACTAAATATTTTTCAAAATAAACAAAAATAAATAAAACTGGAATAGTGACTACAACTGATCCTGCCATTAAATATTGTCTAGGGGTTTCTGCATCACCACTCAAATATTGTATCGCTCTTGATAAAGTAAATGAATTTGGATTATCTAGAAACATTAAAGAAAACAAGAATTCATTCCATGCAATCATAAATACATAAAGAGCAACTGAAGAAATGGCAGGAATACTTAATGGTAAAATAATTTTTATAATAATTCCAAACCAGTTTAATTTATCCATAATAGCAGCTTCTTCTAATTCCTTAGGTATACTTTTGAAATATCCTTGAAGCATATATATCGCAACTGGCAAAGTAGTTGCTGTATATACTATTAAAAGCCCACCTACATTATTTCTTAACCCTAGCTGACTAAATACGGTATACAAAGGTATTACTAAAACTATAGCAGGAAACATATAAATAATTAATATTGAAGTAGACAAAAAGTTTTTTCCAAAAAAATTTAGTCTTGCAACTGCATATGCAGCTGGAATAGCAAAAATTAATGTGATTATAACTGTACCAACTGATACAAATGTACTGATAAGTATATATCTTCCAAATTTATAAGTATCAAATATGACAAAGTAAGATTTAAACAGTTCTTTAATATCTTGAGCAAAATTAATACTAAAGTCCAAAGGATTTATAAGCAGTGCAGCTTGTGTTTTAAAGCTTGTAACTATCATCATGTAAAATGGAAATAAAATTACAAATGAAAACAAAACAATTCCAAAAAGAGTTAAAAATTCAAATAAAACTGATTGAGACGAATGCTCAAGTTCTAAATTTTTTTGATTATATTTATCAATTTTAAAAGAGTAAAAGATTAAAATCCCAAATATGCATGTTTTGGATGATAAATCCATCAATTAAAGTGAAGAAAGATGCAAATACTATTGATTTTATATAACTATTTAATTTATCTCCAATAACAAGATTAATCAGGGAAATTCCTATACCAAGAGAAAATATAATCGCAAAATTAAAATTCTTTAAATCGATACCTTGTAATGTTGATAAAATCTTCCAAATAGAAATTACAGAAAATAAAAAAATTGATGAAATGAATGAATATAATATTAAAGATCTAATTTTCATCTGCCCTCTTCCCTAAAAGTCTAAAATAGACAAACATAAAAATTAAAAGTAGAGCAACAATTACAATAGATACAGCAGAACCCATACCAATATCAGATATTGTAAATCCTTGTTCATAAACATTTATTGGTAAAGTTCTCGTACCAGATGCACCACCAGTAAGTAAAAAAATATCCTCAAACTTATTAAAGTTCCAAATAAATCTTATCATAAATAAAATAGATATAACTGCTGTGATTTGAGGAAGTGTAATACTGACAAATTTTTGGACAGGTCCTGCACCATCTACATCAGCTGCTTCGTATAATTCTTTAGGAATTGCCTGAAGACGAGCTAATATAAAAAGAAAAGCTAAAGGGAAATAACGCCAAATTTCGAAAATAATAACAGTTGTTAATGCTAATCTTAATTTCAAATCAAAACCAAAAAAATTAATAGTTAAATATTTTTGACCTAGTAGGTTTAAAGGCTCTTGAATAACTTGAAAATTTAATAAAAGGTTATTTAAAGTACCGCTGTAAGGATCCAATAATAGTTCCCAAGTATATGCTAAGGCAACAACAGGTCCTACATAAGGAAAAAGAAGTATGCTTCTCATAAATGTTCTTCCAAAAAATTTTTGATTTACAAGCTGAGCTGCTAAAATTCCAAACACAATTGATCCTATTGTCCCAAAAAAAGTATAATAAAATGTCGTCATTAACAGATCAAAAAATTCGTTTTGAAAAAAAACTTTTTTAAAATTTTTTAATGTGAAGTTGGTATTTAAAAGAATATTGTCTGATTTACCTGATAATTTTGGTTTAATAGACTTAATTTCTTTTTTGTTGATTTTTTCACCCTTCTTATTTTTTAAAATGATTTGAAAATTCTCTTTGTATTTAGCTTTCCAATTCCCAAAATTACAATTAATTATATTTGATTTAAATTGGCATCTTTCATCTAAATTTAGAGGTTCAACATTCTTTGGGGTTTTATCTTGAAATTTTACATCTCTTATATCCAATATTAACGAGCTGTTTCTTAACTTATAAATTATCTTTATCTCATCTGAGCTATCTTTAATCGATTTAACTATTTTTTTTGCTCTAGGTTCTGGAATTCTTATATCTTTTAGGCCTACTTCCTTAAAACTAATCCAAACATTAGCAAATATAGGAAATAATATGATTGAAAAAACAAGAAAAACTGCAGGTAATAATAAAATATAGGCAGTCCTTTTTTCTATTTTTGAAAGTGTATCGCTCATAATAAAAGCGGATAATACACATTATCCGCTTTCATTAAAATTTATTTTATAATCTAGAATTGAGCCAGTTTTTGATTGATCATGTCTACTGCTTGATCAATATCAATCTGTCCGTCTACATATAATCTAGTTATTCTATTAATAAACTTGTTATTAATAATTTTAGATGCTCTAGATAGTTCACCCTCTTTAACACCCCATCTTTTAGCCTTATCTAATCCAGCAACTATATCATTTATTACATCTTCTGAATATAAGTCTGACAATGGCGCTTTTCTATCAACTCCAACAGGTAATTTACTCCATGCTTTTGTAAATGCTTCAGGATCGCTAGCATTTCCTCTTCTCACAGGAAATTTACCTTCTGGTGCGATTGAAAGTGTCTTTGTATAACCTTCATCCATTGAATATTTGATAAATGCACTTGCTTCTTCAGTGTCAGCATCAGCAGTTATTCCAAAATATCTGACGTCAGCCCAAGCAGCCCCTTTTCTATTATTAGGACCTTTCAGATTTGTTATAAAACCAGTTTTAGAAGCTAACTCACCAGAAGTTGGATCGTCATTTATTGTTGGAGGAGCTGAATCTCTTAAGCCTGCAAGTTCATCCATTATAAATGGTGACCAAATTATCATTGGAGTTTTTCCAGCAAAGTACAATTCTCTAGATTGTTTCCAATATAACTCTCCTGGAGGACTTGCATTTGCAATAACTTTATAAAACTCTAAAGCTGCCTTTAACTTTTTGCCTTGTTTTTTTACTCCACCTTTTTTAACAACGTTAACTCCATTTGCTAAAAGAACATGCTCTAAAACCTGGCTCATAAAATTTTCATCAGTTTTAGTAGCTGCAACAAATCCAAACATTCCGTCGCCAGAAAGCGCTTCTACTGCTTTAGTTATATTTTCATAACTTGTTGGTGGTTCAAGACCTGCTTTTTCAAATAAATCTTTTCTGTACACAACCATTTGTGTCCAACCATCAACTGGTACAGCTGCTATTTTAGATCCACTTTTAGCCATGTTTAATGCGCCTGGTGCAAAAGTTTTTTTGCCAAGTTCTTTAACAACTGCATTATTAGCATCTACATCTAATATTCCAGCTTCAGCCCAAGGTAAAACATATTGTAAAGTGTGGTATATCACATCCGGAAGATCGCCAGCTGCAGCTGCAGCTGTTGCTCTTGTTCCTAAATCTTTTTCTTCTACAGGAATAACTTCAACCTTAATGCCAGTTTTAGCCTCAAAATCCTTGGCCATAGCTTCTTGTTTTGCCATTCTAGCTGGTTGAACTTCTGTAGTCCAAAAAGTGATGTCTGCAAAACTAATATTTGTTACAAAAAATATTAGAGTGCAAACAGTTATTATTATTTTTTTAATCATTGATTTCCCCTCTTTTCGTTGATTAACAAAAGAAATGTATCAGCGAGGCAAATGAAAGACAATAGGTTTAAAGTGTCTTTATAACTCAAAAAGTCAATAAATATAATATTTTTTAAATTAAGAATTTTTTATTTTTTAGAATTGATCTAATCATTTGAAACATTAAAGGAATTTTTTTTGAATTAAATTTTTTTAAAATAAAGGGTGCAATTTCTCTTACAAGTTGTTCACCTTCTACAGTATCATTTGCCATAAACTTTTTTTTAGCTCTTTGAAAAGTAAAACCTTGTCCCAAGTAGTTGCCCATTTTACTATTTCTTCCACCCTCAGTACTTACATACAAGTCTCCTATACCTGCTAAACTTAAAACCGTATCTTCTTTTCCTTTTAAACGTTTAGTGATGTATTTCATTTCTAACAATGATTTTTGAAACAAACTTGAAGATTTATTTAAACTTAAACCAGAGCCTATTATCATAGAATAAATATTTTTTATTGCTGAACATATTTCAACACCAATCACATCTTTAGAATATTCGATCAAATAGTATTTTGTAGAAATCATTTTACCTAACAATTTTGCAATCTTAATATTTTTGTTAGCGATGATCACACTAGTTTTGCATTTTCTAGCTAATTCTTTAGCTAAACATGGTCCTTTCAAAACTGATAAGTTTAATTTAGGAGAACTTTTTAAAAGGGTTTGTGAAATAGTTAAAATCTTTTTATTTAGCTTTTCATATTTAAGACCTTTTGTAAGTACTAAAATTGGAGATTTTACTTTAAATTTTTTTAATTCATTCGCGATAAAATTGATACCTGTTAGGCTTAATGCTATAACTATAAGATCATATTTTTCATAAAATAATTTATTAGAATATTTTTTAAATTTAAGTTTTTTCGGAAGATTAATTTTTAAAGCTGAATGAAATTTATTTTTTGATGATAAATTTTTAATAAATCTTTGACTGTATGGTTCTGTTATAAATACTTTGTGATTATTATCTATACATGGAATAGAAAAGGCTGAGCCCATGGCCCCACCTCCAATAATTAGAATTTTTTTCATAAATAAATTACTAAATTTAACTATTTATTATTAACAAGTAATTTTAAAGAAAAAATAGTTTTATTTTTTTGATTTTATTAATAAAATAACTTTTAAAATTATACAGTTTATATGAATAAAATAGCGATAATTGGTGCGGGGCCGTGTGGTCTGTCAATGTTAAGGGCTTTCGAACATGCTGAGAAAAAAGGAGAAAAAGTTCCAGAAATTGTATGTTTTGAAAAACAGGATGATTGGGGAGGATTATGGAACTACAGTTGGAGAACTGGTTCTGATCAATATGGTGACCCTGTTCCCAATAGTATGTATAGATATTTATGGTCAAATGGACCAAAAGAATGTTTAGAGTTTGCAGATTATTCATTTGATGAACATTTTGGAAAAGCTATTCCGTCATTTCCACCAAGAGAAGTATTATACAACTATATAATTGGGAGAGTGAGCAAAGGAAACATTAAAAGCAAAATAAAATTTAGCACGAGCGTAAAGAGTGTAAATTATAATTCAGATAAATTTGAAGTAAGCTATCAAGATAAAACTAACAATAAAATATTACACGACAAATTTGATTATGTTGTTGTTTCAACAGGACATTTTTCGGTTCCATTTATACCTGAATACAAGGGCATGAGTTCTTTTCCAGGAAGAATAATGCATTCTCATGATTTTAGAGATGCTGAAGAATTCAGAGATAAAAATGTTATAGTTCTTGGAAGTAGTTATTCAGCTGAAGATGTTGCACTACAATGTAATAAATACGGAGCTAAAAGCGTAACAATTGGTTATAGACACAATCCAATGGGTTTTAAATGGCCTTCAGGTATGAAAGAAGTTTATTATCTAGATAGATTAGAGGGTAGCAAAGCAATTTTCAAAGATGGAACAGAACAAGAAGCGGACGTAATTATATTATGTACAGGATACCTGCATCATTTTCCTTTTTTAAATGAAAAACTGAGTTTAAAAACTCATAATAGATTATATCCACCAAAATTATACAAAGGAGTTGTGTGGCAAGATAATCATAAGCTAATGTACCTAGGTATGCAGGATCAATTTCATACTTTTAATATGTTTGATTGCCAGGCATGGTTTGCGAGAGATGTGATAATGAATAAAATTAAAATTCCAAATGATAGTGAAATAGAAAAAGATATTTCTAAATGGGTTTCTATGGAAGAAAAATTAGAAAACCCAGATCAAATGATAGATTTTCAAACTGAATATACTAAAGAACTTCACGAAATGTCAGATTATCCAAAAATTGATTTTGAATTAATAAGAAAACATTTCAAGGATTGGGAACATCATAAAATGGATGATATTTCTACTTACAGAAATAAATCTTTTTCATCACCTGTAACTGGATCCATTGCCCCAATTCACCATACCCCTTGGGCATCTGCGATGGATGATTCCATGGATACATTTTTAAAATAATAAATCTTCTATAATAATGTTTTTTTGACGGATAACTTCCACCCATTCAACAATTTGTTTCTAACAATATTGCTTAATTTAGGTTTGAAAATTTTATCTTTTTTCCATGTTCTCTTTATTTGATCTAATGATTTAAATACACCAATTTGGTATCCAGCAAATAATGCAACCCCCAGAGCTGTAGTTTCCAAAACTTTGGGTCTTTCTGTTTTAACATTGATAATATTTGCTAAAAATTGCGAAAACCAATTATTTTTAACCATTCCGCCATCAATTTTAATTTTATTAGGCTTCAAGCCATCTTTCCTCATTGCATTAAAAAGATCATAGCTTTGATATGCCACAGACTCTATCACTGCTCTTACCAAAGTTTTCCAATCACTGTCTCTAGTTAATCCTGTTATAACTCCTCTTGTATCAGGTCTCCAATATGGGGCTCCCATTCCACTAAAAGCTGGCACAACATAGACTCCTTCATTATTTTTTTTTGATTTAGCAATTTGTTCAGTATCATAAGCATTGTTTATTAGCTTTAACTTATCTCTTAACCATTGAACACCTGCCCCAGCAATAAAAATAGAGCCTTCTAGAGCAAAGGTGTTTTTTCCATTTAATCTGTAACAAATTGTAGTTAATAATTTATTTTTTGAAAAAATCTTTTTTGATCCTGTATTCATTATTGCAAAAGCTCCAGTTCCATAAGTACTTTTTATTGAGCCTTTTTCAAAACAAGATTGGCCAACAGCTGCAGCTTGTTGATCGCCCAAAACTGCAGATATAGGAATTTCATATCCAACTATTTTTTTATTTGTTACTCCAAAATTATCTGCTGAATTTTTTACATCTGGTAGAATACTTTTTGGGACATTCAGTTTTTTTAATATTTCATTGTCCCAAGTATTGTTATTAATATTAAATAACATTGTCCTACTTGCGTTTGTTGCATCTGTTAAATGATGTTTTCCGTTAGTTAGTTTCCAAATTAAATATGTATCTACTGTTCCAAACAATAAATTGTTAGATTTTAAAAGTTTTTTTGAAATTTTAACATTTTTTAAGATCCATTTAATTTTTGTAGCTGAAAAATATGGATCAATAAATAATCCAGTTTTTTTTCTAAAAGTAGTTTCATATTTTTTTTTCTTTAGTTTTTCACAATATTTTTGTGTCCTTCTATCTTGCCAAACAATTGCATTATAAATTGCTTTGCCAGTTTTTTTATTCCAAAGGATAGTAGTTTCTCTTTGATTTGTAATTCCAATACTTAATATTTTACCTTTTAAAGTTGAAGCTTTTTTAATTACTCCCTTTAAAGCTTTAATAGATGAAGACCAAATTTCATTTGGATTATGCTCTACCCATCCATTTTTTGGAAAATATTGAATAAACTCGAATTGAGATGTGAATATAATATTACCTTGTAAATCAAATAAAATTGCTCTTGAAGATGTTGTGCCTTGATCAATAGCGACAAGAAACTTTTTCACAAGTTTAATCTATACCCAAGTGTTTTTTTCTTTTATCAACCCAAGTTCTTATTAAATTGTCAAAAATTAAACCTATGAAAGCAACACATATTCCTAATGTTAATCCAATTCCTGCACCTTTTTTGTCTGACAAAGCTTTTAAAATATATTGTCCTAAATCTTCTGTGCCAATAAATGCCCCTATAATCACCATAAATAGAGCAAAAACTATAGTTTGATTAAGTCCCAACATCATATGTGGGAATGCTAAAGGAAACTCTATCTTAAATAATCTTTGAAATTTTGTTACCCCTGACATTGTTGCAGCATCATGTAAACCGGACGGGACACTTCTAAGTCCTTCTATTGTATATCTCGTTGCAGGTATAGTTGCATAAACTATTACTGCTATAAGAACAGAAGTATCAGTTATACCGAACAGCATCATTACAGGAATTAAATATACAAATGATGGAAAGGTTTGGAAAATATCGCATACGTTTAACATAAATTTTGTAGAGTGTTTATTTTGAAAACATAAAGTTCCAACTGTAAATCCAATAATACAAGACACAATTACACCAAATGTTGCCATATAAGTTGTGACTAAAGCTCTATCCCACCAAGGACTTAATGCTATAAATAAAGTCAAACCACAAACTACTAAAGCTGATCTTGTGCCACCAATCAAATATCCCGCTCCAACTACCAACACTATTGTAGCTATCGCTGGCATTCTTAAATATAAAGCTCTCATTGGCTGAAGTACTTCAACAATCAACCACGTATTAAATGCTTTTATGTAAACAAAAAATGTATCAAATATCCAGTCAACTCCTTTATTCCAAAAATCAGCAGTTGATATCCCCTTATTATGTGGAACTTCAAATAAATAATTATATCCATCTTTAAAATAAATAGATCCAAAATACGCTAACGCAATTCCTACAATCATTATTAGTCCAAAAAATAATGAGTTTTTATTCCTTTGGAAAAAATTTAGATTCCCAAAATAATCAACTTGTTTATTTGCCCAAGCTAAGGACATTTTATCCAATAGAATTGCAATCAAACTAATACAAAGTCCTGCTTCTAAAGCTAATCCGATATTTAATTGGTTTAATGCTAACAATAAATTAAACCCTAGACCTTTTGCTCCAATAAAAGCGGAGATAACAGCCATAGAAAAACAAACCATTATAACTTGATTAACTCCGATCAAAATATCTCTTCTTGCTGTTGGAATTAAAACTTTGAACATTAGTTGCCAATTATTACATCCACTCATTCTACCAGCTTCAATAACTTCCGGTGGTACAGCTCTTAATCCTAATAAGGTCAATAATATCATAGGAGGCACAGCTACAATCATTGTTATAATTACTGCTGCATGATCCCCAACTCCAAAAAGTACAAGAGCAGGAACTAACACAGCGTACTGAGGCATTGTCTGCATGACTAAAAGTATTGGATATAACGCTTTTTCAACTCTTTTACTCTTAAAGGCAGCAATACCAAGACTTAATCCAAATATAAATGATAGCGGTGCTGCAACCAAAATAAAAGATAATGTCTGCATTGATGGTTTCCACTGACCAAAAATAGAAATATAAGTCATTGCTAAACCTGCAAAAATGGCCAACCCTCTACCACCTAACTTATAAGCAAGTATTGCAGAACCTGCAGCAACAATAGTCCATGGTAAGCCAGGTAATTCTGCCCAAGGATTAGCATCAATCCAATCCCAACTTGTAAATGCTACAATAGTTTCAAGCCCACCAAGTAAAATCTCTCTAATTAATTCTATTAGAAAAGTCATAAAGGCAGTTAAGTTTCTAGTAATTTGTAAAACTAAAGGTCTAGTTTTATATTCTTGAGTATCTTCATTCCAAAACTCCATTGGCATCCAATCATTCATTAAGAAGTATAATGAATCATTTATCCAAATTGGTAACCAACCAAGTAAAGGAGGCAGTCTCCAAAAAACATCAAAAGCGTAATACCTCACCTCTTTTCCTAAAAAAACAAAGGTGCTTTGATTGGGGTCTTTTACAAATTCAGCTTGCCCTCTAATAAATTTATAAGTTTCAGGTACATCAATTGCAAAACATAAAGCAAAAAATACTATTAATAAAAAAATCCATTGAAATAATTTTGGGTATTTTTTAAATAATTCCATAAATTAATTATTATTTTTTCTTCCTCCAAAAACTGTATTAATTATTTTTGTTGGATTAATAGACCCTACAATATTATTATTGTTATCTATTACAGCTACAGTCTTTTCTTGTGTTAATATTTTTTCTGCCACATTTTCAATTATCTCGTCTTTTGAAACTTTTAAATCCCCTATATCTTCTGTGGTTGTAGAGTCCATAACATCCTCAATTAATAAAACTTTTTCTCTTGGCACTTCCTCAGTAAATTTTCTTACATATTCAGTTGCTGGATTTAAGACAATATTTGCAGGAGTATCTAATTGTTCAATAATTCCATCTTTCATAATTGCAATACGATCAGCAAGTTTTAGAGCTTCGTCAAAATCATGAGTAATGAACATAATTGTTTTTTGTAACTTTTCTTGGAGTCTTAAGAATTCATCTTGCATCTCTTTTCGGATCAAGGGGTCTAGCGCTGAAAAAGGTTCATCTAAAAACCAAATATCTGGCTCAACTGCTAATGATCTTGCAATACCTACTCTTTGTTGTTGTCCTCCAGATAATTCTCGAGGGAAATAGTTTTCTCTTCCATCCAAGCCAACTAATTTGACCATATCCATTGCTTTATTGATGCTATCCTCTGTATTAATCCCTTTAATTTGTAAAGGAAAAGCTATGTTTTCGACAACTGTTTTATGGGGAAGAAGCGCAAAGCTTTGAAAAACCATTCCCATTTTATTTCTTCTAAGATCGATCAATTCTTTATTATTTAAATTTAATAGATCTTGACCTTCAATAAATATCTTCCCACCAGTTGCATCTGTTAATCTTGAGATACATCTTAGCAATGTAGACTTACCTGATCCTGAAAGTCCCATTACGACCAACATTTCTCCTTTTGATACCTCAAAGGAAGCATTATTTACACCAACTATACATCCATTTTCTTGAAAAGTTTTTGCATCTACATTGCCATTTGCTTCCTTAAGCATAGTTTCAGCATTTTCGCCAAATATCTTATAAACAGATTCACATTTAATTACTGGTTCAGACATAAAATATAATAAAGTTATACGAAATTAAGATAAATTAAAATCTCTTTAATTTGTTAAATTTCCTCCTAAAAATTTTTAATAAAATAAACTCTTGTATCAATCCCTGTACTTAGAAAACTTAATGCTTCACCACTTACAGAAATAGTTTCATCTACACCAACATTATTTCCACTAACTACAAAACCAGCAAAGCACTTATTTTTTTCTTTATCCCATTTAACAAACGTTTCATCAATCTTGTTACCATTAATAGTATAAATTTCGTGCGCCCTGAAATTTAAAAAATTTGCTCCCATAATTGCACGTTGAGGAATAAGTTTTGTTGCTTTACAAACCGCCTCATATAATTCATCTGATAATTTAAAATGATCAGTTCCATCAAAAGAAACTAAAATTCCTGATGGAAGACTTGAGATTAATTTATTAAGTTTTCTCTCTTGAGCAATTCTTTCTTCTTCTATTTTCATTTTAGCAACCAACTCATCACCTTCACCAAACATTTTATTTAGGATAAAAAAAGTTATAAATATAATAATCATAATTCCTATTAGTCCACCAAACTGTTTGATTGGTTCTGGTAATTCCTTAAAATTACTCTTGTAGTTTTCCATTTTTCCAAATACCAGTTTTTTGTTTTCCATCAGACCAAGTAAAAGTTCCTTTACCATTCATAAATCCTTTGGCCCATTCACCTTCGTAAGTTGAGCCATCGGGAAAAAATAAAGTTCCAACACCGCTCCATTCGCTATTTTTAAATTCGCCTTTGTAAATATATCCGTTAGGCCAGGTTTCTACTCCTTGACCATGTTTTTTGGTTGCAACCCACTCACCTTCATAGGTTGTTTTGTCTGTGTAAATCCATTTACCATACCCGTTTTCACAGTTTCCTTCTTTGCAACCTGTGCTTCTTGCCTGGGCAATTGACGTTGCTAAAAGGTAAAAAAGGATGCAAAATATGAGTCTTTTCATGCTTTCATTTTACACATTATTTATCAAAAAAAAATTAGGCATTTTTTGTTTTATTTTTACAATAATAAATAGTTATATATTTTTCTGAATTTTCGCTGTTAATGTTCTTAGTTATTTCATGAATCAATTCTCCAGTTTTTCTAGTAATTATTGCAGATTCTGAATAACTTTTTTCTTTATTGAATGCTTTAAATAAAACCACATCTTTATTTACTATTTTCACATCATAATTTGAGTTTTGTGAAAAAAAATCTGACAATCCATTTACCATCAAAGTACTTGGTTGATTTGTATATAATTTTAAAGAATTTAAGTTCTGTTCATCAACTTCTTCCGCTAAAAACGTTTTGTAATTATATTCAGAGTTTTTGATTATTTTTTTTTCTAATTTACAATGAAATTCCAAATTAAGATCTTCATTTATATTAATATTTTTTGCAAAAACATTACTGAGAGAAATAAGGCTAAAAAATATTAAATAAAATAATTTGATCATCACATATTAATTTTTATTAAAAAAAATCTCCCCCAACATAGTTGGGAGAGATTTAATTTTTTAGTTTTTAAAGCTTATTTTGTAAAAGCTTGCCAAACACTCTTGTTATCAGCTAACCATTTTTTAGCTGCATCCTCATGAGTCATCTTGTCAACGTCAACTAAAGCTGCCATTGCACCAATTTGACTTGTAGAGAAAGAAAGTTTTTGAAACGCCTTAGCTGCTGCAGGATGAGTTTTTGGAAAATCTTCATGCGCTGCTTTTTTCAAATATCCATCTGGAGAACCACATTTTCCATCTCCACCATCTTCTGGTCTACAACCAGCTGTGTATGGAGGAAAGTCGATGAAAGTAAAACCAGCACCATCTGTAAAGTTTGGTGTCCAGTTAAATATGATAGTTCCTCTTCCTTCTTTTTTAGCTGCTGCTAATTCTGCCCATAATGCATCTGCACTACCAGCAAATTTAACCCACCATAGATCTCCTAAACCAAGAGCATCAACTCTTTGAGGTATTAAATCTCCATGCCAAGTTTGTGGTCCTTCCAACATTCTTCCTTTTCCATCTGGAGAGTCAGGTGTTGTAAAGTTTTTTGCACAATCTGGATTTTTTAATGCAGTCCAATCAGGTAGACCTGGGCATAAGCCTTTTTCTACAACCCAGTTAGGATAACCCATATCTTCAAGAGTTCTTGCTTCGTGATCACCCATATCTAATAAACCACCTTTATCTAAAGCAGTTGTGAATGATTTACCAAAAGCAGATTCCCACACTTCGTGAGATATAGTTACGTCTCCAATTCTAATTGACTCGTATACTGCCTGTGAGTCAGCATTTACATATTTTACATTGTTACCCATGCTTTCAAATATTCCACCAATAACATACGCCATTACAATTTGGCTTGACCAGTTATGAGTTGGGATAACAATCGGTTTTTTACTATCCGCTGCGTTAGAAATTCCTGCAAAACTTACAAGAGAAATCACTAAAGCTGATAGTAGAGATATTATTTTTCTCATTATTTCCCCTTTCCTTAATATTAAGAAGTAAATTATCTTCTCTATTAAAGAGACAGTCAACAAGCAAAATAGATACAAATGTATATATAAAATTTATATATAAATTTGTTGATACTTTAATATAGTTTGGGCATATTTAAATTATTTATGCAAACTAGTTTAGCAATAAAAGAACCTGGTTTAAATGTACTACCACCTGGAGTTGAAAGATATATTGTCAATGCTGGTGGAATTACTGGAATTCAAATTTTTCCTGATGACGAAATTCAAATAATTAATAATGAAGGAAATCAAATTTGCGAAATCAATTCTTTCGATAAAAACGGAAACTCAGAATTAGGTCTTTTAAATTTAAAAGAAAATAAAAATTCTTCTGAAATAAAAAAAATACTTTTTAAAAAAGAAGAAAGTTCTATGCAGGCTTTGCTTCAACTAAACAAAAGAAATTTAAAAATTGAAAAAGCTAAGTCAGCAATATTATTTGACAAAAAATCTAAAGCTGGAGAAAAAATAAATTTAAAATCTAAAGATAAATGTTATTGCATATTTGCAGCACCTGCAGATGACATGCTTGTTCATGATCAAAATCCACCATCAGATTTAACAATAATAATAAAAAGAGCTAAAATTAAAAATAATGATAAAGAATTTTCATTAATACCAGATCCAATTTATGATCCAGATCATGAAGTAAATATTGATAGAAAAACTGCAACTGGCTATCAAGTCAAAGCTGGTGATTACATTCAAATTATAACACCAACAGGAAGACAGTGTTCGGACTTTGTTGCTTATGATACAGCTAAATTAGAAAAAGGTTTGGAGAGAGGTCTTGATTGGCAAACAACTAGAACTTTTATGGGTCATACTTTTCCTGGTCCAGGCCTATATTCAAAATTTTATGACACTGATCATGAACCTTTAATAGAAGTGATAAGAGATACTGTTGGTATACACGATACATTCAACTTAGCTTGTACTTCAAAATATTATGAAGACTCAGGATATTTTGGGCATGCAAATTGTTCTGATAATTTAAATGACTCTATGGAAAAATATGGAGTAGAGAAAAAAAAAGGTTGGCAGGCAATAAATCTTTTTTTTAATACTTCTGCTGGAGGTCTAAATTCAGTAACCTCTGACGAGTCATATGCAAGACCAGGTGATTATGTAATTTTTAAAGCACTTAAAGATTTAACCTGTGGTACAACAGCTTGTCCTAGTGATATTGATAGCTGTAATGGATGGAACCCTACTGATATTTTTGTTAGAACTTATGAAAAAAGTAAAGAATTTACAAAATCTTATGGATTTAGAATGAAAACAGACTCAGAAAATAAACTTACAAGGAACACAGGGTTTTACGAAAGAACTTCTAAACTAACTAGAAACTTTGTTGATGCTAGAGGTTTTTGGTTACCAAATGATTATACAAAACATGGAGTAATTAACGAATATAATGCTTGTAGAGAAAAAGCTGTTTTAATTGATTTATCTTCTTTAAGAAAGTTTGAAATTCTTGGTCCTGATGCTGAAGAATTAATGAATTACACTTTAACTCGAAATGTTAAAAAACTTTCAGTAGGCCAAATTGTTTATTCAGCAATGTGCTATGAAAATGGGACCATGTTTGATGATGGCACTTTATTAAAACTTAGTGATCATGGTTTTAGATGGGTTTGTGGAGATGAGTATGGTGGGGAATGGCTTAAAGAACAGGCAAAAAAGAAAAATTATAAAGTTCATATAAAAAATTCTACAGACCAAATAAATAACCTATCTTTACAAGGACCAAAAAGTAGAAAAATTTTAGAAAAAATAATTTTTACACCTCCTACACAGCCCTCTATATCTGAATTAGAATGGTTTAGATTTAGTATTTGTAGATTAGAAGAATTAAATGGAATACCATTAATTGTTTCAAGGACTGGTTATACTGGTGAACTTGGTTTTGAAATTTGGTGTCACCCAAGCGATGCACCAACTGAGAAAAGAAAACCCTCAAAAAAAATTAGTTGGGTTAGAATTGATTGGTAAAGAACAAGCAAACCATGGAGACTGTGTACACATTGGAAGATCTCAAGTTGGAGTGATTACAAGCGGGTGCATTTCACCAACACTAAATAAAAATATTGCCTTATGCAGAATAGATGTAGGTCATTCAGAAATAGGAAATGAAGTTGAAATTGGAAAAATAGATGGTCATCAAAAAAGAATTCCAGCTAAAATTGTAGGATTTCCTCATTACGATCCTAAGAAAACTAAAGTTAGATCATAATGCCTAAATCAACAAAAGATCTATTAGAATTTTGGGAAGATCAAATGAAGCTTTCTCATACTTCTAGTAACTACTTTTTTAGAAAATCACCTTCACACTATCATATGATGCTGCTTGTAATGTCTGCATTTAAATTAAAACAAAATTTATCTGTAGAAGAATTAAAAACAAAATTATTTAAAACTTCACGACCAAAATCTGCTTTAATTATTAATGAGGCATGTGAAAAAGGGTTTTTTTATTTAGAGAAAACCTCAGAAGATCAAAGAAAAAAATATATTAAACCAAGCACCTCATTTATTGAGGAATTTAACGATTATTTGTCCACTCTTAAAAATTTAAGTTTTTAATAGTTTGTTAATTTAAGGTTGTATAATTTTTTATTTCTAAAT
>LULO01000578.1_pt1 | contig 20909 bp, 22 predicted proteins | sample 728121 | NCBI WGS metagenome assembly LULO01 (sample SAMN03860287, study PRJNA289734) | marine metagenome | biome: seawater column; feature: ocean; material: water; isolation source: Red Sea water column Station 149 - depth 50m | place: Saudi Arabia: Red Sea | collected 2011-10-15 | depth 50 m | reverse complement strand
GCCTGTGCCGGATCTGTTCGCGCTCGGTCATCCGTTCGCGAATGATATCGTTGTAGGCGATCGACTGAGCCCTGCCTGCACCCTTTGCTTCATACATGGCCATGTTGGCGTTTCGCAGAACTTCCTCGGCCGTTATGCCGTGCTCCGGGTATCTCGCGATCCCCGCGCTGACGGTCAGCGAAAGGGAAAGCCGCCCAATTCTATAGGCCCCACCCAGCCGCTCGACCATCGTTCTGGACAACTTGGCAAGCATCGGCAGATCATCGACGCCGGGTAACAGTACGACAAATTCGTCGCCGGAAAACCGGGCAACACAGGGGGGTTTTGACGTCAGAGGCTTGGCAAGCTCGTCGACCAGATCGACGATTTCGCGCACCGTATCATCGTCGAGTTTGCCCGAACGCGCGCGGTTCTTCAGCACGCTGGCGAGATTGCCGACCGCACGGAACATCTCGGGCGTAGCATAGGCCCGGCGATGCTCGCCGTGACCGGACAGGCGTTCGAAGAGCGCATCGCGAACCGGCGGGTGGACCGACACGCGGCTGGCGAGTCCGCCGGTCTCCTCGTTGCGCAGGCTGGGATCGTCGAGCAGCGTATCCGGAAAATCGCAGGCGGCGAGGGCGTCCGCGGCCTTGTCGGGATCGCCATGATTAAGCTGCGTCTGATAGCCCACGGCGCGATAGAGCAACCCGGTGTCGAGCACGGGGAGGCCGAAATGCTCGGCAAGCGCCTTGGCGATGGTGCCTTTGCCCGAAGCGGTGGGGCCGTCGACCGCGACGATCACAGGATCAGACCGTCCGGAAAATGGATTTTTCCCGCGTCCGCCGAAACGTCAAAAAAACCGACCCCATGCTTGGCTGCCAGCCGAGTGACGGCAGAGAAAGCTTTTTCCCCCACCGACCAACTGAACGCGCAGTAGATGGCGTGCCTTGCGATGCTGTAATCGGTCAGGTGCAGATCGTCCCAAATGGGGGAGTCGTACGGTCGATCTGCCGCGTCGGGGCCGTTCATAGCAGGAAAGGTTGTGAGCATTTCTGTATACCACCGACGCAACCTGTCGGTGGTGATCGAGACGTCGTCGTAGGAATGTTCTTCACCCCATGCCGTCAGTTCGCCGTACCATGACATGAAACCGGCACGATCGCGCGGTGCTACCGCAGGATCGAAAACCATCAGGTCATAGCTCATGCGGCTTCTCCATCAGGCCCTCCAGCAACGCCTCGAAATTGGGAAAGCTCGTTGCGACCGGTGCCATATCGTCGATCGTCACGGGGGCCTTGCTGACGAGGCCCGCGATGGCGAAGCTCATGCAGATGCGGTGGTCGAGGTGGCCGGCGATGGTCGCGCCGCCGGGTAGCGGGTCGCCGCCGGTGCCGTGGATGACGAGGCCGTCCTCGCTCTCCTCGACGCGCGCGCCGATCGCCGCGAGGCCCGCGGCCATGACCGACAGCCGGTCGCTTTCCTTGACGCGCAGTTCGTCGAGGCCGGTCGTCACCGTCGTCCCCTCGGCAAGCGCGGCGGCGACGAAGAGAATCGGATATTCGTCGATCATGCTCGGCGCGACTGCCGGATCGACCGCGATGCCGCGGAGCAGGCTGTGGCGGACGCGCAGGTCGGCGACGGGCTCGCCGCCGACTTCGCGCGCATCGAGCAGTTCGATATCCCCGCCCATTGCCGTCAATACCTCGACCAGGCCGGCGCGGGTCGGGTTGAGGCCGACATTGGCAATGGTGACGTCCGATCCGGGGACGAGCAGCGCTGCAACGATGAAGAAAGCGGCCGACGAGGGGTCGCCCGGAACGACGATCGTTTGCGGCCGCAATTCGGCTTCGCCCATCACCGAAATCCAGCGGGTGCCGTCGGGCTCCACTTCGACCTCCAGCGTAGCGCCAAAGCCCTTGAGCATCCGCTCGCTATGGTCGCGCGTCGGCACGGGTTCGATCACGGTGGTGATTCCCGGCGTATTGAGGCCGGCGAGCAGGATCGCCGACTTGACCTGCGCCGAGGCGACCGGAAGGCGATATTCGATCCGCACCGCGGGCGCGAGGCCGCGCACCATCAAAGGGAGGCGGCCGCCCGGCGAGGCCGAGATGTCAGCGCCCATCTGCGACAACGGATCGATGACGCGCCCCATCGGGCGCCCCGACAGGCTGGCATCGCCGACGAAAGTGGTCGCGATCGGATGGCTGGAAACAAGGCCCATCAGTAGGCGCGTCGAGGTGCCGCTGTTGCCCATGTCGAGCGCTTCGCGCGGCTGGAGCAGGCCGCCGACGCCGACGCCGTCGATCACCCATTCGCCGTCGCCGGTGCGGTCGATATTCGCGCCCATCGCGCGCATCGCCGCGGCGGTGGCGAGGACATCATGCCCCTCAAGCAGCCCGCTCACGCGGCTGGTGCCGACCGCTAGCGCCGACAACATCAGGGCGCGATGCGAAATGCTCTTGTCGCCGGGAATCGCGATCCTACCTTTAAGCGGAGCGGACGCGGCGAAGCTGCGGGGGCGGGCAGTCTGGTCAGTCATGGCGTGCGGCTTTTGACAGCGGCCCGACAATCTGGCAAGGCGCACGCCGATTTGACGGATCGCCGGCCCGGCGCCGATCTTTTTCCGAAATATCAACCGATTTCCAAAAGGTTACGAGGCTTATATGGTAAAGGCTGAATGGGGCACGAAGCGTAGCTGCCCGAAATGTGCCACCCGATTCTATGATTTGACCAAGGATGATCCGGTCAGCTGCATCAATTGCGGCTATTCCTGGATTCCGGAATCGGTGCTGAAATCGAAGCAGCCGATGCCCTTCGAGGAAGTCGAGAAGCCGAGCAAGGCCAAGGAAGAGGCGATCGACGAGGATCTGGATCTGGACGTCGATGTCGATGAAGACAGCGATTCGCCGGACAATGACGTCGATCTGGGCGGCGATGACGATCTGGGCGTCGCCACCGGCGACGACGAAGACGACGAAAGCTGATTTTTCGGCGAGGGGCCAAAAAAGCATCGCGGAGATGCATTTGGCCCCTTGCATCGGACGCAGGCGCTGCTAAAGGCGGCGTCCCGGTCGCACCACCCAGGGCGGCCAGACGAAATGGCACGGGGCCTTAGCTCAGCTGGGAGAGCGCTACAATGGCATTGTAGAGGTCAGCGGTTCGATCCCGCTAGGCTCCACCATTTCCTCGAAAGCAGAAGGTCCGGCGCACCAGCGTTCGGGCCTTTTTCTTTGCCGTGCCGGTGGGGCGGCGTGTCAGAGCGCCATTTCTTCCTTTTCGAACACGGGTTCGAAGCCGATCGGGTCGGCCAGGCTGATCCGGTCGAGGATCGCGGCGGTATCGTCGCGCACCTTCAGCATGAGCGTGCGCATCCGGCATTCGGCTTCGGGCAGGCAATTCTTGCAGGTTTCGTGGGCGTTGCGGCTGGCGCACGGCACCAGCGCGAGCGATCCGCGCGTCAGGCGCACAAGATCGCCATAGCTGATGTCGACCGGCGGCAGCGCGAGCTGATAGCCGCCATCGCGTCCGCGCTGCGAGATGAGCAGCCCTTCGCGCGCCATTTCCGACAGGATGACGGTCAGGAATTTGGGCGGGATATTCTGCGCCTCGGCAATGTCCGCGAGTTGGACCTGACCCTTGCCCCAATGATCGGCAAGATGCTGGAAGGCACGTATCGTGTAGCGGGTCTTCTGCGAGAGCATGGCGCGCTGTCTGATCCACTTTGCCGATAATTTCAACCTCCCGACATGACAATTATCGCCTCAGCGCCAGCCCCATTGATTGAAATCACAGCGCGGCGTAGTTTCGCGGCGATAAGCGGGGTCGCGATCACAGGTTTTGGCACGGGTTTTTTGGAGCCGCATATGAAGCGAATCATGTTGGTCCCCGCCTGGGCCGCCGTCACCCTGCTGGCGGTGGCGCCCGCGCAGGCACAGTTCGGCGGGCTGCTGCGCAAGGTCACGACGCCGACCCCCGCCCCGACGTCGAGCGAAAGCGACAACGGCGGTTGTCCCAAGGGCAAGAAGGGCAGCAGCGTCGGCCGCGGCATATTGGGCGGTGTGATCCGCGATGCGGTGGGCGACGCGGCCAGCAAGGCGGGCGTCTATTCCTATGTGCCGATCGCCGAGGTCAGCGGGACGCTGACCGACGCCATCGCTTGCCGCCTCGACCCCGCCGAACAGGTGCAGGCCGCCAAGGCCACCGAAGAGGTGACACGCGGCGAAGCGGTCGGCGCGACGTCAAACTGGACCAGCGAAACGCGCGACAATGTCAGCGGGTCATCGACCGTGGCGTCGATCAACGAAGAGGGGAGCGGCAGGAAGTGCATGACCGTCAACGACTTCGTGATCGTCGATGGCGAGGAAACCCGGGTATCGAAACGCATGTGCAAGGGGCCGGGTGATACGCGCTATGTTCTTGCGGCCTGAATTGCCGAAGCTGGTCCTAGCGGCGCTTGCGGTCGTCAGCCTGACCGCGGCGACCGAGATGGACCCGATCAATCCGACCTGTCCGCTCAACCCCAATTGGTCGGCCAATCCGACGATGAAGCTGACGGTCGAAAAGCGCGGCACGATGAAGGTGATGCTCGCCGAAGGTCGCGTCGATTCGGGGCTGCCCGACCGGCTGACCGCTGCGCTGAAGGCCAATCCGGACGTATCCGAGATATGGCTGCGTTCGCCCGGCGGCGATGCGCGCGCCGGCAATGCTGCGGGGCGGATCATCCGGTCGAATCCGGGCCTTGCGACGCGCATCCCGAGCGGCTGGGCCTGTTTCAGCGCCTGCAATTTCGTCTTCATGGGCGGAGCACCGCGGCTGATCGAACCCGGCGGCGAGTTCATCGTCCATATGTTCACCAGCACCGGCGACCGCTCGCTGATCGACGAAAGCGTCGCGATGGGAACCGATGCGACGACCGAACTGATCGGCGACGTTGAACAGGACAGCGCCCTGCTGGCGAGCGAGGACAATGATTTCCTGATCAAGATGGGCGTGTCGCGCAAATTGCTGACCGACATCATGTACCGGCAAAAGGCAGTGAAGGGCAGCGGCCCCGACAAATCGACCCGCCGCTGCCTGACGCTCGACGAAGCGCTGAAATATGGCGTGACCTACGCCGTCGAATAGGTGCGGGCGAACAGCGTTGCAAATCGCAACGAAAGGCATAGACTGGCCGCCGATATATGGGAGAGCCAGCCATGAATGACATGACGCACGATCACGCGTCCTTCCGTTCGATGATCGACGGGACGCAGGAAGATTGGGATATCATCGCGCGCGAGCAGAAGGAATTTGCGCCGCAGAACGGCAAGCGCATCCTCGATCATCTGAAACTGCTGGGCGGCGATTATGGCGGCTTTCCCGTCGACCGGCTCGAGCATTGCCTGCAGACCGCTACGCGCGCGCATCGCGATGGGCGCGACGAGGAATATGTGGTGATGGCGCTGCTCCACGACATTGGTGACACGCTGGGCGCGTTCAACCATCCCGATGTCGCGGCGGCGATCCTCAAGCCCTTCCTGTCAGAAGAAAATCTTTGGATCGTCCAGCACCACGGCATCTTCCAGGGCCATTATTTCTTCCACTATCTCGGGCTCGATCGCGACATGCGCGACCAGTTCAAGGACCATCCCTATTACGCGGCGTGCGCCGAATTCTGCGAGAAATACGACGCGCCCGCGTTCGACCCCGACTATGAAAGCGAACCGCTGGAATTCTTCGAGCCGATGGTGATGCGTCTCTGCTCCTATCCGCGCACGAGCATCTACAAGAAGGTGATGGTCGAAGAAGCGGCGGAGTAGGCCGCAGCGTTCATGGGTAATACCCGGCGAAAGCCGGGGTCAGAAGGCGCGCAAAAGGACCCCGGCTTTCGCCGGGGAGCACTAGTAGTTCACTTGCCCTTGAACTCGGTCTTGCGCTTCTGAAGGAAGGCCGCGATGCCCTCGGCGGCATCGGCGCTGTTGCCGGCCAGATACTGGCCCATCGCCTCGGCGTCGAGCGTGTCGGCATAGCTTTGCGTCAACCCGCCGCGCAGCACCTTGCGCATCGTGCCGAGCGCAACCGTCGGTCCGCTGGCCAGCCGCTTTGCGAGCGCTTCGGCTTCGGCCATCAGCGCGTCATCCTCGACCGCCTTGTAAATCAGTCCCCAATCGGCGGCCTGTTCGGCCGAGATTTTCTCGCCGAGCATCATCATCTGCGTCGCGCGCGGCAGGCCGACGAGCCGTGGCAGCAGCCACGACGAGCCGCCGTCGGGGACGAGGCCGATATTGACGAAAGCCTGGAGGAAATAGGCGCTTTTGCCAGCAATCGCGAAATCGCCCGACAGCGCAAAGCTGCATCCGACCCCTGCGGCGGGGCCGTTGACCGCGGTCACGACCGGAATGTCGAGATTGGCGAGCGCGAGCAGCATCGGGTTATAATGGTTGCGCAGCGCCGTGCGACTGTTCGCGCCGCCGCCGACAGCGGTTGCGCTGCGATCGCCCGCCAGATCCGCGCCCGAACAGAAACCGCGACCCTCACCGGTAATCAGCAGCGCACGCGCTCCAAGGACGCCCATCCAGTCGAGCGCGGCGCGGATATCGTCGGCCATCGCGGGCGGCATCGAATTGAGCCGTTCGGGACGGTTGAGCGTGATCTTCGCGACATTGTCGCTGCACGCGAGCTTGATCGTGTCGAAGGTCGGTATGTCGGTCATGGGGAAGAATCCTCTCGCGGTCTTTACCTTTACGTTCACGTAAAGGTGTGACCGATTCGGAGGATGAGTGCAAGGGGCGTTGCACGGTAGCGACAGTGCGCTCGGGCCCCGATGCCCCGCGCCGGTTTGACATCGCGTCGGCAATCGCACACCGGAACAGATGATAACTGGGGTGATTTGACCGGGGGGAGGGCGACTGTGAATCTGGAGCCATATCGCAGACATCGCCGAATTTTGACCGCAAGTCTGGTCGGCACCGCGGTCGAATTTTATGATTTTTATATCTACGGCACCGCCGCTGCGCTGGTCTTCGGGCCGCTTTTCTTTCCTTCGGAATCGCCGTCGGCGCAGCTGATGCTCAGCTTCATGAGCTTCGGGCTCGCCTTTTTCGCGCGGCCGGTCGGTGCCGTCGTGTTCGGCCATTTCGGCGACCGGATCGGGCGGAAGTCGACGCTCGTCGCCTCGCTGATGCTGATGGGGGCCTCGACGCTGCTCATCGCCTTTCTGCCGACCTATGCGATGGTCGGCTGGGTCGCGCCGTTGCTGCTGTGCATCTTGCGCTTCGGCCAGGGCTTCGGGCTGGGCGGCGAATGGGGTGGTGCGGCGCTGCTCGCGGTCGAAAATGCGCCGCCCGGATGGCAGTCGCGCTTCGGCATGTTCCCGCAGCTCGGTGCGCCGGTCGGGTTCATCGCCGCCAACGGGCTATTCCTGTTGCTGGGCCTTTGGCTGAGCGATGCCGATTTTGCGGCGTGGGGCTGGCGTATCCCCTTTCTTGTTTCCGCCGTGCTCGTCGGCCTTGGCCTGTGGGTGCGGCTAAAGATCGGTGAGACGCCGGCCTTTTCGGAGGCGCTGGAGCGCGACGCGCCCGTCGGCGTGCCGATCGGCGAGTTGTTGCGCGGCCACTTCGTCGCGACGCTTGCCGGCACCTTCGCGGTCGTCGCCTGTTTCGCGATCTTCTATCTCGCAACCAGCTTCGCCCTTGCGCACGGCACCACCACGCTCGGCTATCCGAAGGAGGAGTTTCTGCTCATCCAGCTCGGTGCGATCCTGTTCATGGCGGGCGGCATCGTCTTTGCAGGCTACGCGAGCGATGCGTCGAGTGCGCAGCGTGTGCTGCGCTGGGGCTGCGGCGCGACGATGCTCATCGGTTTGCTGTTCGGTCCGGCGCTGGCCTCGGGGAGCTGGCTGACGATCTTCGCAGGTCTCGCCACATCGCTGTTCGTCATGGGCCTCGTCTACGGCCCGCTCGGGAGCTGGCTGACCGGCCTGTTCCCCGTGCGCGTCCGCTACACCGGCGCGTCGGTCGCCTTCAATGTCGGCGGCATATTGGGCGGCGCAGCCGCGCCGATCGCGGCGCAGGCGCTCGGTGACTGGCGCGGAACCGAGGTCGTCGGCCTCTATCTGGCGCTCGCCGGACTGGTCAGCTTTTGCGGCCTGGCCTTGGTGGCAAAAATTGAACGCGGTGACGCGTGAGGCGCAATGTCATTGCCGCGTCATCATTGAATCTCTAACAAGCGGATAGTCTCCCACCACCGCGAGATTTGCCCATGTCCTTGATCGCCCGCCGTTCTTTCATCGCCTCATGGCCGGTCATCGCCGGCCTCATGCTGCCGGGTTCCGCGGCCGCTTTGGCGCCTACAGTCTTCGCCGCACCGATCCGGCTGCAGGGCAATCGCGTCTGGCTTGATGTGTCGGTGGAAGGCTTGCCTCCCGAACCGTTCATTCTCGACACCGGGACCACGGAAAGTCTGATTTCGGATAGCTGGGCGAGTTCCGTCAAGCTGCGCGAGCGGGGCGCGAGCATAATCGGCGGCCTGGGCGGGGTCGAGCGAACGTCGGTCCTTCGGGTCGAGGATGTCGTGATCGGCGGCACTTTTCGCATCCCCTATATGGAATTTCACGGCACCAAGTCGGTCGTCGATTCGCGCACCCGGGGATTGATCGGCGCGCCGCTGTTTACCGATATGGACAGCGATCTTGATTTCGTCGCGAACCAGTGGCGCATCTATCCCGATGGCCGTAGCGAGCGGCCTGGCATGTATCTGATACCGCAAAGCTATATGCCCCGCCGGGCGAGCTACGGTTTGACCACGCCCGTGCAGATCGGCGATTTTTCCGGGCGCTTCCTGATCGACACAGGCGCACCCCGCAACATCCTGCTCGATGGCAAGGCGGCGCGCGACATCGGTTGGTGGGATAGCGAACGACCCTATGTTCCCGTGCGTGCAAGCGGCTTCGGCAAAGGAAGTCTGCGGACCCGTATGTTCCGGGCGGACAAGGTCCTTCTTCACAAATTCGCCTTTCCGCGCGCGCTGGTCACACTTGCGGAGCCCGGCCCGCGGAACGGCAATTTCGATAATGTCGAGGGGTTGGTCGGGTTGGACATGATCCGCCATTTCCACCTGTCGACGGACCCCAAGCGCAAACAGCTATGGATGGCGCCCAACGGACTCAATTTTGCAGGAACCGAGCGCTATCCGATGTCGGGGCTTTGGCTTGACCGCAAAGGCACGCGTATCGTGATCGAGGATGTCGGCAACGGCAGCCCGGCCAAGGACGCCGGGCTGCAACCGGGTGATGCGCTTGTGGGGGTCGAATGGAACGCGATGTTGCGCCGACTTGGCGGCAAGCCGGGCGATGAAATCGCGTTCGATTACGAACGCGACGGACCCAGCCGAGCCGCGCCAGCTTGTCGAGCGCGACGCTGCCGGCACCCGTCGCATAGGGCGCATCGAGCAGCAGCAGATCGAAGCTGCGCGGTGCCGGGCCAAGCGCGAGGACCGAACCGGCCCGTACCTCGGCACGGGCAGCCGCGCCGAGCGCCGCCAGATTCTTGCGCAGGGCGTCAATTGCTTCGCGATCCTGCTCGCCGAACAGGCAATGCGCGGCGCCGCGCGACAAGGCCTCGATCCCCAGCGCGCCCGACCCCGCGAACAGGTCGGCGACATACAAGCCCTCGAAACTGCCGAGCCGGCTTGCAAGCATCGAGAAGAGCGTCTCGCGCGTGCGGTCGGCCGTCGGGCGGGTCGCATCATTCCTGGGCGCGATCAGCTTGCGGCCGCGCCATTCGCCGGAAATGACGCGCATCAGCCCATCCGCCGCCGGAACTGGAACAAGGCATCGCGTGGTACGACCTCGACCGCGCCGACATCGAGGCCGTCGAGCTCGAAAGCGCCATATCGCGTTCGGATCAGGCGGCTCACCTGCAGCCCCAGATGTTCGAGCACGCGGCGAACCTCGCGATTCTTGCCCTCGGTCAGCGTCAGCTCGATCCACTGATTGCGCCCCGTCCGCCGCTCGAGATTGGCATCGATCTTGCCATAGCGGACCCCGTCGATCTCGACCCCGTCGACAAGTTCCTCCAGCTGCGCTTGGCTGATGTCGCCAAACGCGCGGGCGCGATAGGTGCGCTCGACCCCGCTGGCGGGCAGTTCGAGCTGGCGCTTGAATTCGCCGTCATTGGTCAGCAACAACAAGCCCTCGGTATTATAGTCGAGCCGCCCGACGGGCATCAGCCGCGGCAGCCCCTTGGGCAGCACGTCATAAATCGTCTTGCGTCCCTTCGGGTCGCGCGCCGCGGTCAGGCAGCCGACCGGCTTGTAGAAGCGATAGAGGCGCGTCGATACGGGCTTTGCGACCGGATTGCCGTCGACGGTCAAGCCCTCGAGCGATGAGAGCAGCGGCGCCGGTTGCACGATCACCGCGCCGTTCAGTGCAATGCGGCCTTCCTCGATCATTCGTTCGACATCGCGCCGTGACCCGACGCCAGCGCGCGCCAGGAGCTTGGTGATGCGCTGCGGCCCGTCCTCGCGCTCCTCTTCCTTCGGCGGAGCCTTACGCGGCGGTTGTGCAGCGCGCGCGCTGCGGCGGCCACGCGGAGCGTCACCCTGCGGGGAAGCGGGCGGGCGGGACGGCGAACGGGGTGGGCGGCGTGTCGTCATCGGAACGGATGCGGCTTTCATATCGTTATTCGAGAAAAGGGATGTTGTAATATGGCCACGCTCATAGCCGGAAAAGTGTCGCTTCGTCGATGGCAAGCAAAAGCAATCTTGCGAGGACGCGCACGCAGAGTCATGCGGCGGACGGAAGGTAGGTAAAATGCTCTTCGCGTCCCGCCCGTCCTGCTTCAAACGGCTGCTGATCGTCGAGGACGATCCGCTGGTCGCTTTCGACAATGAACGGACCTTGAAGCATGGCGGCTATGAGGTCGTCGCGACGGTCGATTCGGGCGAAGCGGCGGTCGCGATGCTGGCCGATCGGGCCATCGATGCGCTGATCCTGGACCTGAAACTTGCTGGGCATATGACGGGGCGTGAGGTTGCGCGGCTCGCGCGGGATCGCGGCGTTGCCGTGCTGCTGGTAACGGGGCAATGTCCCGAAGATGCTGGCGATATCGCGCTCGCTTGCCTGACCAAGCCGCATGGGGCGGCGGCCCTTCTCCACGCCGTTCGTGCGGTCGAGACGATGGTGTGTAAGCACAAGATGCCGCGCAAGGTGAGCGGGATGCAGACCTATTGGCGTCCCGAGGCCGCGTAACCGGCCCGCTGCCTCCACCGAACCGGCGGTTGAGTGCCGATGTGCGAGGAGGTTTTCCGTTGAAGATATTGCTTCCGCTGTTCAGCCTGGCTCTGGGGGCGGCCGCCGCGCTCCTGTTCGGGCCCTCCGATCGACCGTCCGCCGCCATCGCGGCTTCGACGCCGCCCGCGGCGCCCGTGCTGGTCGAATTGTTCACCAGCCAGGGTTTTTCCTCCTGTCCGCCCGCCGACCGATTGCTTGAAAAGCTGGATGCCGAAGGCGCCGTGGTCGCGGTCAGCCGTCCCGTCACCTATTGGGACCGGCTGGGATGGAAGGATACGCTGGCGCGCCCCGCAAATGATGCGCTTCAGGACCGCTATGCGCAGCGCGGGCTGCCGGGGGCGGGCGTTTATACCCCCGAAGCCGTCGTGCAGGGGAGCGCGGCCGCCGTCGGATCGGACGAGCGGGCGCTGCGCCGGATGATCGGCGCCGCTCCAAGCGACGCGGCGCTTCGCCTCGACGGCGGCCGGGTGGTCGCTTCGCGGTCCGCAGCGGGTGCCGAATTGCGCTTCCTGGCGATCGCGCACCGCGCCTCGGTTGACGTCGCCCGCGGCGAGAATGGCAACCGGAGGCTGGGTTATACCAATGTCGTGCTGGCCGAGGCGGCGGCTCCTTGCCCCGCAAGCGGCGCCTGCGCGGCTGCAATACCCGCAGCGATCGCGGGCCAGCGCGGCGCCGACCGCTGGGCGGTGCTGTTGCAGGACCGCGCCGGCGCGCGCGTGCACGCCGTCCGCTGGATCGGGCGCCCCGCCAAATAGCTGCTTCCAATTTGCCGCCGACACTTTAGGCCTTTCGCACAATGATCGGAGGGTCGCGCCGCGGCCACGCGGGGAGCAATGCATGTCGGTCGATTTGATTCGGTTTATAATTTTTGTGGCGGTCCTCGCGGGGTTGGTCCTTGTCGCCATCTCGATTCCCGCCTTTCGACCGTACCTGCGCAAGAATCCTTTAATTACCTTTCTGCTTGGCATTTCGAGCGGATTTCCGCTCACGTTGCTGATCGCAACGATGACATTTTGGCTCGCGAAAGTCGGGATCGACACCGCGACAATTGGTTTTGCGGTAACTCTCGGCATTCCTTACACAATTAAATTTCTATGGGCGCCGCTTGTCGACAAACTGCCGCTGCCGTTGCTCACCAAGACGTTCGGACAGCGCCGCGGATGGCTGTTCTTCGTCCAAGGACTGCTGTTCTTGTCGGTGTGGAAGCTCGGAGCCAGCGACCCGCAACCCGGCCACCTCGGAGCCTTTGCAATTTGGGCACTTGTTACCGCGTTTCTCTCAGCGACGCAGGACATCGTGATTGACGCTTATCGTATTGAGATTCTTGAAGATGATGAATTTGCCCATGGCACTGCAAGCAATCAGTTCGGCTATCGAACGGGCAATTTGATTGCCGGTGCTGGGACGATCTACTTTGCCTCTCAAGAGGGGCTCGGGCTTGGTTGGGCGACCGCATATGGCCTGACCGCCTTTTGCATCGTGCCAGCCATTATAGGGGCTCTGTGGGCGGGGCCCGGCAAGTTTGTCGACCGCTTCGCCCATGTGTCAGGTATGCAGCCGAGCCAATGGCTGACGGAGGCGGTGGTAAACCCATTCCGCGAATTCCTGTCGCGTCGCGGTGCATTTTTGATTTTGGGGTTCGTCCTAGTTTACAAGATAGGTGATGCCATGGGCCAAACGATGCTTGGCCCGATGATCGTCGATCTTGGATTTCCTGACCTTGATTATATTTCGGCAAATAAGCTGTGGGGTTTTGGAGCCCTCATTGTCGGCTCAGCTTTGGGCGCCCCATTCATCCTCTGGCTCGGCATGGGCCGTGCTCTACTTATATCTGGACTTCTGATGATGTTCTCGAACGTCATGTTCATGATTCTGGCGGCGACCGGAAACAATTACTGGGTACTTGTTGCAGCCATAGTAACGGAAAATCTTACTAGCGGAATCGGGCTCACGGTGTTCACGACCTATTTGTCGGGTCTGTCGAACATAGCTTATACGGCGACGCAGTTTGCGCTGCTGTCATCCTTCGCCGGAGTGGGGCGAACCTTCATGGCAGGCCCCTCGGGAATAGTGGCGGAAAATTTGGGCTGGATCGGATTTTGGGGTTTTACCATCGTAGCGGCGGTGCCTGGAATGGTCCTCCTCTGGGTACTCTGGACCAAGGGTTATGTCGTGCAGGGTATTCGCCAAGCTGTCGTAGATAGCAAAGGCCAGTTGGCGCAACGGGTCGGGGCCTTGCGGATATTTGGCTTTATGTTGATCGTTGCAGGCTTGGTAGGGATATTGCTGGGGCAATCGCTGGGGTTGTCCGGTAATATTACCTTTGTATCGGCTGCCGTCCTGATCGCAGGTGGGGTGATCGCTTGGAAAAGCGGAAATATGAAGACCGCTTAATTAGGCACTTCGCCGTTCGCGCGGAGCACCTCGCCCGCAAGGTAGAGCGAGCCTGCAATCAGAACGATCTCGCTCGCCGGGTCTACGGCCAATCCGGCCAGCGCAGCCTCGACGGTATCGGCCGCGAGCGCTTCCGGCCCGAAGGCTGAGGCGCCATGATGCTCGTGCCCGGGCACCGGCACGACGGTGATCGAGGCGAGCTTGCCGGCCAGGGGATCGATCAACGCCGAGGGATGCTTGTTGGCGAGCATCCCGGTGACCAGATGGATGCGGCGCGCATCGCCCGCAAAATGCTGCGCGAGTTGATGCCCTGCATCGGCGTTGTGGGCGCCGTCGAGCCACACCGTCGTGGCGGGCGGGAGCAGCTTTGCGAGCGGTCCGCTCTCCAGTCGTTGCAACCGCGCCGGCCAGTAAGCCGCGGCGATGCCGCGCTCGATCGCGCCCGCATCGGGTTTCGGACCCGGCGCGATATGGAGCATCGCAATCGCAAGCCCCGCATTGCGCATCTGATGCCCGCCCGCCATGCGCGGGCGCAGCAAGGCGGGGAGTTCCCCGTCCATCGACCGCCAGCGAAAGGCGTCGCCGACGGCTTCGACCGACCAGGTTTCGCCCTCGACGAACGGGACCACGCCCGCCGCCTCGGCCCGGTCCGCGATTACCCGCGCCAGCGGCGGCGGATAGGCGAGCGTCGCCAGCGCGGCGCCGTGTTTGATGATGCCGGCCTTTCCGCCGTCGTCACCTCGAAAAAGCTTGCGTGCAGCCCTTCCGCGACGTCGAGGACTTCGCCAAGCAAGGCGGCGAGCGCCGCGTCGTCGATCAGGGTGCCCGCCAGTCGGATGCGCTCGTTAAACCGGACGAGGTGCGGGCTGGTATAGGCGTGGACCCGGCGCCCCTGCGCCTCCAGTATTGCGCGCAGATAGGCGCAGGTCGATCCCTTGCCGTTGGTCCCTGCGACATGGAAGGTCCGCGGCAGCCGGTCCTGCGGATCGCCGAGGCGCGCGCACAGTTCGGCGATGCGGTCCAGCCCCAATATGTCGCGACCCGGCGACAGCGCCGCGAGGCGGTCGAGCTGCGCCTGAACGGCGGGATCGGAACTGTGCGCGTGGTCGGGCATGGATTCTCCCTCCGTCCGTCACATAAGGCAGGCCCGCGCGGCGCAGCCGCTGGAGCGCAACCGTCGCGCGCGGCATCTGCATGAGCGACAGCGTGCCTTCCTGCATCCGCGCACCGCCCGCGGCGGTGATCGCGATGTAGGGGACGCCGCGCTTGATCGCGGCCTCGACCCCGGCGACGAACGCCTCGCCGACCGCGACGCCCATCGATCCGCCCATGAAGGCGAAATCCTGCACGCCGATCACGGCGCCCTGGCCCGAAATGCGGCCGAAGGCGTTTTGATAGGCGTCGCGGTCGCCGGTCTGCGCGCGTGCGGCCTTGATGCGGTCGACATATTTCTTGGTGTCGCGAAACTTCAGCGGATCTTCGGGTGCAGCAGGGGCGGCGATCAACTCGTGCAGGCCGCCGTCAAAAAGCTGCGCGAAGCGCTCTTTGGCGCCGATGCGGTCGTGATGGTCGCAGCGCGGGCAGACGTTCAGATTGTCTTCCCACTCCTTGACGAACACCATCTGCTGACACTGTCGGCATTTGTGCCAGAGGTTGTCGGCGGTGTCGCGCTTGGCGGTGAAGGGCAGGGCGTTGCGAACGCGGTCGAGCCAGCTCATGCGGCGATCTCCTTTGCGCCGTGGATAGCATCGGCGAGCGAACGGGTGAAGGCTTCGACATGCGGCGCCGCGGCGTCGCCATGCTCGGCAATGATGTCGATGAAGGCCGATCCGACGACGACGCCGTCGGCAACCTTGGCGATGTCGGCCGCTTGCGCGGGGGTGCGAACGCCGAAGCCGACCGCGACCGGCAGGTCGGTCACGGATTTCAGGCGCGCAACCGCATCCTCGATGCTCGCCTGTGCGGCTTGCTGCATCCCGGTAATCCCGGCAACCGAGACATAATAGAGGAAGCCGCCCGCGCCGTTCAGCACGTCGGGCAGGCGCGCCGCGTCGGTCGTCGGCGTTGCGAGGCGGATCAGGTCGACCCCGGCAGCGCGGAGCGCGGGGCCGAGTTCGGGATCTTCCTCCGAGGGAATATCGACGCAGATGATGCCGTCGACCCCTGCTTTCGCGCATTCGGCAGCGAACCAGTCGGCGCCACGGATCGTCATCGGATTGGCATAGCCCATCAGCACGAGCGGCGTGTCGGGATGGCGCTGGCGGAAGGCGGCGGCGATACCGAACAGGTCGGCGGTGGTCGTCCCCTTGGCGAGGCTACGCAGGTTTGCGGCCTGGATCGCGGGGCCGTCGGCCATCGGATCGGTGAAGGGCATGCCCAGTTCGATCACATCGGCGCCCCCTGCGACGAGCGCGTCTAGGTTCGCCGCGGTGTCGCCATCGCCGCCGGTGATGAAAGCGACAAGCGCGGGGCGCGGTTTGGCGAAGGCGGCGGCGAAGCGGGTCACAATTCCACCCCCAAGGCTTCCGCCACGGTGAAGATGTCCTTGTCGCCGCGGCCCGAGCAATTGACGATGATGATCTTGTCCTTGCCCAGCGTCGGCGCGATGCGTTCGGCAGCGGCGATCGCGTGCGCGCTTTCGAGCGCGGGGATGATGCCTTCGAGCTTGGTCAGCTTCTGGAAACTTGCGAGCGCCTCTTCGTCGGTGACCGGTTCGTAACGCGCGCGGCCGATGTCATGCAGCCAACTATGCTCGGGGCCGATGCCCGGATAGTCGAGCCCCGCCGAGATGCTGTGCGCCTCGGTAATCTGGCCGTCCTCATCCTGCAGCAGATAGGTCTTGTTGCCGTGGAGGATGCCGGGTTTGCCGCCCGCGAGGCTGGCGGCGTGCTTGCCGCCCAATCCTTCGCCCGCGGCTTCGACGCCGACGATCTCGACGTCTGTGTCATCGAGGAAGGGATGGAACAGCCCGATGGCGTTCGACCCGCCGCCGACGGGGGCAATCAGCATGTCGGGCAGGCGCCCTTCGGCTTCGAGAATTTGCGCTTTCGCTTCCTCGCCGATCACCGACTGGAAATCACGCACCAGTTCGGGATAGGGATGCGGCCCCGCGACGGTGCCGATGATGTAGAAGGTGTCGTGGACGTTCGCGACCCAGTCGCGCAGCGCCTCGTTCATCGCATCTTTCAGCGTCTTCGCGCCGCTTTCGACCGCGACGACTTCGGCGCCGAGCAGCTTCATGCGGAAGACGTTCGGCTGCTGCCGCGCGACGTCGACCGCGCCCATGAAAATGGTGCAGGGCAGGCCAAAGAGCGCTGCCACGGTCGCGGTCGCGACGCCGTGCTGGCCGGCGCCGGTTTCGGCGATGATCTTGGTCTTGCCCATCCGCTTGGCGAGCAGGATCTGACCGATGCAATTGTTGATCTTGTGCGCGCCGGTGTGGTTGAGATCCTCGCGCTTCAAATAGATCTTCGCGCCACCCAGATCGTTCGTCAGCCGCTCGGCAAACCACAGCGGGCTCGGGCGGCCGACATAATTTTTGAGCAGATAGTCGAACTCGGCCTTGAACGCAGGGTCGGCCTGCGCAGCGCGATAATGGCGTTCGAGGTCGAGGATGAGCGGCATCAGCGTTTCGGCGACATAGCGGCCGCCGAAGGCGCCGAAATGGCCGCGCGCGTCGGGCTGGGTGCGGAGGCTGTTGGGCAGGGTCGGTGCTTCGGTCATGGTCATTTCCATCGGTTACGGGTGGGCGCGCACTTGAAGATCGGGTCTCAAGCGGTCAGCGCCATCGTTTTCCGATGCGCATCATGAGGAACTGCGGTGTCAGCATCTGCCGACCGCTTTAAGGAAAGCGGCGATCTTGTCCATATCCTTGACGCCCGGTGCGCTTTCGACCCCCGACGACACATCGACGAGCGGCGCGCCGGTTTCGGCGATCGCCTGTGCGACATTGGCCGGGGTCAGTCCGCCTGCGACGCCCCAATCGATCGAGTGGCGATGGCCCTTGAGCAGCGACCAGTCGAAGCGGGCGCCCGTGCCGCCGGGCAACGCCGCTGCCGGCGCATCGAACAAGATGCGGTCGGCCGCACCTTCAAACTGCCGGACGCGTTCCAGGGTTCCGGCATCCTTCAGGCCGACCGCCTTCCAGACTTCGGCGGGAACGAGCCGTTTGACCGCGGCGAGCCATTGGGGTGTTTCATTGCCGTGAAACTGAACGATGTCGGGGCGCACCGCGCTGAGCGCCTCGCCAGTCACCTGTTGCGAGGCATTCACGAGAAGGAGCGCAACCTTCACTTTCCCCCCGGCGCGCTGGCGAAGCGCGGCAGCGGTCTTCAGATCGACGTGGCGCGGACTCGGTTCATAGTGAACGAGGCCGATGTGCGTCGCGCCGAGCCGGATAGCGGCGTCAACCGTTTCGGGCGTAGAGAGGCCGCAGATTTTGACAAGTGGGGGCATAATTTCCGGATTTCATAATTCTGTTCGCTTCGAGCGAGGTCGAAATGTCCCTCGACCTTGGCTGTTTCGACGGGTGTCTCGACTTCGCTCGACACGAACGGCAACGGGAAGAATGTCTAGAGCGTCGCTTCGATCGCGCGCGCCGCGAGGTCGGGGTCCTGCGACTGGCTGATCGGTCGGCCGACGACGAGGATCGAGGCGCCGTCAGCCATCGCCTGCGCCGGGGTAACGATACGCTTCTGATCGCCGGCACGGCCGTCAGCAGGGCGCACCCCCGGTACGACAAAGAAGCCGCCCGGCCATGCCTTGCGCGCGGCCTTCACTTCCTGGCCCGAGCAGACGATGCCGTCGAGACCCGATTCGCGGGCCAGCGCGGCGAGGCGGACGACCTGGTCGTGCGGGGTGCCGCCGACGCCGATATCATCGAGATCGGGCGCGTCGAGGCTGGTGAGCACGGTAACGCCGACCACCTTGGTCGCGCTTCCCGCGACTGCCTTGGCCTCTTCCATCATCGCGCGGCCGCCCGCGGCGTGGACGGTCAGGATCGCGGGTTCGAGCGGACGCAGCGCCTGGATCGCCTTGGCAACGGTGTTCGGGATGTCGTGCAGCTTGAGGTCGAGGAAGATCGGCAGGCCGAGCTTCGCCATTTCGTGCACCCCGTGATGGCCGTTGGCGCAGAAGAATTCGAGGCCGAGCTTCAACCCGCCGACATGGTGGCGCACCCGCTGCGCCAGCGTCAGCGCGGCATCGAGGTGGGGGGTGTCGATGGCAAGATAGACAGGCGAGCTCATTGCGGATCCAGCGGCGAGGGTGGGATGTCGTTGACGGGCTTCGACTGCGGCGCCGGTTCGGGGGTGAGCGGCGTCTCGGCGGGGCGGTTGGCCATGGCGCGTAAGTCGGCAAGTTGCCGTTCGCTCGTTTCGATACGGCGCTTCAGCGACCAGCGTGAGGTACGCAGCGCGATCCACAGCGGCAGGCTGCCGATCAGGAAGGCGGCAAAGATCAGCACCGGCAATTTGGTGTCGAGCACCTGTCCCGGCCATATGGTCACGGTGACCGGATTCCAGTTGGCCATCGAAAAGACGACGAGAATGATGGTCAGCAACACCCAGATGACGGTTCGCACGATTCCCACGTTATTGCGCTCCTTTACCGGCCTCTGCATCGAACCCTAAGCGACTTTGGCGCACGATGCGAGTCTCTGAGCGAGGCCCGGCGCGTTCAGCCGCCGAACACCCGCGCAAAGATCGTGTCGACATGCTTCATATGATAGTCGAGGTCGAACAGTGCGTTCAGTTGCTCCGCCGACAGACGCGCGGTCACGTCGGTGTCGGCCTTCAGCAGTTCGAGCAACGAAAGCTGGCCGTCGCTTTCCCAAACCTTCATCGCATTGCGCTGGACGAGCGCATAGCTGTCCTCGCGGCTCGCCCCTGCCTGGGTCAGCGCGAGCAGGACGCGCTGCGAATGGACGAGGCCGCCCATGCGATCGAGATTCTTCTGCATGCGCTCGGGATAGACGAGCAGCTTGTCGACCACGCCGGTCAGTCGCGCGAGCGCGAAGTCGAGCGTGATCGTCGCGTCGGGACCGATGAAGCGTTCGACCGACGAATGGCTGATATCGCGCTCGTGCCACAGTGCGACATTTTCCATCGCCGGGATGGCGGCGCTGCGCACCATGCGCGCGAGCCCGGTCAGATTTTCGGTGAGCACCGGGTTGCGCTTGTGCGGCATGGCCGACGAGCCCTTCTGCCCCGGCGAGAAATATTCCTCCGCTTCGAGCACCTCTGTGCGCTGAAGGTGGCGGACCTCGACCGACAGGCGTTCGATCGACGAGGCGATCACGCCGAGCGTTGCGAAGAACATGGCATGGCGGTCGCGCGGAATGACCTGCGTCGACACGGGTTCGATCGCAAGACCCAGCTTCGCCGCGACATGCGCTTCGACGCGCGGGTCGATATTGGCAAAGGTGCCTACCGCGCCCGAAATCGCACAGGTCGCAATTTCTGCGCGCGCTGCGACCAGCCGCGCCTTGCAGCGGGCGAACTCGGCATAGGCTTCGGCCATTTTGAGGCCGAAGTGTCGAGCACGTCGCTCGACGTCATGCCCTGATGCATGAAGCGCGCTTCTTCGCCGACATTTTCGGCGACCCAAGTCAGGAAGGCGATGACGTCATGCTTGGTGACCGCCTCGATAGCGTCGATCGCGTCGACGTCGATGACGGGTTTCGTCGCCCACCAGTCCCACAGCGCCTTCGCGGCGGACTGGGGAACCGTGCCCAGTTCCGCGAGCGCCTCGGTCGCATGCGCCTCGATCTCGAACCAGATGCGAAAGCGATTTTCCGGCGACCAGATGGCGGTCATGTCCGGGCGGGCGTAGCGCGGAACCATTGATGTACCTTCCTTTTGTGCGCCGCTGTTCGGCGCCTTGTCGCAAAACCGCGACGGAATCACGATGGGGCGCCCCCTAGCAGGGGTCGACCGCTTCGCCAATCACCCGCGCTCCGCAACTTCCAGCGAACGCGGACGGTTGCCCCCATGCCCCTTCAGAAAAGGCGGCGGATCGCAAACAGATGCAGGTCCGCCGCCGATACAGGAGATAGATAATGTTGAAGCAAGTTCTATTGATCGGCGCCGCCGCGATCAGTTTCCCCGCGCTGGCCCAGGAAGCACCGCCGTCGCCGGGCACCACGCCGCCGACCGAGCAGCCGGAGGCTGCGCCGATGCCCGATAGCGCGCCGGCACCGACCGACACGACGGCTCCGCCGGCCCCCACCGATACGATGGCGCCGGCCAGCGAGGCGCCTGCGCAG
>LULO01000156.1_pt1 | contig 20980 bp, 33 predicted proteins | sample 728121 | NCBI WGS metagenome assembly LULO01 (sample SAMN03860287, study PRJNA289734) | marine metagenome | biome: seawater column; feature: ocean; material: water; isolation source: Red Sea water column Station 149 - depth 50m | place: Saudi Arabia: Red Sea | collected 2011-10-15 | depth 50 m | reverse complement strand
GCAGAACCAGCAGTATCTTTAACTTGATAGTATTTATTGTTTGCAAGTGTGATGTCATCTCCTGCTGTAATTGCTCCTGAAAACTCAGTATTTCCAGAGCCATCTATGGTAAGTCTGGTTGCAGTTTGTGCATCATCTACTATGAAGAATGAGTTGTTAGATGTGCCAAGATAATACCTACCAGTACCACTCCCAGTTCTTTCAAGGTATAATTGATCTGTACTTGCAGCTACTGAAATATGCAATCCACTTACATCATTTTGTGGACTTGTTGTGCCTATGCCTACTCGTTGTGAACTGTCTATGGTCATAGCAACAGAAGCATTTGCACCAGTTCCACCAGTAGAAAAGGTTAGCGTTCCTCTTGGGTCTATTAAAATTCCACTACTTTCTTCTGATGAATTAAATCTATTTACATTACCAGAAGTGTCTATGTAAAAATTACTTCCTAATATCAAACCCATTCCAGAAGCAAATTTCCAAGGCTGTACAATAGCATCGCTTGTACTACTTGAATTTTGAAACTTAATACCTTCTGTTGCAGTTGTTGTGTCTGAAGGTTCAAAAGCCAAAGGTGTTTCTGGTGAGGTAACGCCAATACCTACTGTGCCATCAACATCTATATCGCCAGAAATATCCAAAGAGGTCGCCTCAATCTCGCCACTTGCTTTCATCGTAACACCATCGCCACCAGCAACTCTAAAGATTATCTGATCGTCTGTACTAAATTTGATTTGATTATCTGCATCTCTACCAGCTACTAAACTTGCGTTTAATACAGAGGTTAGAGAAGTTTGAGAAGCACCTAGTACAAAGTCTAAGGTATTATCTGAATCATCATAAGTAACTGCAATTCCAGTTTCAGTATTTGAGCCAACCATAGCTCCAACTGTATCTGAGATAAACTCATCTAATGCTGTGCTGTTTACTGTTATTGCATCTGCTTCTAAAGTTCCATCTACATCAACATTACCACTTATGTCGAGTGATCCAAAAGTTCCGACACCAGTTGTTGTTATGTTACTTGAGCCAGTGTCTATTGCACCAAACCCACTTGTTATACTGCCACCATCCAAAGCTCCAACACTTGTTATGCTTGTTTGAGCTGCTGTTTGAATTGTACCAGTTAAATCTCCAGTTACATTACCCTCAAGATTTGCGACCATTGTTCCAACGCTTCCACTAACGACCTCACTTGAAATAGTCGCATCAGGTACGAATGTTAGCTTACCAGCAGAATCATCAAAACCTAAGAAAGCAGTTTTGGCTGCACTTCCAGTATGATAAAACATGGCCAATCCAACATCTTTGTTGGTGTCTGCACCTAATGCTGCCCCATCAGTTCCAGTTTGTAAAGAAATAATTGGATCGTTTACAGCCATTGTTGAAACATTTTGAATTACTTGGTCGCCATTTACTTTTAGATTACCAGTAACTGTTAAATTATCTGCGATAGTTGTTTCCGAAGTTGAGTGTCCAATAGTTATAGCTGTTCCACTAATACCAGTACCAATCTGTATGACATCTCCACTTGTTGTTGTATTTATTCCAAAATATTTATCTGAGCCTTGTTTTATTTCAAATGCAGAAGCTCGGTTGTCAGTAATCGCTACGTTAATATCATTACCATCAGCTGAAATACTATCAAGAGCAATATCGCCTACATTCGTAACATTACCATCAGAAACGCTTAAGCTATCAACTGTCGTTGCTCCAAAGTTTGCTGTGCTTGAACCAATATCAATGTTTCCAAAACCAGAGCTAATCGCACCAGCATCTAAAGTTCCAACGCTCGTTATCTGTGTTTGACTTGCATCAACGCTAATTACTGCACTTGAAGCAGTTAGGCCAGTACCAGCAAATAATGTTGCTACATCATCAATCGTATCTCTATTAGCTGGATCACCTGACTCGCCTTCATCAGAAAAGGCTATAAAATCACCACTAGCGATTGAATCTTCTGTTAGTCCTTTTATATCTAATTCGAGTGTTACTGCTGCACTTTCTGATCCACTATTGGCAACTGTGATTCCCCCACCACCTGAATCTGCTATTGTCGCAACATAATTTCCAGTTGTATCTGTACCGAGGGCGACACTATTGGCTTGTATCGTTGCAGCCCCATCTTCTGCTATAGCTATATCACCAGATACAGAGGCAAATATCGCATCTTCTAAATTTTCAAAAGTTATTTTACCAGAGCCATTATCGGTTGCATCTACCATAGCAATAAAATCATCATCAGCTATGCTTGTTTCGGTTGCTAACTCATTTAGGTCTATTGATAAAGTGTGAGAAATATTTTCTCCTGAGGTTGCACCAGTTGAGTCTATACCAGTTCCCCCAGTAATATTTTGGACAAAATCTCCAGTAGTTTCGGTTGCAAGTGTAATACCATCATCTTTAATTGAAACTGCACCAGAGCTAACTGAGAAGTTATCTGAGTTAAATGATGCAACACCTTTATTAGATGTACTTGCATCTTCACCAGCAATCGTGATTGTGTTTGAAGTTGCACTCGTATCGATACCCTCGCCACCAGCTATTGTTAATGTTTCTGAATCCAGATCAATAGCAATCGTTCCACTATCAGTTGTTGCATCTAAATCTTGAGCAGTTACTTGTGCATCAATATATGTTTTAATTGCTTTTGCACTAGCGATTGTATCATCAGAACCACTTACAGAGCTTATATCGGTATCTAAAACACCAGATTTTAAATTATCTACCTCAATATTCGATAACGTATTATTATCTGCGTCTATGCCCTTATTTGTTAAAGTGTCTGAAGTTGCACGACCAACAAGAGTATCGGTTGCACTTGGTAAAGTAATTGTAATATCACTTCCTGGATTACCTGGAGTAAGTGTTAATTCATTCGCATCTGCACTTGAGCCTTCAAAGATAAGATCGGTCGTGATTGTTGCATTCATAGCAATCGTATCATCTGCTGCATTACCAATCGTGGTGTTGCCAGTTCCAGTAAAGTTTGCAGCTTGGATTGTGCCAGTTGCAGTTAGATTGCGTATGCCAGTAATATCTTTATTGCTATCAAGGATGATTGCTTTACTTGCTTCAGCAGTACCAATGCTTGAAACATCTACATAATTTAATTCTGTTGCACTTGCAGTTACTAAAGTTCCCCCTAACTTTAGTCCATTGGTTCCATCGTGAGATGCCACATTAAAATCAAATGAGCCATCTTTAATCTGTACAGTCGTTGAAGAAATTTCTAATGGCGAACCTGTACCATCGCCATCATAAATACGATTGACCGAACCTCCAATTCCTCCGTCAATATGTAGTAGCTGAGTATATCCAGTTGATACTGCTACATTGGTTAAATCTGTTGCCATAGCATTTCCTAATTTTTAAAAGGTTTCAGATGAGGGGCATAAATAATATGCCCCACCATCCATATAAAAAACAACTATCCGATTAAGGATTGTTGAAGTTTACAACTTGACACGCTGCTGCATCGGTTGCTTGATGTAGAGCTGCACCGATTAATTGATCTACGACCAATTCGGTTGCTAAGTATTCTAAGTTGTAGCTTTGCTGTACACGAAGTGGAAACTGTTCTGCATAGAGAATTGAATCTCTTGTGAAGATAGTTCCTGTTTCATCTCCAGAACCTCCGTCATCATCCCAATCAACACTAGCATAAACTTCCATGCCATAGATTTTTTTAATCATTCCGTTGATATTTGGACCAGAGCCACCTCCATCTTCTGGACCTCGCTTCTCGTAATCGGAGAACTCTCCAAGAGATGCTAGGCTCATAAATCCAGCTGGTGATGCGTAGAAGAATGTATCTCCCATAGTGTAATCAACACCTTGATCTAATAGCTTTTGAAGTCCTTCACGAACTTTAGCAGTTGTGAAAGTGTTATCGGTTCCAAGACTTACATCGTTAGCAGTTGCAGTTTGCATTAATAATGCTAACACATTCTCGATCTTTTTAGCTACGGAGTAGCCCATTGAGCGTGAATAGAGATTGAAGAGGTCATAAGAGCTTTGCACCCTTACGAGATCACCAATTCTTTTACCCTCAACAATGTGAGAATCCATTGAGATTTGCACTTCGCCATCTGTGTTTGCTCCAAATGAAACAGCCGATCCAGAACTTAGAGTACCAGCAGTTTCTTCACTTACACGAGGCACATGGATAGTATCTCCACTTGCAACGTCAGAAACGTTTGTTACTTGATTCTTAATTCTAAACTGTCTTTCAGCGTAGTCGAGGATAGCCTCTTCCCACACCTCAGGAATAAACACAGCAGCAGTAGTGGTTGTTACTTCAGCCATTTATATATATCCTTTATTTTTTTCCTCTCATGATGTCGGCAAAGTTCTTTTTACGCTCACTTGGTTTTAAGTCTTTCCAACTCAAAACCTTGCCACCAGAAACACCTCCACCACTATTATCAGTTTGAGGAACTTTATTATTAAATTCATTTTTCATTTGTTCCAGGGTATCGGAATCTAAGGCAGACATTTTCTCCCTTAAATTCTCTGGAAAACTTTCGAGCAATCTTTCTTTCCTTGATTGTTCAATCGCTTGAAACTTTTGAGCATCAGCTTGGAACTTATCTCTTTCAGATTTTGTTTCTTCGTAAAGATTTCTCCAATCTTCTTTCTCTTCAGCTTCAATGGTTTCCTTTTCTTTTATCTGTTTCTTAAGCTCTTGCAATTCAAGCTCTAATGCTTGTGTTTTTTCTTTTTGCTTACCAAGAACATGACCTGGAACAGTATAACTATTAGCTGTTTCGTTGCTTTCTACGGAATCAGTTTTTACTTCTTGATTATCGAAGGAATCACTTTTTACCTCAGGATTATCGAGTTGCGTTTTTTCGCTCATTTTGTAACCTCTTTTGTGAGTTATATTGTTATTGTTATTCGACCAGATGCCTGATCAAAGTTTTTTTTCAATTCTTTTCCAATAGCATTATCTATGTTTTTTTCAATGGCTTTTATTACCGATGATTGAAATAAATTATAGCCTTTCTTATCCCATCCCCTTGCTACGTTTGCAGCTTCCTGACTTGTAAAACCTACCACTTGCTTTCTTTTATTTGATTCGCCATCAATCCTCATATAGCTATCTAATGTGTTACCACTAAAAGTTAAATCGATATATGATGTTTGTCTTGATGCTCTTCCTTTTCTTGATTTAAGCTCTGCATATTTTGGAGAATATTTACCTTTAATAATTCCCTTATCTCTGACTTGGCTTCTTACTTCATTAGCAGAAGCATCAGCAATATCCTCTAAGGTTCTTAATTTAATATCTGCAATTTCGTTAAGTGGTTTTACTCTAGCCATTATAAACTTGTTCTTTGCGTTAAATCTCTATCTTCAAATACTTGTTCAATTTTATTTTGCTTATACATTCCCTTACTTGTGAATCTTCTAAACTGATGCCTACAATTAAAATGCCCACCATTCTCGAATGTGCCAGGGAATCTGTTATTGATCTGAGAAAGTGTCATTGGTCCAGCTGCAAGAATTTGCATACATACGTCTGAGGTTCTTGTATCTATTGGACCAGTAAAGACATATAAAAGATTAGCTGGTGCGTTCTTAGCCATTTGCTTAATAACTGATCTATTAAACTTTGCTAATGAATCATTATACAATGCTTCTGCTTGAACTTTGGATAATACACCGAATTGACCCTTTGTTAATTGATCAACAAATGCTTCTCTTGGTAAACCATTGATGATTGAGTCAGTAAACAAACTTTTCATTTGTACATAAGTATTATCAAACTTTGAACGATAAACATTTAAATCACTTTCCACTAATGCTCTTAGGATTGTTTCATCCACATCAGCAAATCCATCCATATCCCTTAACGCATCTAAATAAGAATTAGCCACACTTTGTAATTCTGTACTGAATCCAAGTTGATTCTCAAACAAATCTTTGAAGTCAATGTTTCCAATAGCAACTAACAGCTGGTTTATATCTGCACCAGAATCAATCGTTCTAGCATATAGAGCTGCAATCTTATTCAAAGCTGCTTCGTATTTATTAGCGAATCTGTCTGGACTATAAGCCATTAGCCACCTAATATATCTCCTAATGATGGTGCTGGTGCTTCAGCTTCTGGTTGCATCTCTGCTACCATCTCATCTATTTCTTCTTCGCTCATATCTGGATTATACTTTCTTAGCCAATCTTTAGGTTTGGATAAATCATTACCCCACTCCCAAGTCCACTGATCTCGTTCTTCTTTAGCAGTCAATGGGAATCTAGGCTCTGAGAAATCAACACTAAACTCATCAGGAATGTTTATGCCATGCACTTCTAATATTCTTCTATCAGTTTGAAATCTTCTATTTTCTGCACTCCTCCAAATCATTTGATAATCACCCATAACTGCTTCCGTTAAGTCTATCTCTGCCATCTTTAATGCTTCACCACTTACAAAAGACTCACGACCTACTGACCACTTGACCTTGAGGTTATTGTTATAAGCTACTGAATCAACATAGAAACGTATTGAATCTATGTATTGTGATAAGTTTCCACCTGGAGAAACAAAGTTAAATGAAGCTCCCTCTGGAAGAATCATTGGTTTATCAACACCTAAGGCAACTTGATTCATTTGATCTACTCCAGATATAACTGGTTGGCCTAGAGCTTGTAATCTCATAGCCAATCCTAATTCAGTCATCAATAGATTTATCATTAAGTTAGCATTTATAATATCTGTAGCTCCATTACGCATAAAGTCAGTTGTGTATGGATGGCGATGGCAAATAGTAAAAGGTAAGATACCATAAGGATTTACATTCTCCTCATTGACCGATTCAATGTTTCCGTTTTGATCTACAAGAAAATGCTCTGTTTCAGACCAGTAAGCGTAGACAACTTTATCATCTCTAGTCTGTCCATGATTGTATATAGGGTAGATATAACCAAATGGCTCTCTGCTTCTAGGCTCGAACAATGGTTCAAACTCAATTATTTGATCGTATTCAATCTTCTTTGTTTCTTCATTGTATCTGCTTTTAAGTAAATGTGAACCTAACAGATACGTCAATCTTTCAGCAGTAAGCATTGATTGATCTAAGTTTGATACACTCTCAAGATATGATTCATTGGTTCTTGCTGGTGTATTCTTATAAGCAATAGCTCTTGCATTGATTAGCTTAGATGTAATATTCTGTACGATAAGTGGTACTTCTAAACTCTTGATTGGAAAATACTTTGTTAAATCATTCTCCATCTGCTGTGCCATACCCTCATAATAAGATAAGAATCTATATCGATCCTCAACATTCTCATGGGTTACATCAGATAAGAATTCCTTTAACTTGCTTCTTACAAAATCTTTATTATCTACTATCATAGTTCTTTCACCATTGAATTGAAGTTGCTACTCGTTGAACTATTGGCCATTTGTATTCAATCATATAAGTTGCTGCATCTAAGCTATGAGTTAATTCTATATTACTCTTATCAATGCCACCATTACGATCTCTCTGAACTTGCTCTAAATCTTTTATTAAATATTTACACTTGGGATCGACAGTCATTCTTACTTTACCATTTGCATCTTTTAACTTTCTGTTAAGTGCATTTAATCTATCTCTATGCGATGGATGATTCTTTTTAGCATAGACTGTGTATCCATGATCTTTTATAATCTGATGATCTGAGCGATGTGAGGTTGTGCTTCTAGCAGAACCAGCTGGATCAGGATAAACTTCTTTTACATCTCTCCATCTCTCTTTCATCTCCTTGCAAAGCATTTCTGTATTGGAGTTTTGTTGTCTTATCTCATCAAAGTAGTGAATGGTTCCATTACCATATACACAAGCTAAGACTGCTGTATTGTAATCAACGTTGTGGTCGATTCCGATTATCTTATACATACTTAACTCATCAGCTACTTTAACATTTTGTTCTCTATCGAAAGCCCATGCTGCACGATTAGCAGCTGTTTCAAAACTTGCCATGAATTCTTGGCGATATGCTTTTTCATCAAGGTTTGACTTTGCTAGTTCTAATTCTTCTTCACTAACGAAGCCACCATCAACTGTTTTAAACTGCCACGACTTCCATTCTGTATCGTTGCCTTGACCTTTTATAAAGTAATCATAGAAGTTATTATTACTAAAACCATCTGGAGTGCCAATCATCATAGCTTCTCCATTGGTTGTTGTAAGCATAGGATAGATCACTTCTTCAAATACTCCTGGCTTTTGATAAGCGTACTCATCCAAAACAACCCTAGAAAGTTCTGCACCTCTAAGGCTATCACTTGCATCTGATCCTTTAATCGCAATCGTAACACCTGACTGAGTACAACTCAGCTCCGTCTCGTTTATCTTCCATCCCCTGCCTCTCATAATTCGCTTCAGTGTTGGCCATACTGTTATCTTGCCTTGACGATAAGTCGGTGTTATATACCAACGATTCTCTCCCTGCTGCATTTGACCTTTCAAAAGGAACGCAAGACCCAGCACCGATTTTCCGAACCTTCGCCCAGCTGTTACCACCTTGAAACGATGCTTGTCCTCTAGTATCTCTTTTCTTTCTTTTGTTAGATAAATATCCAATTACTTTATCTTTATCCTTATCCATTATCTTTATCTTTATCTTTAGCCCCATACAAGGGGCATATAAGCCCCTTACTTTTCATCAATTATATCATTACCAAAATCTAAAACTCTTAATGGTTTAAACTCTTCAGTTATAATATGCTCTTTAGCTTTTCCTTCCATACGCTCTGCTATGAACTGAACTGCCCAAGACTTTCCTTCTAAAGCATATTGAAACACCTTCCTCAATACTACCTCTAATTTATCCATTCCATCTAAAGTTCCTTCTTCATCAGATATTTTTCTTAATATATCTGGAATAGATCGGCTACCCTTTGGCCTACCTTTACCAACTGAAGCTGTATTCCCAGCAACAAATTGCCCTTTTTTATTCCGATTTTCTCCGTTTTCAATCGGCTTAGACATAATTATAGAGCGATTCGGTAGGAATCGAACCTCCACTTTTATCTTGGACAGATAACGTGCTTCCATTTACACTAGAATCGCATAAGTTTTTTATATATGGTTTACTAAGTTTAATCATATTTTTTCTTAAATTTTTATTTAATGGATAAATATATTTTAATTTTCCACTCATTTTTCTTGATTTTAGCGAATTATATTTTAATCCTTTTGTTTTTACTAACAAACTTATAGTTCTTTGATGAGTCCATTTACCATTATAAAAATATTCTTTTCCAGAGCTTTTTGATTCATCTATAAAAAGCCAATTAGTTGCCTGGTAGATAATACCTAAATGATTTTGCCCCTTGTCTGCATAACTAATTACTAACTTAACAGACGGACATTGTTTTTTTAAAAGTTTTAAACTTAATGCTATTGCTTTTGATGTAGATTCTTGTTTTCCATTTAATGCAACTCTTACCAGTTCCACTACTTCACCTTGAACCATATTAAAAGGCATACCAATAGTAGGTGTAGCACCTCCCCCAAATGTAATTACTCCACACCATTGATTTTTTTTATTAAAAACAGAATAAGAACAATATTTACCAACTGGCAACCTTTTAGAATAATGATAATTCATAATAGCATATTTATGCGCTTTTGCAGAAGCTTTTTTTAATATCATAATTCGCCACCAGAAATAGAATAAAAACTTCCCTCATATTTTTTAATTATTTCTGCAATATCAATTAAAGCATTTTCTTGATCTTCAAACGTTTTAAAAGTTAATTTTATTTGAGGTGGTTTTTCTTTTTCTTCATCTACTAAATCTTCAAAATCTGGTTCAGTTTCAAACAATTGAAGCTCTTCATCTTTAAAACCCCACTCTGTTAATTCACTATTATCAAAGTAATTAGCTAAACTATCCCAATCCCATTGCCCAGTATTTTTATTTAATCTGACATTTAATTCTTTTTCTTTATCTAAAGATAGTTCTATTTCAACACAAGGTACTTTGCTATAATTTAATTCTTTAGCTATTCTTAAGCGTTGATGCCCTCCAACTAATATGTTTTTACGTTCTTTATGTGTATTTACTATTAATGGATCAATTAAACCAAATCTTGTTATAGAGTCTTTTAAAGCCTGATGCTGATCCTGAGTTAATTCTCTAGGGTTATATTCAGCAAAGATTAAATCTGATACTTTATAATTAACGATATTTATATTTTCTTTTTCTTTTTGCATCTAAAGGGCAGTTAGTTAAATAAACAATTCTATTCTCTGGGGTGGCAAAGCCACAACGCAAAATTTTTTCTTTATCGTATCCACAAAATCCACACATTCTTTTTTTAATTGGGCAAACTTCAAACAATTACTTCTTTCTTCTTCCCATCTTCTTCTTCTTATTCTTCATCTTACCTTTACCTTTTTTCTTTCCATAATGATAGGGCATTATTTACCAACCTTTCTTTGAGCTATTTCGTGTGATTCTCCAAAACTCTTTCCACTTTTTAAATCTTTAACCATCTCCTCTAGGTGTTTCTTACTATGATGTGGAGCATGAATCCTCATATTAACTTGATCCTCTTCTCTCAACTCAGATATATCTACACCATTTACTTTTTCCATAACTATTTAACTCTGTATTTTATATAAGCAAGAAAGCTAGAAACGCTTCCTATGCTTAAAATTGTATATATAAAACCATGTGGTTCTCCACATAAACCTAAAAAATGTTTTATGGATTCAATCATCGTTTCCTTTTCATGGCTTTTCTTCTTATATCGGTATCGTGCTTCCTAGAACCTTTTAATATAGAATTTACTCTTGCCATCGCCCATTGTGCCATACCTATTCCAGGACGACTTCCAGTAGTCCATGCAGCTTGTCCTCTACGATATACTGCAACTAGGTCAGAATAAGTAAAAACTTTAGACTTCTTAGCCTTATTTCTAAGTATTTTAATAGTTGCTGCGTTTAGTTTTTTTGCTTTTACTGCCAAGCTTTATTCTCTTATCTATTAATGATTGAGGTATTTTTTTTCCAGCTTTTCTTAATTTTGTCATTCTTTTTATAACTTTTGCAAGTTCTGAGCGTTTTGAGCCTTTTATTCCAGATAAATATTTTTTAGCAATTCCAGTTTTTTTATCTTTAATTACTCTACGCATTTTTTTTCGATCTCCTCAATATAGATTTTGCCCATGCTCTTCCACTATCTCCACCCCATAACTCCCAAGCGATTTTACCTTTACTTGGGTATCCTTTTTCACCTCTTCTAAATCCTTCTGCTTTTTTATCTACTTCATGCCTTGCAAAAAAACTTACCATTCTTTTAATCGTATCAAGACTTACTGCCGAACCTCTTGCCAGTTGATTAGCCCTAGCAACACCGACAGCTGTTCCCCCTTTTCGACTCTTTGGCATTGATTTTCGCATCTCCAAAGATCGTTTTGCAGCCACTTGAACTGATTTAGGGGGTTTAAATGTTGCCAATTACTTACTTTTTTTTACTGGTTTTTTCTTGGCAACTTTTCCATTTTCATCACATACAACACAACCTTCTTTTTTATAGGCTGCATCTTGCTCTTTACTTGGATTGATTTTGCCAAAAACAGAACCATCTTTTCTTTTATAATATACCATTATTTTCTCTTGTTCTCTTTTTCTAAAAATCTTTGATACTGGTTGTAAGTCCTACCCTGTTTGTTGAGCTTTATATTTAATAAACGTTTTGCTCTTTTGCGTTGCTTTGCCTCTTTATTAGGCATTACCAACCATTATCAGCAGCTTCTTGCTCCATTTGCTTTTCCCAAATATCTCCACCAAACTTAATCGCTGGTTTGCCAATTAAGTATCGTGTTTCCTCACTACCACACTTTTCGCACTTTGTTACTTTAGGTTTTTCATTAACAAAATAAAAAACCTCTTGGATGTGATCACATCTGAGGCATTTTACATCATGCAAAGGCATTATTTTCTCTTTTTTCGTGCTTCATTTTTATTACTTTTTCACGAGTAAGGCATAAATGCCCCTCTATATATAAGGCAAAAGGTAACGTTTTTAAAATTTAGAATGCTGTAAAGTATTGAATGCTTTAGACTTACAGCGTTTCCATACGTTTTTAATTGAAGCTTCAGATTTATCAAACATTTCAGATATTTGTTTGAATGTAAGTTTTTTTATTTGATGATTAAAAAAAACATCGGATTGTAATTCTGTCATAAAATAACATATTATAAAACCAGAGTTTAAATCACTAATTCTTTGTTTATTCCTTTGATATTCCCTCTGTCTATAACTTTCATAATCTTCATCTTTTGAATTTCCACATAGTGGACAAGGTGTGTGGCTTGGTTCTTGCATATTTTAATTTACCAAGGTAAATCATCTTGGTCTTTCTCTTTATCTTGATTTGAATTTGCAAAATTTTTATTTGGTTTCCAAGTATCTTCGTAAAGGTAATGTGTTATGCCAGTATCGGATGGTTTTTTTCTTCTTGCGACAATCATATTTGCCCACCCATCATCTTGAATTTGTCTTAATTGCTCGATAAAATCACTTATTTTGATCCCAATTCGTAACTGAGATCCTCCATTTTCAAATGTTTTTTCTTTAATAAACATTCCACTTATGTAATTTTTTTCATCTTCCATTATTAACTCCTTTAATTTAATTGATTTGGCGACCAATCAACACCACAACAACTACTCTGTTTAAGTTGATAATCGTTAGGGTAATGCTTTTTATTGCATTTTTTACAATATGCTATGAATAACCCAGTTTTTGTTTTCTTAAATTGTTTTTCACTTAACTTGCTATCTGAATCAAAATCATTTCTAAGCCAATTTCTAAATGCAGCTGAATAGTTTTTGTAAGTTTTGCCTTTTGAAAGCATATAATCATTCCATTTATCAAATTCTAGGCTAACATCTTTATTGATAAATATCTCTTTATATTCTTTTAAATTATCTTTTATGTCCAATAATTGGTTTCTCTTTGTTTCCTTGGTCTTAGCCTTATCCTTCTCTTTATCTTTAGGGGCTTCTAAGGGGCTTGTATGCCCCTTATAAAGACCATATTTAGTTAATATCTTAATTACTGATAAATGAGCTTTATTATTTGGATTAAGTTCACCATATTGATATTGTACAAATTTAGGAATAAACCATTTATCAACCTTGAAATTATTAATCTTTCTATCAAATGTTTTTAATATTTTTCCCTGGTCCAAGTCTAGTTTAAGTTGAAATGAGGCTCTTTCAACATCCACATCCCAGATACCAGCATGATCGCAATCAGTTAATAAATATATCCAAAATAACTTCATATCAGTATCAAGTTCTCTGATCCATCTTTTACGAAATAAATTAGTATCTAAAAATCTCTTAGCCATTACAAAGTATCTCTAACTGAATATCGTGTTCTAAATTCTAACTCTCTTTCCTCTCTTAGCTTAAAAGTTTCTTCATCTCTTAGCTCTGGATTTTCAGATTGTATCTTTCTTCTAGCTCTTGTTATTGACTCCCAGTTAGGTAGATCGCCCTTAGAAAGCATCATTAATAGGTCTAATGCTGTCATACTATTGAGTTTATGTGATAGATGGTCATACCATAGCCTAGCCATTAAAACAGCATCAGATTTACGATATTTATTATCAGACTCCAGCAAAGCCTTTATCTTTTTCTGCATTTAACATCCTCCTTAATTTTTGATAATTTTCTTCAGTTGCAACTTCTTTTTTTTTAATTAAAGATTTGTTATGCAACTTATTTATATTATCAGTTTCTTTTTTGGTAAATTTTTTTTCCCATAAATGTACATGATCCATTGGAAAGCTACCTACATGAAGATGGCAGCCAAAACAAAGAGCCATAGCATTAGCTGGTTCTATTCTAGTAGCCCATGATCTTCTTCCGTAAAAGTGGGAACAGTGTAAACTTGCACTCCCCTCGTGGTATTTCTTCCCACATCTTTGGCAAGTCCAATTATCTCTAAAGCGAATATAATCGGAAAACACTATATCCCACTTAGTACGTTTTATCGCCATTTGACCAAGATTTTTAATATCTCACCCAGGTTTATAAAAATTTGTTTAATTAAAGTGCCAACCCTAATTTCACTTTTTTTATCAACCTTTTCTGGCGATAATTTTTTATTTGGTTCTCGAATGTAAAATGGATGTGGCATTATCTTTCTTTTAACTCTTCAATTAATTGAGAAATATCTTTTTGAGTTTTTGCTTTTTTAGCTCTTACAATAAACTCTTCTCTTTCTTCCTCTGATAATTTATCATTCATTAAATCATTTAAGAATTTTTTCTGTTTCATAGATGGCTCTTGATTGGTTATCGCATTGACAAGCTCATCAGCAGAACAATATTCTGATCCGATATAACCAGTTGCAGCCAAAGCTCTTCCAACTGCAGAGGTTTCACAATTTTCTAAAGCAGATGTTTTGTTTATATGAGTTGAATTAAATCTTTCATGTGCATGTCCTGTGAAAACTCTACAAAGATTATCTTTTAAAAAAATTCTAATCGTCGCTTTCATTACAACTGTTTTGTCATCACAATGAATTATCTCTGTTAATATCTCTAAAGGATCATCTTTTTTAGTGTCATTGTGAAGCTGAAGAACTCTTTCAGCTACTGTGTAATATTCTTTTCCATGTATGTTAACTGGCATTTTTCCTCCTATTAATTAAGTCAATTACTTTTTGTTTTATTAATATTTTTTCTTTATCTAAAAACATTGTTGCGTTGTGGATATATGCGTTCCAGTCTCTATATGCTTTTAAAAATGCTTCTGTTTTTTCAATCAATTCTTCTAGGGTTGTACATTCTATCTTTTGATTGTAAAAAGTTTCTGTCATCTCATAAATAATTTCTACTTGATAAAAATTATTCAACGACACGAATAGTACCACCAAATTGATTTAAAATTTTTTCAAGCCTTGCAGCCAATACCATAAATCTTTCTACTGTCATATCTTTTGGCTTTTGAATTCTTAAAGTGATTGATCCATCTTGCTCATGAATTACTTCCATTTATCCTCCGTTTTTAATTAATGGGCAGTACATTTTTGATAAAGGAGGACATCTTAACCAAAGGAGAGAGAGGTAAGATAATGCACTGCCCAAAATATTTATGATTGTCCTCCTAATCATAGTTTAGTTTACGTTTAATTTATTAGAATCAAAAACCTTTTCTATCGCTTCACCCATTTGTTTTTCAACCAAAAGGTTGTTGTACTTTTCCATCGCTATATAACAGTTATCTTTCCAAAATTGTGCTTTCTGCTTATAAATAGCAATCTTGCCCCACACAAAGGCTACCGAACTAACGATAGCCATTCCTAATAACATTTGATAAATCATTATTAATCCTCCTTTAATTCGTGATGAAAAAGTAAAAACACATCTATTTCATTATAAAGGTCATCATAAAATTTGCTTGGATTTATTTTTATTTTAACGTCTTCGTTTTTAAGGGAATCAAAATGATGTGTATGGTTAGTTTCATTATCTTCAATTATACTATGTGATATATCCATTCTTTTTGAATCTTTTGGTATTAAAGTTTTAAGAACAATATCACAAACATCAGACAAAAATTCCTTTTTATCTTTTATTTTAACTTTGCTCATTATTTGTCCTCCTTAATTGTAGTATTTTTTAATATGCTTTACAGCATCTGTTTTAGTATTAAAATTAGCTACTGGTTCATTATAATAAATTTCACCAGTTGTTTTGTTAAGTTCAATCTCCCATATTACCCAAGTTCTATCTTGACCTAAGTAATTAATTCCGTCATACATTTTATCCCCATAATCATCTGTATAAAATATATGATATGTATTTAGCAATATTAATTTATTTTTACGATCTATGTAATTTCCTGGTGTTAATCTTTCCATTATTTGCCCTCCTAAATATGTATTATCTTGCATTATTTGCCCTCCCCTAATCGATTTTCTAAATTTTCTATCTTACATTGTATTTCGTACTCTTTATCTTGCAACTTTTCCAAACGTCTATCCCATTTACTTGTATCGAGATTTAAATCAATACAATGATTAATTTTATCTTCTGTGGATTCTATCTTAAATGAGACAACCTCAAATTTATTATGCAATTTTTCAAGATTTTCTTCAATGTATCTTTGCAATAGTGGTTTGTTTAATATCATATTGTCCTCCTAAAGACTTGTTAATTAATTAATACAATGTAATATTAATTTTAATAAAAACAAATAAAAAAATTCCCCCTTTTGATATAATCTCCAGGGGGAGGAGGAGAGAGGAGGAGAGAAATTATAATTGTTCTATCAGATTCAGCGTGATGCTTGTCGCTCCTTGTGCCACTTCCTCAAATGCAAAAGTATCTTGATCAAACCTTACCTTAACAGAATTTGCCCCAGCAGTTACCCCATTAACATCACAATGAGGTAATCCACTTCCACCAATAACAGATAGTGGTATTCCTAGTTCATCGTTATCTGCATAGCCAGAGCCAACTGTCGTGATAGAAACAGAATTAACAGCATTAGAGCTAATTACAACTGTTGCTTTTACACCAGTACCAGAGCCACCAGTTAGCTCAACATTTGTATATGTTCCATTGGTATGTCCACTGCCACTTGTTATTCCATCAACTGCATCAACACCACTTCCAAAATCATCTTCATCAAAAAAGAAAAAGTTTTTTCTACCATCTGCGTAATCTATTAATGCTTGTAGCTTTTCTTGATCTGTGCTATTTAAAAAAGAATAAGTCATGGCCCAACCTCTTCTCTTTCCAAATCTTTCTACTGTGTAGCACTCACCACCAATCGCTTGATTTTTAATAATACCCTCATAGTTAGTTCCATATTGAACTCCAATATTAGGGTTTCTGTCTGGGGTAAATGTTCCCTTTGAGCCTCCATCACTAGCATCATCAAATGCTGCTGTAGAAATAGCCATTAGCTAACCTCCGTAAATTGTGCTTGAATTTTACCAAGTGTTCTTGATATTGATGTTATCATAAAATATGTGCCACTAAAACTTTTGTTAAATGCAGTTGCTGGAAGCATTGATGAAAAGGTACATATATCTCCAATTTCCATATTAAATTTTGCTGGATTGACTACCTCAGCAGATATTATAACTCTAGGAGAACTTCGAAGATTACCATAATAATTAATAAAACCAGCATTAGGTGTAGATGGTGTTAAGTCCGATCCTATTCCTCCAGAAAGCATATCTAAATTTATAGTTACAACTTGAGCAGTTGCTATATTGTAATTGCTTCTGATCGTTGATTCTGAGGCTGTTTGTTGATTTCTATACAATCTACTTTTTGCTGGATGTGGATCATAATTAACCAAAATATCTGTTATGATATTTGAGATTGGTGTATGGCTGTATTGTATATTAAATAAATCATTTTTATCTAAAGTGTGATTGGCTGAACTATAACTATTCTTTACATGGATATATCTTACATCTCCATCGGCTTCAAATATGCTTATAAATCCACCCTCAAACTGCATCTTATCTAAAATCTTTTTGGCTGGTAATGGTTCTAATTGATTATATCTGATGGTCCAGGAACTTCTATCAGTATCTAAATCACTCCATCCAGTTGGATCGGCTGAACCAGCTCCATCCGTATCTACTCCTAATATACTATGAACAAAAGAGCGATGTGCTTCATGTATCTTATCAACTCGTGTTGTAGATGATTTATAACCTCTTGGCTCTCCACTATAACCTAAATATGCAAATTCTATCTCATCCTCAAATTTTGTAATATATGCAAAGACTTCTTTTAACTCGACTACTGCACTTGGAGAAGAACCAGAGGCATATTGAAATTGTACTTGCACCTCTATCTTTTTAGCATTACCTGTAGCTGTAACAGTTGCTGTTCGATTAGATACGTTTCCTGTAAATATTTGTTCTGTTCCAGTTCCCACATTTGTATTGTCTGCATCTAATAAAAATAATTTTACATGAGCTTCTGGCAAATCACTATAATTACTTACATCAAAAAATGCCCTGGCTTGTTGTCCTTCTTCAATCTCATCATCTAAGGTATATCTTTCTTTGTGAGTATATGTACCATTTGAAACACCACCTACAGGAAAAGTAAAAGTAGCCTCAGTTGCATCATTGTTATCAAAAGAATTAGCGACATTTGCTAATGTTATTTCTGCACTTGTTGTGGAAGAGGTAGAGGAAACTGGTGGAACTTGATAAATATACTTACCACTTACTGGCATTTTATTTACTTTTACATTACCAGCTGTTGAGTTTTCAGTTTCTCCAGCAGAATAATGTATAAAAGCATCGTAATTGCTTAGATAGGTATATATATTCTCATCTTCATCTTCTGCAGTTGTTCCAGTGATAAACGATATACCAGTTGTGTCATATTTTGTAAAAGGAACTTTTCTGAAAAAGTTTGGAGTACCATTTAATTTTGTAGTTGCCGTCCTATCTGAAACTGTATCGCTAAAATTACCGTAGGCTAAAGGTGAAGGAACCTTTTCTGCACTATAAACATTTGGAACAAATACGTTGTCATAGGGTCTTTTTGCCACGATATTTAATGTAATTTTTGTATCATCGTGTTGAATTGATTCAAGTCTGCCTTGATATATTTGTGGTATATTATTAAAGTTAGCTACACTTGAAGATGTATCAAGGTTAGAAAATATCTTAACATCTCCATTTAGATAAAAATTAGTACCAAATAATAAATCTTGCCTTAAATTTGAATCGTCTTGTAATTCAATAGATAGATTGCTAATCGATGATGAAGATTTAAATATATTTATAGATTCTCTTATGCTAGGAGAGTTTAATATAATTCCAGAATATGCAACTGAATTAACTGTTTGATCATAGAATGAAAATGCCTTGAATCCACTAGCATCTGTTTCAAATAACTGAACAAGCCAATTCTCTTTCATTCCAGAAGTTGGCGACCATGAACCTTGACTTAAAGCCATATCAAGCTAATCCTAAATTTTGTACTCTTTGTATTTCTGGGATAACTGTATCTCTAATAAACTCTTTATTTGTTACTGGTCCATTAAAGTTTAATGTAATACCACCACCTCCATTTTGGCTTGATGGTCTAGTTGTTGGGGTTACTTGAACTCTCTCTGGCCCAGCTTCACCAGCCATAATTAATGTTGGTTGTGATACCATTTCATCCATACCATATTGAGCAAACCTAATAGATCGCACTCCAGCTTTTGCAGCCTCTAAAGCAACTAACGCTGCTATTGCACCACCAATCCCTAAACCAGGAATGAATGTTGTGGTCAATGCTTCGCTTACAGCCTTACTTGCTAAAACAACACCTTGCAAAGCAGTTATTACGTTTATTATAAAACCTTGAAATGCTTCAGCTCCACTTTGATTTGGATCAAAAGCATTTGATAAAGCAGAGGCAAAAGCTCCAGCAAGTTGAATATTATCTTTTAATGCAGCAGCTTGTTGTTTTTGAGAAGATGTTAATATTCCTAAGGCTTTTGCTTGTTGAGGATAAGCCTTAGTAAATCTTTCGATAAATCTATCTTCTTTTTCTTTATTTTCTAAAGTTATAAATTGTTGCTCTATAAACTCTGCATACGATCCTTTTAATGATTCTTGATATGCTAATTCAGTTTGATCGCCTTGAGTAAGCTGCTGAACTGTTTCAAGCATTTTGTTATTAGCTTCTACAACTTTTTCTTGAGATTCTATTCTCTTTTGTTGAACCTCTACAACTTTTTGCTGAACTTCTACAAAATCTTCATCAGCATCGGTGCTATCTTCTGACTCTTCTTTGTATTCGCTATAAGCATGAATAGCTTCACCAAGCCCAACCACTAAAGCACCAATACCAGACTTGATTAATGCTCCTCTAAATAATCTTGTAGCAGATACAGCTCCCATTGTTGCAGTTTTATAAGCTATAAATCCACCAGTAACAATTGCTAAGCCTTGTCCGTAAGCCTTGACCTTTTCAACGTCTAAATTTTCAATTAAATCTTTTAAACTCTCAACGATAGGGATTACTACTGGAAGTAATTCTTCTCCAATAGTTACTTGTAAATCTTCTAAACTTGCATTAAATGAAGCAAAAACATCGACAGAGCTTTCGGTTATTCCCCCCATTTTTTCTAAATTAATCTGACCTTTGCTCAATGCCTCATTGACAAACGCTTGTTTCTTTTCTTGATCTGTTAGCTCTTTAACAGTTTTATTTAAAGATGTTGCATATTTTTCATTAGCAGATTCAGTATCAATTAAAATACCTAGATTGTCAAGCATTAACTTTGATTGACGACCTAAAGCAACAACAACTGATTGAAGCATAAAGTCCATTGATTGTCCAGTTGCTTGAGCTGCACCTCTTGCAATCTCTAGCATTTCATCAAATCTTTCAAGAGGTAAACCTAACAGAGCAGCTTCATTAAACTTCTGCATTAATTCCATTTCTGAAATAGTACCAGCAGTTGCTTTTTTCATAGATTGAAGCATCTTATCTGGCTCTGCTGCTAAATTATTAAATGATTTTCTTACAGTTTCAGTTTGAGCTGCTAGTTTAGCCATCTCAACAGCTTTTAACCCAGTTTGTAAAGAAACAAAACTTACTGCAACAGTTTTAGCAGTAGAAGCTAAATTGTTAAAAGAACTATCAAGTTGATCTGTTTGATTTTTGGCTGTGTCTAATCCCCTAGTTCTAAAGACTAGGTCAAATATTCTGCGATTTGCCATTTTCTTTGCTCTCGTTTTTACTTATTTGATTCGTTTCATTTTCTATAATAGTCCAACAATCCAATCTAAAAGCTGAAATATCATCTAAATTGCCTGGAGATACATTCCAATTTTTAATCCAATGATACTCATTCATAATATCGAGCATCCAATTACTATAAAAGAAATTAGGTGAGGCGAATAGAGGTACAAGATCATATAAGAGTTGGCCAATAGTTCTTGTTTTTGAAGTCTTAGCAAGTTCAGAAATAGCTTCGAC
>LULO01000490.1_pt1 | contig 21094 bp, 19 predicted proteins | sample 728121 | NCBI WGS metagenome assembly LULO01 (sample SAMN03860287, study PRJNA289734) | marine metagenome | biome: seawater column; feature: ocean; material: water; isolation source: Red Sea water column Station 149 - depth 50m | place: Saudi Arabia: Red Sea | collected 2011-10-15 | depth 50 m | reverse complement strand
CGGCTCGGCCGCACGCGCCGCGTCGTCCTGATCGGGCAATCCTTTGGCGCCGACATGTTGCACGCCGGTCTCGCCGCGATGCCCGCTGCCGACCGGACGCCAATCAGCTCCGTCATCCTGATCGTCCCCGGCCACGATATCATCTTCCGCGCCTCGCCGATCGAACTCGCCGGTCTCGAAATCCCCGACCAACTCGCCCTGCCGACCGCATCGCAGCTCGACTGGGCGCCGCTCACCTGCATCTGGGGCATCAAGGAAAACGACAGCCTGTGTCCCGAACTGACCTTGCCCGGCGTGCGCAAGATCGCCTTGCCGGGCGGGCACAAGCTGCAATCCAACGACGCGGCGCTCGAGGCCGCGATTTTCCCTGCCATTGCGCATGCGACCGACCGGATGCACGCACCGCCCCAACGGAGAAACTGATATGAAGGCTCTGGCAATCGCTCTGCTGCTCGGAGCCGCGACCGGCATTCCGGCCCCGACGCCCGCCGCCAGCCCGATCGGCGTCTGGCAGAACCCGAAAGGCACCATCCTGGTGCGCACACGCAATTGCGGCGCGATGCTGTGCGGCAATATCGTCTGGGCCAGCCCCACCGCCCTCTCCGACGCGCGCGACGCCGGTGTCACGGCATTGATCGGCACCGAATTGCTCAGCGACTATCGCGCGACGGGTGCGGGGCGCTGGACCGGGCAGGTCTATGTGCCCGACCAGGGTCGTCGCTTTTATTCGACGATCGAGGTAAGGAACCCGAACAGCTTGCGAATTTCGGGTTGTATCCTGGGCGGGCTGATCTGCAAACATCAGGAGTGGACGCGTCGATGACGGTTTTCGGGGGCGTGCGATCATGGGCCTCGCGGCATCGCCGGACGTTGTCGATCGCAGCGGCGCTGGTCGTCGCGGCGCTCGGCTTCACCGCGCTCTATCATTTGCTGCATTCGGTGCGCCCGCACGCGATTCGAGAGGCTTTTCGCGCGGTTTCGAATGCGCAGATCGGATTCGCGCTGCTGCTCACCGCGGCCAGCTATCTGCTGCTCACCCTCTACGACACCGGGGCATTGCGCGTCATCGGCCGCAAATTGCCCTGGCGCACCGCGGCCCTCGCCTCCTTCACAAGCTACACGCTCAGCCACAATCTGGGCCTGGCCCTGCTGACCGGCGGCTCGGCGCGCTACCGCGTCTACCGCGCCGCGGGGCTCAGCGGGGGGGAGGTCGGAAGCGTGATCGCGCTCGCCAGCCTGAGCTTCTGGAACGGCGTCGTTCTGCTCGCGGGTCTGGCGGCCATGGCGAGTACGCAGTTGCTGCCGATTTTCGACATCGGCCTGTCGCTGCACTGGTTGCATCTCGGCGGGATGGTCGTCGCGACCCTGTGCCTTATCCCGCTGCTGCTCCGCCATTTCGGGCTGACCGCGCTCGACATCGGCGGGTGGCGCACTCCGATCCCGGACCTGAAGACAAGTGCGTCGATGACGCTCGTCGCCGCGCTCGATCTGGCTGCGGCCAGCGCGGCGCTATTCGTGCTGCTGCCGGCGCCCGACCCCGCCGCCTACCCCGCCTTTTTCCTTGGCTATGCCTTTGCGATCATCGCGGCGCTGATCAGCCATGTGCCCGGCGGGCTCGGCGTGTTCGAGGCGGTGGTGATCGCGATGGTTCCCGGCGACAAGGCGCAGCTCCTCGCCGCGCTGCTCGCCTATCGCGTCATTTATTATCTGCTGCCGCTGCTGCTCGCCGCGCTGCTGCTTGCCTGGCACGAAAGCAAGGCGTGGCACGCCCCGGCGCGCCAGTTCGCCGCAGCGGGCGAATCGCTGCTCCGCGAACTGGCACCCCCGCTGTTCGCCGCACTCGTCTTCGCCGGCGGCCTGATCCTGCTCCTGTCGGGGTCGACCCCTGCCGAAGCGGGACGGATGCACGATTTGCGGCATATCCTGCCGCTGCCCTTCGTCGAGGCATCGCATATCGCCGCCAGCCTGTCGGGTACGCTGCTGCTCTTTCTCGCGCCCGGCCTGCTACGCCGCCTCAACGGTGCCTTCGTCGCGACGCGTGCGCTGTTGCTTGCAGCCGCCATCTTTTCGCTGACCAAAGGGTTCGACTATGAGGAGGCAGCGATCCTCCTCGCCATCTGCGCCGCGCTGCAGTGGAGCCGCCCGGCCTTTTATCGCAAGACCGCGCTGATCGACGCGCCGCTGTCGACCGGCTGGATCGTCGCGGCGCTGATCGCCATTCTGGGGTCGGCTTTCGTCGGCCTCTTTGCCTATAAGCATGTCGATTATACCAGCAGCCTGTGGTGGCAGTTCAGCTTGCGCGGCGACGCCCCCCGCTTCTTGCGCGCGAGTTTCGGGATCGCGGTGCTGATCACCGGCCTCGCGCTGTGGCGGCTATTCGCGCCGTCGGCCCGCACGGTGCGCGATACGCCGGTGGGGTTCGATGCCCTCGAACCGGCGCTGGCGCTCAGCGACAGCACCGATGCCTTTCTGGCCTACACCGGCGACAAGCGCTTCCTGCTCGCTGACGAGGGCGACGCCTTCCTGATGTACCGGGTGCAGGGCGGCAACTGGATCGTGATGGGCGATCCGGTCGGCAACGAGGATCGCTGGGCCGATCTCTTGTGGAAGCTGCGCGAGATGGCCGACGCAGCGCAGGGGCGCATCCTGCTCTATCAGATCAGCGCGGCGTGCCTGCCGCAAGCGATCGACCTTGGGCTGTCGATCGTCAAATATGGCGAAGAGGCGCGCGTCGAGCTTGCCCGCTTCACCCTTGCCGGGCCGCAGGCAAAGACGCTGCGTGCAGGACGGTGCCGAATTCGCCGTAATCGCCGCCGCCGAGGTTCCCGCGCATCTGGCCGAACTCAAGGCCGTGTCGGACGACTGGCTGCACGCGAAAAGGCAGCGCGAAAAGGCGTTCAGCCTCGGCCGCTTCGATCCCGCCTATATGGCGCGCTTTCCCTGCGCGGTGGTCCGGATAGGGGGGCGGATCGTCGCTTTCGCCAATATTTTGGCGACCTCCAATGGCGCCGAAATGTCGGTCGACCTGATGCGCCATGTGAATGACATCCCCTATGGCGTCATGGACTTCCTGTTCATTCGCCTGATGCAGCATGCGCAGCAAGCGGGCTATCGCTGGTTCACGCTCGGCATCGCGCCCTTGTCGGGCATCGAGGGGCGCAAGCTCGCGCCCGCATGGGCGAAGGGCGCCGCCTTCGTCTTTCGCCATGGCGAGATGCTCTATGGTTTCGAAGGTTTGCGCAGCTACAAGGCAAAATTCGCGACCGATTGGCAGCCACGCTACATCGCCGGACCCCGCGGCATGGCCTTTGCGCAGGCAATGGCGGCGGTGCACCAGATCGTCTCGCGCGCACCGGTCCGCAAGGATACGCGCGCGCCCGTCGCCGCCACGGCTTGATCGCGGGCAAGATTACCGCAGTTTCATCTGCACGCCATCGGGCGGTGGGACGCGGCCTGCTACGCCGGTCCAATGGACCCGCCGCGCATCCGATCCATGCCGCCGACGGCCTTGTTGATCCTGCTGCTGGCGGGGATCATTTTTCTGTCGGCGCGGCTCTATGCCTCGCCGCATTCGCGTGGCGGGGGGCAGGTGGGGGGATTGACCTTCGAAGCGGAGCCTGTCCGGCGCCACCAGCCGATCGCGCTCGTCGTCACCAGCGTCGAGGACGGCGGCCCGGCGGCAAAAGCCGACATTGCGGCGGGCGACCGGATCGACCGGATCGATGGCCGCCCCATTGCGTCGGCGGCCGATGCCGCCGCGCGGCTACGCCGGGACGCGCGCAAGGGGGTGACGCTGCGCATTCGCCGTGGCATCCGGACAAGCTATAAGCATCTTCCCGCGACGCGCGGGCCACAGCCGGGGACAGTGCATGTCGCAGAAAATATTGCTCGTCGAAGATGACCGGACGACCGCCGACTTCATCAGCAAGAGCCTGACCGGCGAAGGCTTCGTCGTTGATCATGCCGCCGACGGCCGCGACGGCCTGTTTCATGCAACCGATGGCAGTTACGACGCGATCATCCTCGACCGCATGCTGCCCGGCATGGACGGCATGGCGCTGCTCGCGGCGATGCGCGCCGCGCAGATCGCGACGCCCGTCATCATCCTGTCGTCGCTGGGCGCGGTCGATGCGCGGGTCGAAGGGCTGACGTCGGGCGCCAATGATTATCTGGTCAAGCCCTTCGCCTTCTCCGAGCTGCTGGCCCGGCTCAAGCTGCTCCTTGCCAAGCCCGGCAACGGCCCTCAGGTCGAAACGGCGCTGCACTGCGAGGATCTGGAAATGAACCTGCTCAATCGCCGCGTGACGCGCGCCGGCAAGCGGATCGAACTGCAGCCGCGCGAGTTTCGCCTGCTCGAATATCTGCTCCGCCACAAGGAGCAGGTGGTGACGCGCACGATGATGCTGGAGGGGGTTTGGGAATATCATTTCGACCCCGGCACCAATGTCGTCGATGTCCATGTCAGCCGCCTGCGCCGCAAGATCGACGACGGGTTCGCAACGCCGCTGGTCCATACGATCCGCGGCGCGGGCTATATGCTCGGCGCCGCGAGCTGACCGCCGGATGCGCGCAGGCTTCTTTCAATCGACGATCGTCCGCCTGACGCTGGCGCTGGTGATCGCGCAGGTCGCGGCGCTGGCGCTCGGCCTGACGATCATCCACCGCTTCACCCAGGCAACGATCATCGACGACGCGCGAATCGCGGCCGAAGTCGCACGCGACGATTTTGCCGAAACCCAACGCCAGCAAGGGCCCGAAGCGCTGATTCAGGCGATCCGCGACCGGCTCACCCGGCGCGACGACCGCAATTTCGTCGTGCTGTTGAAGGCGCCCGACGGCACGCGCGTCGTCGGCAATCTCAGCCAATGGCCGGCGACGGTGTCCGACCATGAGGCGTGGCGCGAAATCCGCCTGTTCCGCCAGGATGCTGCCGAGGCCGAACCGATCGGATTGATAACGACGCCGCTTCCCGGCGGCTATGCCCTGCTGACGGGCGAAGTGCTCGAGGCGCAGGTTCAGCTCGCGCGCGCCAGTCAGGCCGCCTTTCTGTTCGCGCTCGCGGTCGGCATCACGATCGCCGGAATCGTCGCCGCCTTCGTCGCCTGGCTGCTCGGGCGGCGCATCGACGTCTTTTCGCGCGCCGCCTCCGCAATTGTCAGCGGCCGGCTCGACGCGCGGGTGGAGCGCGACCGGACCGGCGACGCCTTCGACCGGCTCGGCGTATCGATCAACGCGATGCTCGACCGGATCGAAACGCTGGTCGGCGAGCTGCGCATGCTCACCGATTCGATGGCGCACGATCTGCGTTCGCCGGTCGCGCGGATGAAGGCGAAGCTGGAACAGGCGCTGGGCCGCGCGCGCGACCCCGAAACGACGGCGGCGCTTGCCGGTGCGATCGACGAGGCCGACAGTCTGCATCGCCTGCTCGACACCGCACTGGAGATCAGCCGGGCAGAGGCGGGCATCGGCCGCGACCAGTTCACGCGCTTCGCGCTCGCGCCGCTGCTCGAAGACATGGCCGAAGTCTATGGCCCGCTCGCCGAGGATGAGGGCTTTGCCATTGCGGTCGGGGCACCCGCGGACCTTGAGGTCGTCGCACACCGCGAGATGCTGGTGCGCGCGCTGTCGAACCTGATCGACAATGCCCTGAAATATGCGGCCGGCGGCACGCAGATCCGGTTGACCGCGGCCCGGGAAGCCAGCGATGCGATCAACCTCGCGGTAATCGACGACGGTCCAGGCATCCCCGCCGACCGCATCGCCGAAGCGGCGCGGCGCTTCGTCCGGCTCGATCCCGCGCGCGGCGGATCGGGCGCGGGGTTGGGATTGTCGCTGGTCGAGACGATCGCGCATATGCACGGCGGTCGGATGACGATTACACCCGGGCAGCCGCACGGCACCGTCGTCACGCTCCGGCTGCCGGTCGTCGCGCCGGCCGCCTGAACGCTACGGCCCCGAACGCTTCGAATTGACGCCGAAGCCGAGGCGACGCTGCTCGGCAGCGGCGGACACCGCTGGCACCATGGCGTCATGCAGATGTCCGGTGCGCATATCCATCTCGTGCTTCCCGACGCCACCGAGCGCGCCGCCTGTTTCCGCGCGCTTGCCGATGGCCGCCATATCGTCCGCAGCTTTGCGAGCGGCGCCGACTGGCTCGACGCGGGGGCGGCCGACGATTGCGCCGTGCTGCTTTTCCACTGGGCCCAGCCCGGCGCGGTCGATGGCAGCGCAATGCTCGCGGCAATCGCACAGTCGCCCGATATCGCCTGCTTCGTCGCCGCGAGTCGGCTGAGCGTCGGCGAAAGCCGCGCCATACTGCGCGGCGGCGCGACCGATCTGCTGCCCGCCCCGCTCGATCCGCGGCTCGTCCGGTCGGTGATCGGCGATGCGTTGACGGCTTGGGAGCGGCAGCGTGCAATGCACGCGGACCGGCGCGCCGCCGAGGCGCGCCTCGCCGCGCTGACCCCGCGCGAACGCGATATATTGGATGCCATCGCGGCGGGGCTCGGCAACAAGGCAATCGCGCGGCGGCTCGACGTCAGCCCGCGCACCGTCGAGGTGCACCGCGCCAATATCATGCGCCGGTCGGGCGCGGCGAGCGTCGCCGAGCTGCTGCGGCTGCGCTTCACCGTCGAATTCGCGCGGGGCCCGAGCGCCAATCCCGTCCATTTCGGAGCTTGATGTCTGCCCGCCTCAGGCCAGCGCGATAGATTGGCCCCTATAAGAGAATCGAACGGTCCGTCGCCCCTGTGTTGGTCCCCAAGGGCGATCCGTTCGACCGCGCGTGCCATCCCCACCTGGCCGCGCATCCCAGCCGGGCCGGCGGAGGATGTTCCACTTCCGTCGGCCCCTTGGCGCTGGCCCCTTCGCGGGACCTCGACAGACAAACGGGCTAGCCCGTGACGAGCGCGCGCTGTTCCGGGCGGCCCATCGACAGCAGGAGCGGGTCCGCCGCCTGACGCGCCATGAAGTCGGCCTTGCCCGCGATTCCCTGCCATTCGATGCCGATCAGCGCCTGCGCGATCGCGCCGCCCAGCGTATCGCCGGGGCCGGGCAGGATGATCACGTCGGGCGCATATTCCTTGACCGCAACCTGCACCGACAGCGCGAAATCATAGGGCGCAAGGATCTGATGCCCGAAGGTATAGTCCCAGATGCCCCAGGGATTGCTGGAAAAGCGGCGCCAGATATGACCGCGGCCGTCGACCATCGGCAGATCGGGCATGCCGAACAGCGCCGGGGGCAATTCGATCTTCGCCTTGTCCGAGCTGCCGACCATCAGCGGCGTATGAAAGGGGCCATGTCCCGCCAGCCGCAGCGGATCGCGGCCCTGCGTCGGCGGCGCCTCTGCAAGCAAGGCGGCCAGCCCCTCTTCATTGCCCGCCAAGACAAGCATGCCGGCAAGGTCGATCGAAAGCGCGAGCGCATGACCCGGGCGCGCGGCGATGTCGGCGACGAGCGCCAGCAGGCTGGCGCGCAGCCCAGGCACCGGGCGCCAGTCTTCATCGACGATCTGCACCAATATCTGTCCGCCCGGCCCGTGCGTCTGGCTGTTGAGACCCATCGCATTGGCGATGCGAAAACCATCCTCGACCGACACTGCGCCTCCAAGCGCGAGCGCGCTGTACCAGCCCATCGAATTGCCCGCGACCGCGACAATGTCATATCGGGCGCGGTCGATGCTGAGCCAGTCGAGCAGGGTCGCGGTGTAGATCAGCGGGGCCGCGACATCGCCGCGCATGTGCGTCGCGACGCTGAAGCGATCGGCGCCGTCGAGTTCGCTGACCGTCGGCTGGTCCCGCTCGCGGCGCTGGGCGTCGAACCCGGCGATGATATCGCCGAAGCGCGCGCCGTGCAGCCGCGCGATGCTGCCAAGCTCGCCCTTGCCATAGGTGCCGCGGCCGGGGGCGACGACAAGCGCGGTCTTCTTCGCCACCGTCATGCCAGCAGCTCCTTCGCGGCGGCGTAGATCGAATCGCGGCTTGGCAGCGTCACCGTCGCCGCCTTGCCCAGCGGGATGAAGCTGTCCTCGGCGGCGATGCGCGCCAGCTTCTTCTCCGGCGTGCGTTCGGTAAACAGCGCCATCAGCGCCTCGCTTTGCGAACCGGTGATGCGGCATTCGTCGACGATCAGGACGCGTTTCGCTTCGCCGACCGCGGCAACGAGCTTGTCGGCATCGACGGGACCGAGCCAGCGCAGGTCGATCACGCGCGCCTTGACGCCGTCGGCGGCGAGCAGCTTTTCGGCCTGCCGCGAGAGATAAGTGCCGTTGCCATAGGTGACGATCGCGAGATCGGTTCCGTCGCCATGCACGCCGACATCGCCCAGCCGGATCGGCGTCCCTTCGCCGGGCGCTTCATAGGCGCTCGTCCACAGGCCATCGCCCTCTTCGTGCAGGTCGCGCGTCATATAGAGCGCGATCGGTTCGACGAAGACCACGACGCGCTGCTCCTCGCGCGCCAGCCGCACGCATTCGCGCAGCATCTGCACGGCGTCGCGCCCGTTCGACGGCACCGCCAGGATTACCCCGGGAATGTCGCGGAACACCGCCAGGCTGTTGTCGTTGTGGAAGTGTCCGCCGAACCCCTTCTGATAACCGAGCCCGGCGATCCGGATCACCATCGGGTTGGTATATTGGCCGTTCGAAAAGAAGCTCAGGGTCGCCGCCTCGCCGCGGATCTGATCCTCGGCATTGTGGACATAGGCGAGGAACTGGATTTCGGGCATCGGCACGAAGCCGTTGTGCGCCATGCCGATCGCGAGGCCGAGGATCGCCTGTTCGTCGAGCAGCGTGTTGATAACGCGCGCCGAACCGAAGCGCTGATGCAGCTTGGCGGTTACATTGTAGACGCCGCCCTTCGGCCCGACATCCTCACCCGCGACGACGATTTCGGGATAGGCGAGCATCAGGTCGGCGAGCGCCCAGGAGAGCAGCCGCGCCATATGCATCGGCTTGTCCATCTGGTTCGCGTCGCCCGCGAACAGCGCCGCGCGCTCGTCGGTCGAGGGGCGATTGGCCGGCGGGCGGTCGATCTTCGGCGGAACCAGGCTCTCCATTACCGCCGCGGCGGTGGTCAGCTTGGGGCGGCGTATCGCAGCTTCGGCCTGCCGCGCCAGCGTTGCGCCGATCTCTTCATAGGCATCGGCGACTTCGGCGGCCGACATCCATCCCTGTTCCACCATCAGCGCCGCACCGGCGAGCAGCGGATCGCGCGCCTCGTCGGCTTCGATCAGCGCCTTGGGCAGATAGGCACCCTGCACGTCCGACCCGGCATGTCCGTAGAGCCGCACCGTTCCCATATGGAGAAACACCGGCTTGCGCGTGCGGCGCGCGAAGTCGGCGGCCTCCTTTGCGCCCGCGTAGGCCGCGACAAGGTCGGTGCCGTCGCACTGGATATAATGCAGCCCGGCGCGGTGGCGGAACTGCGCCTCGATCCACCCCGTCGGGGTGCGCGTCGAGATGCCGATGCCGTTGTCCTCGCACAGAAAGATCAGCGGCAACGGCGTGCCCTGAAAGGCCGACCAGCCCGCGGTGTTGAACGCGCCCTGCGCGGTCGAATGATTGGCCGAGGCATCGCCGAAACTCGCCAGCACCACCGCGTCTTCGGGCAGCGGGAGGCCGCACATGCCCAGTCGCCGCGCGATACCGATCGAAAAGGCGGCACCCACCGCCTTGGGCAGATGCGACGCGATCGTCGATGTCTGCGGCGGGATCGCGAGCGGCTTCGACCCGATGACCTTGTGCCGCCCGCCCGAAATCGGATCCTCGGCCGAAGCGGCGAAGCTCAGTAGCATGTCCCAGTCGGGGTTCTGCCCGGGGAGCTGGCGCGCGCGGTGAAGCTGAAAGGCGTTCGAGCGATAGTGGAGGAACGCCATGTCGGTGACGCGCAACGCCGCCGCGACCGCGGCATTGCCCTCGTGCCCCGAGGATCCGATGGTATAAAAGCCCTCGCCGCGTGCCTGCAGCGTCCGCGACAGCCGGTCCATCTGGCGACTGGTGAGCTGCGACAGGAAAATGTCGGTGGCATCCGACCGCGTCAGCCCGGCACGCGCGGGATCGGGCGCATCGGCGCGGCGCGCGAGCGTTCCGCTCGCCAGCGCGCCGAGAAATTTTTCATGTACCGCCTGTGCCGCGTCCACGCTGTCCTCCTGCCGGTCTTCCGGTTGCCGGTGCAACCATTTGCCGCCGTCTCGCGCAGCTAGAACGGGGGCTGCGGGCGTGCAAGCATCCTCTTGCGTCGGTGCTGCGCCTCGCGCTACCACCGCAGGGCGATGGTGCAGCGGGGCGAGGCCATAATTTCAATATGATGTCGATCTGGATCGCCCAGGCGTCGGCCGCCGCCGCCGCACCCGATCAGGGCTGGCTGCTCGATCCCGAACTCGTCGATCCGGCTTATGGTCAGACGGTTGCCCGCGGCGATATCCAGACGGCCTTTCCCGCGCCGCCGCCGCCGCCCGACGTTCCCGACTGGCTGAAATCGCTGTTCGAAGCGATCGGCCGCTTCTTCGAATGGAGCGCGCCGGCGCTGAAGCCGATGCTGTGGGGCGGCGCAATCTTGCTCGTCCTGCTGATCCTCTATTTCACCGTCCCCGCCTTTGCGCGCTGGGTCAACGCGTTGCCCTTCCTGCGCAAGACCGGAGCGGGCGCCGAGGCGGATGAGGCGGGCGCGGTCGAAGCGGGTGCGGCGCGCGCGCTGCTGGCCGAAGCCGACGCGCTCGCCGCCGAGGGGCGCTTTGCCGAGGCGGTTCATCTGCTGCTCTATCGCAGCGTCGAAGACATCAGCGCGCGGCGGCCGGGGCTGGTGCGGCCGGCGATGACGTCGCGCGAACTGGCGGAAGCGCGGGATCTGCCGGGCGTCGCCCGCAACGCGTTCAGCCGCATCGCGCGCTCGGTCGAAATCAGCCTGTTCGGCGGACGGTCGATCGACGCAGCGGCATGGGACGCGTGCCGCGGCGCCTATTCGGAGCTGACGGTGCCGAAGAACTGGGCGCGCGCATGACGGGGCGCAGCGACCGCGACAACCCCTTCGACCCGCGGCTGATCGCAGCAGTGGTCGCGGTGGGGGTCGTCGCCTTCATCGCGCTATGGGCGCTGGTTGCGCTTGGCCCGCAGCTGTCGGGCGGCAATGACGGCGGCGGGCACGCGCTGTCGAAGGCGGCGCCCGGCTTCGCGGGGATCGTCGACCTCGCCGAGCGCGCCCGCGCCGATGTCGAGCTGCGCCGCAGCGTCGAGACGGCAACCTATGACGACCACAAGCCCCTGCTCGTCCTGACGCCCGCGGCCGACACCGATGCCGAAGATGTCGCCGATATACTGGCGAGACAGGGCAATGGTCCGGTTCTGCTCGTCCTGCCCAAGTGGCGGACGATGCCGGGCACCGGCGAGGGTCACAAGCCGGGCTGGGCCGGTTTCGGCGTGCCGCTGCCCGCCCCCACCCGCCTGCTGCCGCAAAGCTATTTCGGGACGGTCGAGATCGCGATGCCGCAGGCGAAGGCGCAGGCCGTCACCGCCGATGTTGCGCGCCGCCGCTTTGCCGTGCCGCTGCCGGACAATGCCCAGACGGTCAGCGGCGCCGGCCTCGAGACGCTGATCCCCGGCGCGAACGGCGGCGCGGTGCTGGCGCGGACGAGCAATCGCGAATTCTATGTTCTGGCCGAGCCCGACCTCCTCAACAATCTGGCCTTTGCGTCGCGCGACAAGGCGCATGCCGCGGCCATGCTGATCGATGCCGTGGGCGAGGATGCGGAAGCGGCAGGGATCGCCTTCGACCTGACGCTCAACGGCTTCGGCGGCGGTCGGTCGCTGCTGCGCTTCGCCTTTGTCCCGCCGTTCATCGGGATCACCCTGTGCCTGATCGCCGCCGGCCTGCTCGCGCTGTGGCAGGCATGGGCGCGCTTCGGCCCCGCGCTGCGTCCGGCGCGCGCGATTCCGATTTCCAAACAGGCGCTGATCGCCAACAGCGCCGACCTGATCCGGCAGGCGCGCCGCGAACTCGACGGTGCCGATGCCTATGTGCGCAGCCAGCGCGGCGCAATCGCACGCCGGTTGCACGCCCCCGGCGGTCTGAGCGCCGAGGAAACCGACGCATGGATCGACCGCCATCTGAAGGCGGATAGCGCCTCATTCGCCACTCTCGCGCGCCGCCTCCCGCTCGCGCGCAACACCCATGAATTTCTGGCAGACGCGCAGGCGCTGCACGACATCAGGAAGGAATTATTGCGTGACGGCTGACACTATCGAGGGCGTTCAGGCGCTCGGCGCTGCGATCGAGGGCGAAGTCGCCAAGGTCGTGTTCGGGCAGCAGGATCTGACCCGCATGGTCACGATCGCGTTGCTCGCAGGGGGCCATGTGCTGCTCGAAGGCCCGCCGGGAACCGCCAAGACGCTGCTCGCGCAGGCTTTCGCCCGCGCCGTCGGGCTCGATTTCGGGCGCATCCAGTTCACCCCCGACCTGATGCCCGGCGACATATTGGGATCGAACCTTTTCAACTTCCAGACGTCGAGCTTCACCCTGACCAAGGGGCCGATCTTCACCGAGTTGCTGCTTGCCGACGAAATCAACCGCACCCCGCCCAAGACGCAGGCGGCGCTGCTTGAAGCGATGCAGGAGCGGCGCGTGACGATCAACGGCGAACCGCATCCGATGAGTCCGCGCTTCACCGTACTGGCGACGCAAAATCCGATCGAGCAGCAGGGCGTCTATCCGCTGCCCGAAGCGCAGCTCGACCGCTTCCTGTTCAAGCTGGTCGTCGATTATCCCGACGCCGACGAGGAGCGGCGCATCGTGGCCGAACACGGCGGGCGCTTCAAAAGCCCCGTGGTCGCCGATTTCGGCGTCGGGCAGGTTGCCGACGCCGCGACGATCGGCACCGCGATCGACACGATCGCGACCGTCCGCCTGGCCGACGAGATCGTCGACTATATCGTCCGGCTGGTGCGCGCGACCCGCGAAAGTGCCGACCTCGAATGCGGCGCGAGTCCGCGTGCCGCGAGCCTGCTTGCCCGCGCCGCCTGCGCAGCCGCCGCGCTCGACGGCCGCGACTATGTGATCCCTGACGACGTGCAGCGACTCGCCGGCGGCGTATTGCGCCACCGCGTGATCCTGTCGGCCGCGGCGGAGATCGAGGGGCGCGGCGTCGAACAGGTCGTCGCTGCGCTGCTCGACCGGGTGGACGGCCCTGGGGCTGCTCCTCGATACGCTGACCGGCGCGGCGCCGCGCAAACTTGCGCTCGACGCCCAGTTCCCGCTGCAGATCGGGGTCGGCGAACCGTTCGAAATGATGCTTGCGGCGCGCGCGCCGACCCTTCCGCGCCGCGCCGAGTTTGCGCTGTCGCTCGACGACCGGCTGGCGCCCGGTGGCCGCATCGCGGCGGCTTTCGAAACGGTGGGCGACGGCGATGATGCCGCGCTCGCCCATCGGCTTCCGCTGACTGCGTCGCGACGCGGGCAGGCAGCCGTGGATGCGCTGTGGGTGCGCTGGGCGGGGCCGCTCGGCCTGGTCTGGAAACAGCGCCGCTTCGCGATCGACCGCGCGATCAGCGTCGTGCCCAACATGCGCCTCGTTACCGACGAAGGCCGCCGCCTGTTCCAGCGCAACAGCTGGTTCGGGCTCCGCCAGCAGAAGCTGCGCGGCGAAGGCCATGAATATGAGGCGCTGGCAGAGTATCAGCCGGGCATGGATCGGCGCGCGATCGACTGGAATGCATCGGCGCGGCACGTCAAGCTGCTTGCCAAGGAATATCGGGTCGAGCGCGACAACCGCGTCGTGCTGGCCATCGACGCCGGCCGCACGATGGCCGAACCCGTCGGCGCGATGCCGCGCGTCGACCGCGCGGTATCGGCGGCGCTGCTGCTCGCCTATGCAGGACTGAAGCTTGGCGACCGGATCAGCCTCTTTTCCTTTGCCGCCAAGCCGATCGGCATGACCCCCGCCTATATGCACACGCAGGATTTTCCCGCGCTGCAACGCGCGGCGAGCCGCATCGATTATGCGCCGGTCGAGAGCAATTTTACCCTCGCGCTGTCGACGCTCGGCGCCGAGCTCAACCGCCGGTCGCTGATTATCCTCTTCACCGAATTCACCGAAGCGACGAGCGCCGACCTGATGATCCGCGCCGCGGGCCGGCTGGTCAAGAAACACCGGCTGCTGTTCGTCGTCATCAAGGACGAGGAGCTGGAGGACGAGGAACGCCGCCGCCCCGAAAGCGGATCGGACGTGACGCGCGCCAATGTCGCCGCGGCGATGCTGCGCGATCGTCAGCTGGTCATCGCGCGGCTCCAGCGGCTGGGCGCCGACGTCATCGAAGTCCCCGCCGATGCGATGGGCGCGCATGTCGTCGAAGCCTATCTGGGCATCAAACGGCAGGGGAGCCTGTGATGGAAACCGCGCGCCCGGCCGACGCCCCCGGCTTTTCGACCAGCCGTTTTCGCGCCGAGCGCGAGGCCGACTGGATTGCCTTCGACACGCTGCTCGGCCGTCTCGAGACGCGCGGTGCCAAGGCGCTGTCGAGCGACGAATTGCTGCAGCTCCCGATCCTCTATCGCGCGACGCTGTCGTCGTTATCGATCGCGCGCGCGACGATGCTCGACAAGGCTCTGCTCGACCACCTCGAAGGGTTGGCGATGCGCGGCTATTTCCTGATTTACGGCGTCCGCGAAACGCGGCTCAGCCGCCTGCGCCGCTTCTTCCTTTACGACTGGCCGGCGGCGGTGCGCGCGGTGTGGAAGGAAACGCTGATCATCGCGCTGATCATCACGCTCGGCGCGCTGACAAGCTGGTCGCTCGTCGCGCATAATCCCGAATGGTATTATAATTTCGTCCCCGAAGAGATGGCCGGCGGGCGCGACCCGCGCGCGACAGTGGAGTTTCTGCGCTCGACACTGGGTCACGGCAAGGCGGGGGGCGAGGATCAGGGCGCGCTGCACGTCTTTGCGACCTTCCTGTTTACCCACAACAGCCGCGTTTCGATCATGTCCTTCGCGCTCGGCTTTGCCTTCGGCGTTCCGACGATGATGCTGGAATATTATCAGGGGATCGGGCTGGGCGCGATGCTCGCGGTCTTTTCGTCCAAAGGGTTGGGCGTCGATTTCGGCGGCTGGCTGTTCATCCACGGCACGACCGAATTTTCCCGGCGCCCGCTCGCGCCTCCAGGCCGCCGCCGAGGCAGGCCGCACCGCGGGCAAGGTGATGGTCGGCGTCATCCTGATGCTGCTCGCCGCCGGCTTGCTCGAAGGGTTCGGGCGCCAGCTCATCACCGATACCGTGATGCGCTATGCGATCGGATCGCTGATGCTCGCCTTCTGGCTTGCCTATTTCTACATTCCGCGCCGCGAGAATGTCGCTTGAGCGCGGCGGGCAACCTGCGGATGCGCGCGGCGCAGAAAAAGAAGCTGCGCGAATTCGTGACGCCCGAAGGGGTCGACCTGCAATTGCGCATTGCAAGCGCGGCGCTCCGGCTCGGCGCGCTGCTGATCGACCTGATCCTCATCGTCCTGACGCTCATCCTGTTCACTCTGCTGATCCTCTGGGCCGGGCTTGCGTCCAATTCCTCGATCGCGGTGACGGTCTGGCTGCTCGGCGCCTTTGTTCTGCGCACCTTCTGGTTCATCGGCTTCGAACTTGGCGCGCGTGCGGCGACCCCCGGCAAGCGGCTGATGGGCATCCGCGTCGTCGCGCGCGACGGCGGCCGGCTCACCGCCGATGCGGTGGTCGCGCGCAACCTGATCCGCGAGCTTGAGCTCTTCCTTCCCCTCACCATGATGGGCGTCGGCGCGGCCGAGGATATGGTATCGGGCTGGACTGCGCTCGCGGGGGTCGCCTGGTCGCTGACGCTCAGCCTGTTCCTGCTCTTCAACCGCGACCGGATGCGGATGGGCGACCTGATCGCCGGCACCTGGGTCGTGATGGCGAAGCGCGCGAAGCTTGACCGCGACATCACCGCCGATGGCGGCGGGGTCGACGCGATCCGCTTCACCGACGCCGAACTCGCCGTCTATGGCATCTATGAATTGCAGGAACTGGAGCGCGTGCTGCGCGGCGCCGATCCGCGCGCGATGCGCGATGTCGCTGACACGATCCGCGGCAAAATCGGCCGCCCCGTCGCCGAAGAGGATGACGTGTTCCTGACGAGCTATTATCGGCAGCTCAAGGCCCGGCTCGAACGCGGCTTGCTGTTCGGAAAACGCCGAGAGGATAAATATGCCAGCGAATGATGCCCTGTCCGTTGCCGAAGCGTTGCACCGCCGCCGTTCGGTGCGCGCCTTTTCGGACCGCCCGATCGACCGGGCGGTACTGGCGCGGGTTTTTGCCGACGCGCAGCGCGCGCCATCGGGCGGCAATCTGCAGCCGTGGCAGGTGACGGTCGTTACCGGCGCGCGCTGGGAGCGGGTGAAGGCGGCGGTGGCGGCGCGGATCGCGATGGGACGCGACGGCCAGCAACCCGAATATGACATCTACCCGCGCGGACTGACCGACCCGTGGGAAAGCCGGCGTTTCGGCGTCGGCGAGGCGCTCTACGCCTCGCTCGGCATCCCGCGCGAGGATAAGCCGGGCCGGCTCGCTCGGTTCATGGAGAATTACCGGGGTTTCGGCGCACCGGTGATGCTTTTCCTACATTGTTCGCGCATCATGGGACCGCCGCAATGGGCCGACATGGGCATGTGGCTCCAGTCGGTGATGCTTTTGCTGGTCGAACATGGCCTTGCAAGCTGTCCGCAGGAGTGCTGGGCGATGTATGGCGCGACGATCCGGCACGAGCTGGAACTGGGCGACGACCAGATCTTGTTCACCGGGCTGGCGATCGGCCATGCCGATGCGGCGGCGCCGGTGAATCAATGGCCGGTTCCGCGCGCCGAACTGGATGAGGTGATCGATTGGCAGGGGTTTTGAGGATGGTTTGGGGCGGCAAGACGGCGGGGTTCACGGCCATGGCGGCGACGGCGCTGCTGCTCGCCGGCTGCGCCGCGATTCCGAAGGGCGAAGCCCCGCCGCCCGCCCCCGCGCAGCAACCGCCCGCTGTGACACCGCCGCCGCCAGCCCCCGCGCCGACGCAAGGGTGGGACGACCGCGCGCTCGATCGCGGCGCGTGGCGCTATGATGCCGGCAGCCGCAGCGCGATCTTCGCGCCGTCCGCTGGCGCGGCGCCGTTGCTGACCATGGCGTGCAGCGGCGGCGCTATCCGGCTGACCGCCGCGCTCGACGGCACCGTCGCACTGCGCACCAGCGCGGCCACCGACCAGGTGCGCTTCGACGGCGGTACGGCAATCGTACCGAGCCGCGACATCCGGCTCGACCGCATCGCCTTCAGTCGCGGCCGCTTTGCGCTCGAAGCCGCGAACGGCCGGGCGCTGACCCTACCCGTCCAGTCCGAAATCGGCCGCGTGATCGAGGATTGCCGTTAGGCAGCCGAGCTAGGCGCCGAGCCGTACCGTTCCGCCGCGGATCCAGCCCCAGCGGCACGGTCCCTGATATTCGCGCGCGCTGCTGACCGAGCGGCCGACGCCGCACATATCCTCGTCGGTGCCGGGGGCCGCGAAGACGATACCGAACCAGGCGTCGTCATCGGTTGCCTCGCACACCGACACCTTCATCGCGCCGGGCAGTTTGGCCTTCACGGCGCGCGTTTCGCCCGGCGCCCAATAGACATCGGTGCCGCCGTCCTTGACGCGGCTGATGCTGGAGCAGGCGGGAAGCGTCGGGCCTTCGGTGCCGGTCATCACCGCGCGCGTCGCAAGCGGCGGGCCGGCGACAACGGGGGCATTGTCGGCGGGCGGCGCAGGCTGCGAGCAGCCGGCGAGCGCGAGCGCGGCAAGCGCAACGGCGGAAAGGATCGAACGGGGGGTGGCAGGGCTTTTCATCCCACGAAACTAGCCGCCGCCGCCGCCGCGCGCAACGCCCGTCGGCAGCGCGCCGAGCGGCGCATTTTTGCTTGGGTTTTGCGGCCGCCGACCCTATATAATCGGCATGACAGATACCCCCGTGAGCGGCGCGAGCGAAGGCGCCCCCAAACAGCCCAATCAGAACAGCTACGGCGCCGATTCGATCAAGGTGCTGAAAGGCCTCGACGCCGTGCGCAAGCGGCCTGGCATGTATATTGGCGACACCGACGACGGGTCGGGTCTGCATCACATGGTGTTCGAAGTCAGCGACAATGCGATCGACGAGGCACTCGCCGGCCATTGCGATCTGGTACTGATCACGCTCAACAGCGACGGATCGGTCAGCGTCGAGGACAATGGGCGCGGCATCCCGACCGGCATCCATGCCGAGGAAGGCATTTCGGCGGCCGAGGTCATTATGACCCAGCTTCACGCGGGCGGTAAGTTCGAGAACACGAGCGACGACAATGCCTATAAAGTGTCGGGCGGTCTGCACGGCGTCGGCGTATCGGTCGTCAACGCGCTCAGCGAATGGCTCGAACTGACGATCTGGCGCGATGGCGAAGAGCATTGGATGCGCTTCGAGCATGGCGATTCGGTTGCGCCGCTCAAGGTCAACGGGCCGGCGCCTGCGGGCAAGAAGGGCACCCGCGTCACCTTCATGGCATCGACCGATACCTTCAAGAATGTCACCGAATTCGATTTCGAAAAGCTGGAACATCGCTATCGCGAGCTCGCCTTTCTCAATTCCGGCGTGAGGATCAAGCTGGTCGACGCGCGCCACGCCGAACATGTCGTCCACGACCTGTTCTACGAGGGCGGGATTGCGGCCTTCGTCAAATATCTCGACCGCAACAAGAATCCGCTGCTGCCCGATCCGATCGCGATCAGCAGCGAACGCGACGGCATCGGCATCGACGTCGCGCTTGAGTGGAACGATAGCTATTATGAAAATGTCCTCTGCTTCACGAACAATATCCCGCAGCGCGATGGCGGCACCCACCTCGCCGCTTTCCGCGCAGCGCTGACGCGCACGCTCAACGGCTATGGTGAAAAATCGGGCCTGCTGAAGAAGGAAAAGGTCAGCCTGACGGGCGAGGATATGCGCGAAGGCTTGACCGCGATCGTCTCGGTCAAGCTGCCCGATCCGAAATTCTCCTCGCAGACCAAGGACAAGCTTGTCTCGTCGGAAGTGCGCCAGCCGCTCGAAAGCCTGATGGCCGACCGGATGACCGAATGGCTTGAGGAAAATCCCGCCTATGCCAAGGCGGTGATCCAGAAGGTGATCGACGCCGCCGCGGCGCGCGAGGCCGCGAAGAAGGCGCGCGAATTGACACGGCGCAAGGGCGCGATGGATATCGCGAGCCTGCCCGGCAAGCTTGCCGATTGCCAGGAACGCGACCCCAGCAAATGCGAACTCTTCCTGGTCGAAGGGGATTCGGCAGGCGGCAGCGCAAAGCAGGGCCGCGACCGGCATGTGCAGGCGATCCTGCCGCTGAAGGGCAAGATTTTGAACGTCGAGCGGGCGCGCTTCGACCGCATCATTTCGTCGAAGGAAGTCGGCACGCTGATTCAGGCGCTCGGCACCGGGATCCGCGACGAATTCAACATCGAAAAGCTGCGCTATCACAAGATCGTGATCATGACCGACGCCGACGTCGACGGCGCGCATATCCGCACGCTGCTGCTCACCTTCTTCTACCGCCAGATGCCCGAGATCATCGAGAACGGCCATCTCTACATCGCCCAGCCGCCGCTCTACAAAGTCGCAAAGGGGCGCAGCGAGGTGTATCTGAAGGATGACACCGCGCTCGAAAATTACCTCGTCGATGCCGGGATCGACGCGCTGATGCTCGAAACGCCGGGCGGCGCACGATCGGGCAACGATCTGCGCGGCCTGATCGAGCATGGCCGACGACTCCGCGCGCTGATGCGTTACGTCCCGCGCACGCTCGATCATGGGCTGGTCGAGGCGCTGGCGCTGGTCGGCGCCCTCGATCCGGCGCTCGATACGGCCGGACGCCACAGCGCTGCGGCAACTGCCGCGAACTGGCTCAATGCCGCCGAGCGCGCGCTGACCGGCGGCGCCGAAGCGGTGTGGACCGTCGAGGCGGTCGAAGGCGGCGGCTATACGCTCGAACGCCGCTGGCGCGGAGTGAGCGACCATCACGCGATCGATGCCGGTTTCCTCGCGAGCCAGGAGGCGCGCCGCCTTCACAAACTCGCCGCCGAACAGGCCGAAACCTATGGTGGCCCCGGACGGCTGGTGAAAGCCAGCGCTGCTACGGTCGTCGAGGCCGACAGCGATGCCGAGGGCGAGGATGGCGAGGCACCGACCGCCGCGAGCGCCGCAAAGGCCGCGCCGGTGACGCGCCCGTCCGAATTGCTCGATGCCATCTTCACGCACAGCCGCCGCGGCCTGTCGATCAGCCGGTACAAGGGACTGGGCGAGATGAATGCCGAGCAATTGTGGGAAACCACGCTCGACCCCGCCAACCGCTCGCTGCTGCGCGTCGAGGCCGAACAGGCCGATGTCGCGCATGAAATCTTCGAGCGGCTGATGGGCGACGAGGTCGAGCCGCGGCGCGATTTCATCCAGACCAACGCGCTGTCGGTTGCCAATCTGGACGTCTGAGTCACCAAACCACTAGGCGCAGAATCAAACCGGCACGGCGCGGGCGGCTTGCAAGCCGCTCGCGCCGCTGCTTTGAGCGCTCCACCTGAAACGGGGGAGGCTGCGCATGCGGCGCGTGATGGCGATGAGTTTGGCGTTGATGCTGGCGATGCCGGCGGTGGCGCAGGATCAGATCGGCGGCGGCGAGACCGAAATCGGCAACGGCACGGCAAGCTATTACGGCCGCGAACTCGCGGGCAATCGCACCGCGAGCGGCGAGCGCTTCGACCCCGATCAGATGACCGCCGCGCACCCCACGCTCGCCTTCGGCAGCAAGGTCCTCGTCCTCGGCATCGACCGCATAGGTCGTGGCGAGCGCGGTGACGGCCACTTCGCGCGCGGCGAGCGCGGGAATCAGCGCCAGGCTCATCTCGCGGTTGAAGCCAACCGGTTCGAGAACCGGATGCAGCGTATCCGCGACAGCCCCTGCATAGCTCGCATCGAGCTGGCTTTCGCCCGGTTCGGCCCGCGGGAAGCTCAACAGCACCCATAGCGCGATCGTGGCGACGAAGATAATGGTCCCCGCCCGGCGCAGGAACAC
>LULO01000152.1_pt1 | contig 21352 bp, 29 predicted proteins | sample 728121 | NCBI WGS metagenome assembly LULO01 (sample SAMN03860287, study PRJNA289734) | marine metagenome | biome: seawater column; feature: ocean; material: water; isolation source: Red Sea water column Station 149 - depth 50m | place: Saudi Arabia: Red Sea | collected 2011-10-15 | depth 50 m | reverse complement strand
TTTTGGTTTCTTACCCACCTTTTAAATCTTAATTTTGTATTCCAAGTTTTTTCTAGTTGAAATCTACATTTACCTGCTTTATTTTCTTCAGTCCAATAATCTACAAAATCTTCTAATAATTCTTTATGACCTAATTCTATTGCAATAGTATGAGCAGCAGCAACCATAAAATCTTTAGCAGTTAATGAACCAATAAGATTAGATTTTTCTTTGCGTGTATTTACTTTCTTATTTTTAATTATTATTTCTTTATTATTATTAATAGAGCTTGAATTATTTAACATCTTGTTATTAAAATTTTTACAATCTAGTTCTTCAGTTTTTTCAATACTAGATGTTAAAAAATTTAATATCTGTGAATGATCTATCTTAAAATGCTTTTTAGCAGGTACACCCTTTAGCACTACTTTAATTATGCCCCACTTCTCCAGGACGGAGATTGCTTGTTTAATTTGATAATAAGATAGAGTAGTGCTACAGGATATATCATTAGTTACATTAAAAAAAAAGCCATCATATTTTTGACAGCTTTCTTTAAAATATTGTTCTTTTTGTATTAGGTCAGATAAAACCAAACTAGCATCTACACCTAAATTAACAAGCAAACACTTATTGATAATTAAAAAAGGAGTAGTAGCTAGTATTGATTTTTTCATCGTTCTAAATTATATAAAAATTATTTACATTTTATTAAAATATATTGTTAGTTATTAACAATCAATAGTTAAAAAGGCATTTCAACTGACTTCTTATCTTTTAAAAAATCGTCGTACATAACAGTAAATTTTTCTACTTCATCTATTCCTATTTTACCTGCACTAGCTAATTCTATTGCCCCTTTAAAAGCAACGCTAAACCTAATATCTTCTCTAGCGTCATTGTTATTATTAGAGTAGCTTGGCTTGTTATTGTTATCATTAAATTTACTTTCGCCTTTAAAAGCTATTTTAACAGTGCCTTTTGGACTTAAAGTATATTCTACCTCATCTCCTACTTGCTCATATGTTTTATCTTTTCTTTTATATAATTTACCTATATCTCCATTTTCAAAACATATAGTAAATATAAACATATCGTTAAATTTTTCTGATTGTAAATTTAATTCTGTTATTGTTGATTTTCTTGTTTCCATTTTTTTAGTATTTAATTAATAATTCGTTAATATCAAGTTTGACTATTTCACAGAGTAATAAAAGTTCACTTACTTTAAAGCTAAAAGGCTGCTCTAGTTTTGAAAGCATTGTCGGATATGACAAATTTAGTTCTTTAGCTAAGTGATTTTTTCTTACTTTATTTTTCATCATCTCTAAGATCAAAGTTTCTCTTACTTCATCTTGAGCTTTAAATTGTGTAAATCTCATATAAAATAATTTTATGCAATATAGTTAAAATATCTTTACAAAAATAAAAAGATATTAACACAACAATTGTTAATAAAGTGTAAAGTATTTATTTGTTTTGTTAAATTTATTTTATATATATTTGTATTATGAAAACAATAGAACAATTATTTAATAAAACATTAAAAGATACAATAAGGGATTTGCAAAGAGAAAATTCTAAATTAAAAAAGAAATTAGAAAAATATAAAGATTTAGAAAAGCAAGTGGTTACAAAGCTAGGAAGAAATAATATTTATAATATAAAATTAAAGTAGTGAAAAAAAACAAAATAATGACAGAGCAAACTTTCCCAGAGTGGGAAAAGAACATTAATAATATTCTTGACAATATAGATAAAATTTCTAACAATGAATATTTTAAAAGAAAACCAATTAAAGTAGAATATAAAAACAAAAAGTAATGGAATTAATAATAATAACAATATTTTTAGTTATTTGTCATTTGTGCGAATATTCTAAAAACAAAAAACTAAAATCTTAATTATGGAAAAACAAATATTAGATATATATTCAGATTGTTGTAATGCTCCTAGCAATTCAGATAGTCAAAGGTGTTCTGATTGCGGAGAAATTTGCGAACCAATAAAACTAGAACAATGAACATAAATATAAATGCAGATACTTTAGCAATAGCTTTAGCACATAATAAAGTAGAAAAAAAATATACTGATCTTAATATAGAATACCAAATAAACAACTATGATGAGTTCAGAAGTTTTAACTATACTAAAGAGGCTCAGCTAGATTATGATAAATACTATAAATACTTTTATAACATTATAATACAAAACGCAAAATGAATCAAAAAGAACAATTACTAAAATATTTCCAGGAAGAAGATTATAGCATAACTACATTAGATTGTATGCAAAAACTTATGATATTAGACCTACAAGGCGTAATAAGAGATTTAAAAGATGACGGGCATAGAATAGAATCTTTTTATATAAGTAAAAAAAATATGTACGGAGATGTTAAGAAATTTAAAAGATACTATCTAATCCAATCTGCTCTAGATTATGAAAACTTTAACAGGGAACGTGAAGTTTTAAAAGGTATTGTATTATAATTCCATTAGTAGATTTATAGGTAGCTTACCATTGTTTAAAACAACACCACAACCAATAGCGGGTTTCTTACCGTATTTAGCATAAGCCATAGCATAACTTTCGTGGTCTATTCCACAGCCTACCTGCATTCCAAACACCCTAAAATTTTGACCTACATAATGCTCACAATATGCTTGAGTATGTAAATGACCTTGTACTGTGTTTTGCATATCAGCTCTACATTTTGTTCTAGCGGTTCCACCTTCTCCGTGTAAATACTGAACATTATCTTTTACATATCTTTCAACAAAATTCCAATTAGGCACTTCTAAAACCTCTTTGTAGCTTTTAATCCATTTACTAGGTATTGCTGATGTTTGTGCTTTACGCATTACCATTCTATCGTGGTTTCCTATAATCACAGTTGCTTTTGGAAATTCTTTATACCATCTAGCAATACGCTTTATAGACAGTTCTAATTCATCTGCTCCACCCATTCCGTCTGCATTTGTTTCGTGATAACTTGAATAATGATTATCTAAACAATCTCCTATAAATACAACCTCTGTGCAATCAAATTGTTCATATTTAGATACACAAAATTCCAAGTATTTATCTAAGCAAAAAGGTTCGTGCAAATCTCCAATAACAAGAACATTATTTACTACACCACCATTAGAAACACGCATTTCTTTTATAAGATCGTGTTCAGCTTTAGTTAGTCTAAGTCTATAATCTTTTTTGATAATTTATTTTTTTAGTTTCTCAACCGAACGACCGCCAAAATAACTAGCCACAATTGTAATTAAAACAATTTGTAACAAGTCAGCAAAGTGCGGTTTAACTTGAAAGTCTATGTACCCTGCGTCAATAAATATTAACAACATAGTACAAGCTAACATAAATATAAGTGTCAGTGGTCTTACATTTTTACTTAACCAAGAATCAGAGTTCATATCAGCCTTCCATCTATCAGTTATGTTAGATTCTATTTGTGCTTGATGATTAAGTATTATTTCTTTTAGCTTTGTTTTTGCTTGTATTTTTTCTTCTTTAGTAGTAACAAGGTCATCTATAATGTTACCAACACTATCTAAAACCTTATCTGTACCTAATAATTTTTTAAGTAGTTTCATATATATCGTCGCTATTAATTAATGTGTAAGTAAACTTGTTTCCCCAAATTTCTCTAGCTTTATAACAAGCAAATATAAAATCGTTCCAATCATCGTTACTAGCTATAACTTGACACCCTGCACTCCATTTATCTACTTGTGTTGATTTTTTACCTTCTCTTGCAGTTGCTCTATGTATGTTAATTCCAAAATAACCTGTCTGTGTATTGTCATCGTCTAAATCATAACACCCGTCCATATTACTATCTCTATATACCGTGACCTCGCCCTCTCTTTGAGATAAGCAGTCGTAAATACCTCTGTGCTTGTCTATTCTATATGATTTGTATTGTCCTTCCTTTAAACAAGCAACCCCCTCCTTTCTCATTATTTCAACTTGTGTCCAATATTTGCCTGGATCAGTAGTAGCGTCAAAACTATAAAACTCCCAATTACCATCTACTTTGTAGGATAGTGTAATTTTATCATCAAATTTATTTGTAACCTCGTTGTTGGTTTTGCTATTTCTAACACCAACTATATTTAAATTGTAATCCCCTTTATCAAACCAATTATACCCTTTATCTTTTACTGCGTTTTCTATTAAATCTAATGTTAGTTTCATTATTCAAATTTACTTATTATTATACTATCTATTTTGGCTTGCACTTCTTGTTTTTTAACATTTAGCTGAAATAAAATGTTACCTGTAAAACGTGATATTTCAACACCATTGTTAATAACAACTAAAGTTGGTAGGACTTCTATATCGTATTTTTCTTGTAGTGTTGTACTAACTCCAATATCTGCTCTAACAGTATTGCAATCTTCCAAGTCTTTTAAAAAACTACAAGCATTTTTATCATTCCACTTCGCCCAAAACTCTACAACAACTATCCCGTTTATTTTTGTGTGCTTATTTAAAGCACTTTCAGTTGTAACAGTAGTTTGTGCTATGGTCTGTCCTACCAACAATAGTAATATGTATTTTAAAAATTTCATTTTAGTTCGTAAACTCTTTCCTCTATTTTTTCAACGGCACTTTCCATTTTGCCTAGTTTTTCTGCGTTTGATAAAACAGTTTTACTAATTAATTCCATTTTTAAATCCATCTCTGAACGTGATATTTCACTTTTAGGTAGTGTTTTTGCTAATTCTACTTCTGCTTTTAATGTAAAATATGTTGCTGAAAGAGATATAGCAAAGCCAACTACCATTATAATTGTTTTTAAATCAAGTGTAAATTCTGATTTTTCGTTTATCTTCATCTCTTACAAGGTCTATCAGCATAGCTTTGACCTAATATTAAAGCTACTACTACAATTAACATTGATTGCATTTTTGTTGCACTAATTCCTAAATCTTCTGAAAACATTATAAGCATTAGTATAGATAATCCATACCAAAATTTTCTACTGTTTATCATTTTATTTATTACGTTTTTCATATTTATTTTGTTTTAAAATTAATTTTTCCATTCTCTATATATAACCCTTTACGTCTATATATTTCTTTACCCTCAATATTATATATTTTATTTTCGTTTTTAGATTTGTTTAATATTTCTACAATAGCAGAATTATTACATGGCAAACCTGTAATACAATCTATATATTCAGTTACATTTATAGTATCTATTGTGTTTATATACAAAGTATCTATAACATCAACATATAAAGTATCAGTTATAAATATAGTATCTGCAATATTGTATATATCACAATCAGCTAAAGTTGTTGGTACTGCATCTTGCTCATCTGAACTGTCTTGACAATCTGACCAACCATCGTTAAGATAAAACAGATCATTTAAACCATTAGGCACACAACCATTAGGAGAATATTGTGTCCAATTAGATTCATCATCTCCACAATAAAAACCATTTTGCTCTACGCATAATTCACAATTTGATTGACTAAAACCAAAACTAAACACAAAAAATAATAACAATTTTTTCATAACTAAAATATTAAATAATTAAACCCTAATTTACATTCATAGATAGGTTTTTCCCAATACCTTAAATAAGTACCCTCTATAAATACCCCTAATGACTTTGTTATTTTCCAACCTGTAACAAGTCCTAAATCAACATCAATTGGTGCTTGTTCATAATCATAACTAAAATCATTTAATCCGTAGTGATATGGTAATACATTTATCCAACTTAACAACCAAAAGTCTTTACTGTACTTATAGTAAGACACCCCAAGCACTCCAGAAAGCTCATAAACGCTACCTAATGCGTCTATTTCGTTTTGATTATACTGAGCTATTGCTGAGCCAAAATAATGCTTAAAAAACTCATCGTTTGATGTTGCTAGTAATTCATCGTTTTTGTACCAATGCCAATCTCCATTAACAAACTGCCTTGAATAACCAAAGTCATTTGCTAAATCAAAAAATGTTTGCTGTCCTTTTTCCCAAGTTTCTGTAATAGGATTGTAGCCATAAACTCTATGACCTCTGCCTACTAGACCAAATGTAAAATCCCACCTACCTTTGTTTATTCTATATCTAGTATCAAATGATGTAAATTGTAAATCTCTAGCTTCATCATTTTTTATTTGTGCTTTTGTAACAGTTTTATTACCTAAATATCTAATCCAAAAATCTTGATTAGTAAATTTTTCAGAACGATGACGTATAAAAGCGTAATTAAATAAATACTCCCACCCAATATTATTAGAGATAGTAGTATTATCGCTATAACTTTGCTCATCAGAACCCGTATACCAAGTCCGTTTTTTCTGTTCAAAGTCGTATCTTGCAACCTTTCTAATCCCAATTTGGAAAGAATAGTCATAAGGATTGATTTGTGTAATTTCTTCATAACCTCTGTTTATTGCTCTATAGTCTTGATCTTCTACCATACTTGTATTAATATTCATAGAAGTATAGATAGTTGCATATTTAAAAAATTGTCCTTTACAAGTTGCTACACCAAAAACAAGCATTATTAGTAAAGCATATATATATTTAGATGTTTCCATTATGCTAATTTTATTATTTGATATGTTATATATACATCTGCACCAAAATTACCACCAAAATTTGCACTAGAATATAAATAAAAAGGCAAATTATCTATCGTTGCAGTATTGGTATATACATTTCCGTTTTTAGTAAAAACAAAAGTATTATTTGTGCTTATATTTTGCATAAACTTAGATTTTGCATAAACATAATTAGATGTAGTATTATTAAGATAACCTGCTAATAATGTTGGAAAAGCAGGATTCGGACCTGTTATACCTGTAACAACAACAACTAGATTTAAAGGCACTATTGCATAACCACTACCTGGAGCTGATACTAATGTTTTAAATTTACCTGCATTACCCGTAGCGTCCATAGCACTAAATTCTCCTGATGATACTGTAATTTTATCAGTTTGTATTACAAATTTAGAATCTAATTTTTTACTTGTTCCCGCACTACTACCTGTAGTATCTGAAACATCTACAACCATATACAAGTCGCCTGATCCCGTGTGGTTATTTAGAGCCGTTTTGTCTGTTAGTCTTTGTCCTGCCATTTTTCTTTAAATAAGTTTTTAATTTAGTTATGTTTTTTTGTCTTTCCTTGACTTTTTGTTTAGTAATCATATTAACAACATATAGTTATATCTGCTCCTTGTAAAAAAGATTTAGCTTTATTACTAAGTGGAGCTGTATCAAGATTTAATCCCGCATAATAGTTTTGCGTTGTAGGTGTTAAATCTGATCCTGTGTTAGTAGAATACTCAGGAAAGCTAGATGTATTGTTTTGTATATAGTCAATCAGACGTTCTCTATAAAACTCTCCTTGATCCATACTAGCATTTATAAGAGGTTTTAAATCTTCGTGTGCTACACTAGAGCCTTGTTCACTTGACATTGTTACAATACTATTATTTACCATTCTTAAACGTAAAAAAGGCAAAACAGTAGCAAAAGCAAACTGCACTAATGCAGGTTGTATATAAGTCTGTAAAAGTGTTAAGTAATTACCTGTTAAACTACTACCTTGTATATCTGAAATTAGCTTATTTGTTAAATCAGTTCCTAGTATTGGAAGTATATATCTATCTTGAGCCATAAGAATATATGGTAAAAGTAAATTGTCATCTACTGAACCGCCCAAAGCACTATCTTTTTTTAATCTGTCTGTACTTATAAATAATGTATGTTGTATTGCCATATTTTAATTTTATTTTGCTCCTGGATATGCTCCTTGATTAGGCATATTTACAGGTGCTATTTTACTATCTTTTAAACCTTTTGGATTCCTTACATAACTTTTAGGAATACTATTTACTTTGTTATAATCATCATCTAAACTTTGTCCATTCTTTAATTCAGTACCCTCTTTTAGTCTATATAATATCTCTTTCCACTTGTGCCTACAATAAATCCCACCTTTAAATTTAAATAAATCATATTTTCTACCTTTATGACCTAATTGTCTATTAACTCCTGCTTGACTTGCTTTATCAATATCTTCTATTCTCCAAACAAAACCACCTCTGCTTAACCTCATCATATTTTCGCAAAAAGGTCTGCTCTTTCCTGTTTTTTTTGCTTTTGTAGAGCCAACTGCATATTTAAATCTAACTCTATATATAGACTTATCTAAATAACTAAATTTATCTTCATCAGATTTTATTTCATTAACTGCAAAATTCTCTTTTTTTTGTATAAGTCTATCTGCCCACTGTTCGTAACTTTCTTCACTTCCATAATCTCTTTCCTCAACAATTTCCCACTTTTCGTTGTTTATTTTTTGACCATCTAAATTTTCTAATACTTCGTTAAAACCCTCGTCAGATAATTCAGTTAATTCCTCTTCTACATTCTCTATTTCTTGAACTTTTTTTTTTGCGAATGATTGACCTGCGTCACCACCCCACAATGCCCAAGCTATACGTCCTCTTGATGGAAAACCTTTTTCTCCAGGTTCAAATCCCTCTCCTTGTTTGCTGCTTTTTTCGTGTCTAGAAAAAAAACTATTCATTCTTTTAATCGTGTCTAAACTAAGATTTTGACCATTAACTATTGACCTTGCACGTGCAACAGCGACCATAGTCCCCCCTCTTTTGTGTTCTTTTCTCCACGCAAGACCTTTTTTTGCTTCTTCTACCATTCCTTTTGTAGGTTTAGTATCTATATCTTTTAACGCTTTAAACTCTTTTTTTATTGGTTCATTGTTATCAGTATCTATTCCCTCTTTTTCTTGTTCAGCTTCGTCTAATTTACCAACATTACTAATATCTATGAAATCAGCAGGTTTAAGCGTTTTAAAGTATAAATCAAGTTCTATACCGTTTGCGTGTAATATTGGCTCTAAACCCTCTAAAAGCGTGTTTTGGAACACTTTGATTACTGTATTGTGAAATAAACTATAGGAATCTCGTAATTCATCAGCATTATTACCAAAGCCTGAACCATCTCCTTTTACTCCAAACAATAAAGGACTTGTAACCCTGTGTCCTGTCAATACCTTTCTAGTTGTTTCAGTAGATAAAAATTGGTAGCTATCAGAATTATCATTAGCATTAATAGGTACTATTTCAGGTGCTGTGTCTTTACCATCATTAAACGTTAATAGTATTTTACCTGCATTACCTGAACCACCAAACTTTGCATTTATTTGTCTTTCTATAGTTCTTCTTTCTTCCCTTGTTGGTATTCCGTTTGACATATTTATAGCCATAGACGGAAACATACCACTTTTTATATTAGATAAATGAAATTGTGCAATCTCCATATCTAATTGTATGTAGCTAGTAGAACCCTGATAGTCAGGAGTTGCATAGTAGTAAGATCCAGGACTATAATCTTTTATACATAAAACTTGATTTGCATCTGTTCTGTCTTTTAAGTCAAATGCTTTGTAGTATCTAGGTTTGTGTTTTCTTGTATTTTCCCAATCAGCACTATAATAATACTCATTTACTTTACCATAAGCATCAGCTTTACCGCTTCTTATATATTGAGCAGGTATATGCCTAACCTCTACTATCTTTGTTCTAGGTCTGTTCCATATAGTATTAACATAGCACATTCCAAATAGCTTTAAATCAAATGCTAAACATTTTAACGTATCTTTAGGCGAATTATGTAACAAAGTGTTTAAGGCTAACCAACTACCTTTTTTATTATCGTCATCTTCTCTATCAGTAGCATCTAAACCCTCGCCATAAATCATACTACTAACACCTTTTATAATAGCGTTATTAATACTACTGCCATTGTATAGTTCTAGTAAGTATTGAGGATATAAATTATCTGATCCAAATTGAATCCAATCTTTATTGTTTACTTCTGTAATTGTAGGCAGATTATATTCTGCTAAATGTATTACTGATATATTGTCTTTTTTCTTATGCTGTTTGCGTTCCATATTCCACGTTAGTATTTGTTGTTGATGTACTGACATCATTATTGCTATATTCTGTGTAACTACTTACAGGTGCTTGATTATAGTTATCGTCATATTGTCTTTCTAAATTTAGTTGTGTAGTCCAATCAATCTTAGTTGCATTTGCTACATCTAAGTTTGTTGTAGATGTTTGATAATAAAAATTTACATTATAAATTTCTTGTGATGGTAAAAAAATATTACCTGTTCTTCTAGCACTTTCTACATCAAAAACACCACTAAAAGATGAATTGTAAAAATTAAATTTTACCCTCCAATATCTATTGTTTCTTGTGCCTGTTCCCTCTTGAGCAATACCTGTTCTTACCCAATTTGTGTTTTGACCTCTAAATTCACAAAGAATATGATTAGTATAAGGAGATGAGCCTGCATCTAGTCCTGTTATAGATGTTATATTAGGATACATATTAACAGTAATTTGGAATAAAGCTGATGATAAATTAAAATTACCTTGATACATATTCTTTAACTATTTTTGTGTAATATTCTTCTGCTAGTTCTTGTTTTTCTTCTTTTGTATTTAGTTTTGATTTTTTTTCTAAATACTCATTTGCTATATCTTCGTGTAAAATAATTTCTTTAATCATTATTACCACCTATAAAGTCTAAATCATCTTCTATTTCTACCTTTTTTGTTTTTACTTTCTTCTTTTTAGATTTAGATTCGTTTGTAAAATATTTATCTTTTACGTCATCACTTAAATTTTCTATTTGATGTTGTAGTAATTGACCATAAGCCAAATTCATATTTGTTGGTTTATAGTCTTTGTATTCGTCTTTTACTTTCCAAGCCATAATATAGTTTATTATAAATATAAAAGTCATTATATTGTTCACAACTTGTATATTTTATTAAAAATATTTTATGTTTTTCTTTGTAGTATTAAATTTTTTTTATATATTGTATTATAATTGATAGCGTAATTGTCGTAGACTAGCTATTAAGAAAGTGATATAGCGTAATTGTCGTAGACTAGCTAGAAAAAAAGGGAGCAAATTAGCTCCCTTTCTTTTTTGAGTAACGATTTATTAATTATGTTCCTACTGCAATATTTAAAGCAGCTTCATCACTTAATCCATCAAATGGATATTTAGCAGTTCCACCACCTGCTGTTGCAGGAAGCCAAATCATAGGATCTTTTTCTTCTGCTCTAAGTTCTAAAGTAAAACCTGTCATATCTCCTTTTGCAGCACCACTAACAGCAGTACCACCTGAAACATCACAACCATTATCCATACCTAACAAAAATACATTATCGTTATTGTCTAAGACAAAGACTTGACTTCTATTGTAAGAAATCAATTTAAGCTCATTAGTTTGAGCTACTGATAATTTTTGTAGAGTAATAGAAAGAGTTTGTTCAAAGAATGTAGTACCCGTTGCAGGATCACTATTAACATTTACTGTCATAGATGAAAGATTAGGTCTTAAATCATACTGAAAAACATTTACAGTAGAACCACCGTAAATATCCCAATTAGTAAAACCTGCCGTGTCCATTTGTAAAGCATTAGTACCATTAAATGTAGCACTTGCTCTTATGTCAGAACAATAGGATTGCGTAAAGAAGATTTTTTTCAGTCCACCTATTTGATCTTTACAGTCAACCAATAAACCTCGTGTTAAGTTACAAGCCATGTTTATTTATTTTATATTATTAATACTCTTTTAAAAAAAAGGAGTGGTATTTCACACCCCTAATTTAATTCAATTTAGAATGTTACACCAACAACTCCGTCAGTTCCGATTGCTGTTTGAACACCAATACCAAAGTTCATTACAATTCTAACATTGTCAGAACCATCATATTGATATGTAGGTATTAATTGTGCTTCAGTTAGATCAGTACCTAAGTTTGTTCCAAATACTAAATTATCTTTGTATGTTGCAACTATGCAATCATCAGGCATTCCTGGACATCTATAAATTGGATGCCCTAAATAAGACAGTCCTTCAGGATTTAATGTTAAACCTAACATATTAATACCTTGTCCTGTTGCAGTACCCGCTAAGAATTGTGAATAGAAGCTAAACATTTTGTTATTCATATAGAATCCAAATCCCTCTTTAAATTCTAATCCCGGGTGGCTACCTACAACAGTATCATAAACTGCTTTTAAAGCGTCATCTATATTAGTAGCGTCAGTTGCAGTACCAACACCATTCATTGTAACTTGTGTAAAGTCTGCTGTTGCAGAAGCATTAAGACCTAATTGGTCAAATACTCCATCATCAGAAACAAAACCCGCTCCAAATATTCCTGAAGAATCTCCTACCCAAATACCATTTTCAATTTGTGCTGATGCTTGACCTGCAACAACCTCAATTAAGAAATCAGAAAAGTTATTAGGTAAATCTCCGTTTTGTGTCATATTTTTACCAACCCAAGTAGGATAAACAGTTTTTCGGCATACCTCACGATTTACTTTTAAATCAGTGACAGTTAATACTCTTTCCCCTAATGTAGTTGTACCACCATCAGAAAAAGAACAACCTGCTGCAACAATAGGATCAGATGTTACTAAACTACTGATTACTGCTTTGCTTGTTAATCCGTCCATTATTCTAACATAACCTTTAGCTACTGTGTCATTAGACTTTACAGCAGCAGTTACATAAGGCAATGCTTGTTCACCTGCATAAGTAGTTGCAGGATTTATATCAATATCAAAATTATATTGCTTATTTAATTCATTTAATTTCGCCATTTTTTATTATTTTATTTGTTATTAATGTAATATGCTGCTCTTTCTCTTGCAGACATTGTAGCTAAATCAATATTTTTTACTGATTTAGTTTGATTTTCAGGGTTATGAGTAAATCCCTCAGCACCTGGAGTTTTTTCTAGTTCAACTATTTGAGATTTTAATTCCTCAACTTCTTCTACTAATGAAGAAATCATATCCTTAGACATCTCAACCATTTCTTCTTCTTTTACTTCTTCTTTATCTTCTTTAACTTCCTCTACTTCTTCTGACATTTCTTCTTTTTTCTCATAAGCCATTTCTTTAACTTTTTTAGCCATTTCTTTAGCTTTATCTTTACTAACGTGATCAGGTGTGTGATCAAATATTGCTTTAGATAATTCTTCCTCATCTATTTCTTCCATTTCTTTTTCTTCTTCTTCTTGCATTTCCTCTTTTTCTTCTTCATTTTCTACTTCTTCTGCTGCTTTATCTTCGCCCATATCTAGTATCTTTGATTCCTCATCAATTGTTAGCTTTAATCCATCAGACATAGTATAAGTACCTGCTGCTAAAGGGGAAGTTTCTCCGTCATCTCCAACAACCATTACAACAGAACCAATCATAAACTGATCATCTTCTGTTGCTAATACTCTACCATCATCTAAAATCATTTCAGCATACATTTTAGTTTCTTTGCTTTCCTCTTTTGATAATAAGAGTTTTTTGATTTTTTCTATTGTAGTCATTGTTACTTTTTTTTTATAAATATTAAACTTAAATAATTGTTCACAGGACTACCTATTTACAGTCCTATTTTTTATGGAAGAACATACTTTATTAGCAACTTTTTTGTTACCGTATTGTTTTACCATATCTCTTATACATTGTTCCCAAGAATACTTAGCTAATGCTTGATTGTTTACAAAGTCTGCATATTCAACATACTTGTATTTTTTCTTATATTTTTTACGTTTCTTTCCTAATTCATTTTCTGTATATTCTACCTTAGTGCTATCTTCGTGTGTTTCACAAGCCATATATCTAACAACACCATTTACTCTATGAGTATGAAAGCCTGTGCAACCTTTAAACATTTCTGCATATATCTTAGCTTCTTCTTTAGTAGCAAATAATGGTTCGCCATCTAATGTACCTACTACTGACAATTCGTTTTCTAGTATAATATCTCTAATCTTTCCTAATGTAACCTCATCAGGACAGTCAGTACATTTTTCAGCTAAATCTATAATATCTTTAGGTCTTGACGCTTCAATTACTCTATCTGTAAAAAACCCCTCTATACTAAATCCTCTAACTTTGCCCTCTTTTACACTATTCCATATTTCATCGTTATTTACTTTCATTTTTACAAACCAAGTTCCAATTGGAAGTTTATTAAAACCATAAGTATTTGATTTGTCATTTTTTTTATCTTCTTTAATCCAACTTTCTACAACTGTCATTCCCTTAACAGGTACTTTATGCTCATAAGTAGCACTATTGTTTCTTAGACTTGACATAAATAACTCTTGAGCTTTTTTTATAGTATCTTCTGTAAAAAAAACTGTGTACTTTTCGTCTGCTTCCTGATCGTAACGTGGGATTTCTTTATTAGGTATTAAAACAGCTCCCACTAAAGTTTTTTGTTCTTCATCTAATTTAGCTAAAGTTAAGAATTGGTCTTGATTAAAAAAAACCCAATCCGATTCTATCGCAGGAAATTCAACTAAGCTAATTGCTTCAACCCCAAATCTATCTGCTTCTTCATCTATAATTAATTCTACTTTTTTAATTTTTTCTTTGCTCATACTTATAAATATAAATTGTTTAAAATTGTTTATAACGTAGCTTGTAAATCTAAATCATTTTGTAATGCTTGACTATTACTTACATCACTTTCCACAACGTATGCTTGTACGGGTGGAGCTTCTGCTTCTATTGCTCCAAATGTAGGTACGGGCGGAGCCTCTGCTGTACTAGGAGATGATGGAGACGCCCCACCACCTGATTGTCCTGGTACTTTAGTTCCTATTATTTGTTTTACACTTGCTAGACCTTGAGCAATAACACCTACCGCTGCAATTGTTCCATAAATACCACCTTGTTCTAATGCTTTTGTTGCTCCTGCGTATGTACTCATTGTAGCATTAGCAATAGATAATGCCTTACCTGCTTGAGTTTCTTGACCTATCAATGCAGTTATTCCTGATAATGCTCCACCAATAATTGCTCTTTTTTGGTCTTGTAATGCTTGTTCTTGTTGTAATTCTGCTTTATCTTTAGCCTCTTTAGCTGCTCTAACTCCATCATCAATAGTTTGTATTCTTGCGTCAAATTCTTTTTTAATTTGTTCTAGTTTAGCATTTTTTTCTTCTTCAACGCTTATTGTTACTTCTGCTAATCTCATCAATCTAGCTCTTTCCCCCTCAATTTCTAATTTTTCTTTAGCAATTATATCTTCTCCTATTTTTTGTAACTCTAACTCATTGTCTATCCTTTCCTGTAATAAAGCGTTGCTTTGCTCTGTACTCTCTTTTTCTAATTGTGTTTTTCTGTGTTCTGTTTCTAATGCTGCATTATCTAACTCTGCTATTTGTGCTTTTAAATCAGCATTTTCTTTTTCTACCGCCATACGTTGACCTAAAGCTCTTTGTTGTTCTTTAATAGCTTCTAATTCTGCGTCAACTTGTTCTTGTGCTATTACTTTTAATTTTTCGTTAGCTTCAATTCTATCATCTATGCTTTGGCTTATATCATCTCTAATTGCTCTTTGTTCTTCTGCTTGTTTTTCAAACTCTATTATAACTTCTCTATGTTTAGCTTGTAATAAACCTAAATTAGTTGTTGCTTTAGTAACCGCTTCAGCTTGGTCTAATACTGTTTTTACTGTTACATCTTTAAACGTATTGTTAAATTCAGTAACAACAGCTTTACCTATATTATGTATTTCATTAACACCCTCTTTAAAATCTGTTATTATGCCTTTTCCAGCGTCTGACATAGCTCTTGCTGAATCTTCTATTGATTTTTTAGTAACTGCAAGTTCTTCAGTTAATTTTTTTATTTTACCTAAATCTTTACCACCAAGCCAAGATTTTTCCCAAGTTAGCTGTGCGTCTTTAATTGCAAGTATAATTAAATTAAAAGCTATTTTTAAAGGTTCAATAGCTAAGGTTACTACATTTTTTACTATTCTACCTAAAGCGTCAAAATTATCACTAGATTTACCAACAAAATTTACTATATTAACAATAGTGTCAGTTATTTTACCAAACACAACACCAACAACATTAAACGCAGTTGAAACAGCGTCAGCTATTTTTTGGTTTTTCATCATAGCTTCAAATAAACTATTTACTATTTTAGTAATCAAGGCAAAACCTGCTGCTTTCATAGCTAAGCCAACACCCTTAAAACCACCCTCTAAACTCTTTGTTCCCTGTGCTGCTTTTTTTGATGATTCTCCTACTTCCTTAGTATCATCGGAAATCTCATCTATCTTTTCTTTTATTTTCTCTAAATTATCTAACGCTTTTTTTACTTCTGCGTCAACCTCTATTGTTACTTTTTCTGACATAGCATATCTTTTATTCTTTTTAATGTTTCTTTTATTGTTGTTGGGTACTCTTGTGAACCCGTTTCAAATGCGTATTTCTCCCCTTTAATCTCTAAACTTGTTAAAAGCTCTATTGATATTGGCATTAACTTGCCTACTTCTTTTATATATTTTTCTAATTCCATATTAAATAACTTGCATTTTGAAATGTTATGTTAGTTGGATCTGATGTATCTTGATATAAAGCAAACTCATTAGTTCCCGTTCCAGGAAATATCATTGGAGAACTAGTTATATTAAATTCAGCTACCCAAAATACTAATTCATTTGAACCACCCGTTACTGTTGGTTTCCAACTATCGCCAACAAAATTGTTTAGATTGACTGTTGGACTTGTAAATGCTGATTCTTTAGTTGTATTTAAAACTTTACCACCATTAGTTCCTACATAGTTTGCTCCTAGTGTTTTATCAGATATAACTATTTCATATTCAAAAAAACCTACTCTTTGTTCATTTGTTCCATTTAAAATAGTACCTGTTAATTTCATCTTAATATAACTTGTAACAAACTTTGGAAAAGTAACAGTATCTATATTAGTTCCTTTATATGCTAAATAAGCAACTGTTGAATTGTCATAAGTAGTACAATCACAAAAAAGCTGTATAGAGTTTCCATAACCTAATGATGTAGGGTAGCTATTTTGTATTGTAGGCAAAGCACTAGGTATAATTGCTCCATAAGAATCAGGTTCATCAGGTGGATTTACAGGTGGCAAAAACGAAACAGTAAATGAATTAGATGGTTCGCCATAACACAATCCCACTCCTGTTGTTGAATTTTGTTGAACAAAAGTCCAATTTTCGTTATATTCTTCACAACAAACATTAGTTACATTTGTTGATGATGAACCCGTTGCACTATCAACATAAGTTACTTGACCTGATGATGTTACTGTTCCTATTAACCCACAATCATTTGGAAGTTTTTCTATTACCTTTATTAATTTAACTTTTGTTGATTTGTTGCCACCTACTAGATAATTACTAATTTCTAAAACTCTCCATAAAGTATTTTTTATAAAAAATGTATTCTGAAATCCACTTCCTGCAAAACTTGATATATCTTGTTCATTTAAATTAATATAACATTCCATTATCCTTGATTCATCAGATGTTAGTTCGTTCAAGTAACTAGCCCAATAATCATTATAATATCCATGCAAAGAATAAGTATTGCCAAAAAAATTAAAACTAAATCCACTATTAAAATAAGGACTGTACCAAGTCCAATGTAGTATTTTAGTATTTGCAGTAATACCTGATCCTATACTATCTAAATTATATTGTGTGCATAGTGGAAATTTAGTTACTGAACCATCGTTATCATCAGACGGGTGCTTATCATTATTCATTAAATAGTTATTACTATAAATAAAAAACTTATATGCACTACCAAAAATTCCACCACTAGGCAAATTAACAGTAATAGGTGTTCCGCTATAATAATATATTCTAGGTTTTTGCTGTTCTAAGGGGCTTCTAGTTGAGTTTTCATCAGCTTTAAACAAATATGCAATAGCAACTTCAGGCGGTATCATTGGACTGTTTAAATTTCCTGAGTTCCAACTAGATAAACCTTGTGCTATAAAAGGCGACATTATAGAAAAGTTTTTAAACTCCCCTTTTGCAAATTCATTTAATTTTTTTTCTTTATATGTACCATAAACTGTTTCAAAAGTTTTAAAATATCTACTGTTAAATATATCCTCACTTTCATTATCTCCAAAAATATATCTCTTTGATTGTAGTTCAGTTGCAGGTTTTATAACTTGTTCTTTTGACAAATCAAGTTTATCAGTCCAATATTGCGTACTTCCTAAATTAACATAATCTTGATATGGTTCTATAATTAATTTTTTTTCATCTTCTTCGTCTGTTTTAACAATTAGGTTAAATCTATTTATTAAATCTTTTACAAAATCCTCTTGCAATACATCAGGCATATTATCAAACATAGATACAATGCCATTTTCAAAACCATTAGTTATAGCCATTTCTTCACTAGGCAAAATCTGTATATTTAAAGCACTTACAGTTGCGTTTACTTGTTTTGTTGGGTTAAAAACATCAACATAAGTTTCAAACGTAGTGCCAAAAGTTACATTTAACTGAGTTCCCCCTAAAGCCCCTATAGCTATATAAAAATTATAAACTAATCCTGGAGCTGACGGCAAATTAAATGTAGTGTTAATGTTTGTTGCTCCTGTCGTTATATTAGCGGTTTGTTCATAAGGATTATCATTCATAGGTATAAAAACACCCCCTAACGACAACCAACCAAATCTAATAAAACCTGAATCTATATCAAAACCATCATCAGTTTGTGTAGGCATATTAAAAGTAAAATTTACGTTTACTTGCATATTACCCTCACTTAGTGTGACATCATTACCATCAAAATCTTCAGGCAAAGTAATTGTAGGCATAGGTATAGGATTACCAAAAAAAACACCGCCATAAAAAGGTTCTGTAACACTAAAAATATTATTTGGATCGTACACCTCACTAAAAGTATCTAAATGCCTTATACAAGTTTGATTAAATTGAACAGAGGGCGTAGCACTCATATCCATTCCTGTCCTTACTAAATCTGATGATGATGTATTAGTTAAATCTGCTTCAAAACCTACAAAAGCATTTTCTGAGCCTGATATAGTATTAAATAAAGTTTGCGTTCTAGTATTTTCAGTAGCTAGTGTCATAAACAATCTACTAAAAAAACTTGTATCACTTTGCGTTGTGCCATCTATACCTAAAAACGTACTCTTAATTGTATATCCCGCTTTTTGAGCAATTAACAAAAGCAGTCTTTGTATTCTTATAGCAGGTTTTAAATCTCCAACACGAATTGCTCCATTATAGCTTAAATCATTTTGAATATATAATGGCTTGTAAAACATTCTACTACTATATGGATTAAAAGTATGACCATGGTCTATAATAGGATACATTATATCATTTGTAGTACCACCATCAATTAAACTTAATCCTGGACTTGACCAACTTTTAACAACATTAGAGCTAGAAAAATAATGATTAAAAGACGTGTCTATAACAGGAATATCAGGATCGCTAGCACTAGGGTCTGTAAATACATCTCTTAGTTTTTTACTTTTTATATCAGTAAAGAAATCTGCCGTTTGACCAAACAAAGCAACTTCATATAGTCTAGCATTTAACATTATGGATTTTAACTGTATAAAACCTTTAAGTTGCGGTATGCTATCTACATATAATATTGCGTTAAATTTACGCTGTGCGTTAAATACTAAAATATCTAAATTAACATCAAAGTAATTTTCAAAAAACTTGTTGTTAGCGTTAGAAAAAGGAAGTTTTAAAGTTTGACTAAAACTAGCTTTTCTACTACTAGGATCTTTTAAATCTAACCAATTATAATTTATTATAACATTTGGATCTTCTTGTAAATCTAACTCAAATTGTGACAAAGCACTAGATGATGTTGTTTCACGTCTATATGCAACTAATCTTACTTTCATTAACTGTTTGTTCTAACTTTGTTTGCGTACTCTAAATTAACTGTGTATTGTATTTTTATTTTATCGTTTACGCTTGTTTTCTTAGTATAACTTTTATCAGTTATTATAACTGGTTTTACAATACCGCCATCTTCTAATATTTGCACGTTTACTGACGTAAATAATTCCTCTAACCATACTGCTTCATCTTCATTTAAATAATCAGAATTTATTACTAATTTTCTTTTAGCGTCTGTAAACAATGTTTCGTTACCTCTATCCCAATTGTTGTAGTTAAAAGTATTGCTAGTTGCTGAATCCCAATTACCTACAACTCTTGACATTTGCTCAGACGTTATATCAACGCTTTCAACTGACTTTAACCTAAAGTTCATATAATCCCAAGCTCCTAATCTATTACGCCAAGCTAATCTAATATTATCATATCTTGTGCAACTTTGGTGTCTATCATCTACTGTTGCTCCACTTCCATATCTATAAAAATAATATTTCTTAGTACACCTATCAGACGTGCTATTGCTTGTACTACCAAATATTGCATAGTAAGCCCAGTCTGCAATATTACTAGGTCTAGCAGCTGTTTTTAAACTTTGTGTTTCTAAATTTTTTGTTCCACAACCAAAATATAATAAACTTTCGCCAACTGTGTTAGTTTCAGATTCTAAAGAACCACCATTTGAATTTGTATTGTGAAAATCTATTGCTGAACCTATAATACTACCTGCACTATTGTAATATTCTATAAACATATAATCTAAATCTGCTCCTTGATTTATTAATGTTCCATTTTGTTTAAAACATATTGTCAGCTCATCTAAGTTATCTGAACTTGTACTAGAACCTCTAACAAATTGTACTGTAGGAGCATTTGTAAAAAAGCTGTGCGTATCTTCACTAGATGAACTGTTCATAAACAAGGCTAAAGGAAAGTTAGTTCCATTAATATCTAAACCACCTACATTTGTTGCAGTTTTAGTAAAAGGAGTTGTAGCAGGTATAATATAACTATCAGCACTATCTTGTTGTCCTGTCATTGATGGATCTGCCGTAGCTGACGTTGCAGATTCTGTAAATGCCTTTACAGTTACTTTTGCTAATTGTCCTGAGTTTTGACCGAAAGGCTTTCCTGTATCTTGTATTCCTAAAGTATGAATGCTATAACTTGTGTCATTCTGATTTACTAATTGCGTTTCACAATGAGATTTTAGTATATGGCTCAAATCAAATATACCTACATTTTGTTGGTTCTTATGTATTTTTAAAACTTGTATCTCTACTCCATTAACTTCTACTTTTAAAACATACCTAAATTTAAAACCATTATATGTAGCAGGAGTATCTTCTGTCAATATATATATTAGTGGTGTGTTTACTGCACTTAATAAATTTGGTTTCTGTGTTATCGTTGTTGCCATTCTATTTGCTTAAATTTATTTCTAATTCAGGTTTTTCTTTTATTTCTATTATACTATTTGCTTCATCTACCATAGCTAAAGACAAATCATTTTTTAAATCATCAATCATATCATCAAAAGGTTTTGTTATAAACCTAGTTCT
>LULO01000164.1_pt1 | contig 21360 bp, 20 predicted proteins | sample 728121 | NCBI WGS metagenome assembly LULO01 (sample SAMN03860287, study PRJNA289734) | marine metagenome | biome: seawater column; feature: ocean; material: water; isolation source: Red Sea water column Station 149 - depth 50m | place: Saudi Arabia: Red Sea | collected 2011-10-15 | depth 50 m | reverse complement strand
GTTTGAAGAGACTGAAAGAATTTCAATAATAGAAAATTCTCAATACTCAGGTAGTTTGATTTGGTTGTCTGAAACACACATAGATTTTACATACAACGATAATATTTTTTACTTTAGTAATGAAAATAGTGATCAGAAATTTGAAAAAGCTTACTATGTAAGAGATTTCGATAAGCTTAAATTTATTACATACTTAACTCAAAGAAATAAAAGTATGAATAAAATCATAAATGTTTCATGGACTGAAGAGGCAAAGTTTAGTGAAAGTAAATCTATTTCAAAACACCTAGAGTCTTTGAAGTTTTTAATTACAAATAAAAATACTCATATTGGTACAAATTATGAAAAATTGATGGGTAGCTCTCTTTCAGTTTCAAGTTCTTGGCTTTCTTCTTTAATTAAAAAAATTTATTCTTTAATTTTCTATTACCCTTCTTGGAGTATCTACACATATCCAAAAATTTTAGATATTTTTGGACAGAACACTATAGATGAATCTATGGTGAAAAAGGTTTTCAATGATCGTACTTGGAGCTTCAAAGCAGATCCTTTTTATTCAGAAAATGAAAACTCATTATATTTTGAAAAATTTAACTATTTTTTGGGGACTGGAAAATTAGCAAAATATAGCTTTGAAGATAAAAGTATAAAGGATATAAAAACATCTAATCGTATTCATTACTCTTATCCTTGTATTTTTGAATATGAAGGAGAAACATATTTAATACCAGAGGGTGCGCAAAGTAATAAAATTGAAATTTATAAAATTCATAAAGGTTCTCTTGTGATAGCAAACACTGTAGTAAATGATTTTGCTGGTGTTGATCCAACTATTGTAGAGCATAATAATGCTTGGTACGTTTTTGCAACTGATGGGCGAATGGGAGGACATTCTTACCTAAATATATTTTATGCTAAAAATCCACTTGATAAATGGACTCCGCACAATCTAAATCCTGTAAAAATTAACTTAAGTAACTCCCGTGGTGGTGGGTCAATATTTAGAGAAGGAGATTCTCTAATTAGGCCTGCTCAAAACTGTTTCCCTGATTACGGAACCTCATTAGTGTTTAACAAAATAGAGGTGCTTAGTCCTGATGAATTTAAAGAATCTTTGGTTGGCGAATTAAAGCCATCTAAGAATTCGATGTTCAAGGGAATCCATACATTTTCTAAAAATAAAGAGTCTCTTATTGTTGATCTTAAAACCAACGAATATTTTCCTTTTGCGAGATTTGTTACTTTATTAAGAGCCAGAGTTAAGTCAGATGATGCGGGTCTGATAATAGAGAATTCATTATTTAAAAGAATTGCTGTAATACTACTATTTTTAGTTTTTGTAATTTTAATTTATTTATTTGGCTGGAGAGCTTTGTCTTTGTTCGTCTAGTGTTCTCTAGATCTACTAGATTTAGTCATAACTTTATCTAAGCCACCATTTGTAAAAATAAAAGACTCTACATTGTCAACTAAATGTTTACCGTTTTGCGATTTTTGTGAAATTACCTGCACAGACATACCTTCGAATGGAGATATTAAAGTTATTGAATGCTGTTTAAAACGCTTAGAAGATTGATCTCTTCTTATAACATCATTTACCATGTGGCCTGACTCCCAAGACCAATCTTCCTCAACAACTACAAATTTACACACATGCTTAGTTTGAGTTTTGTCAATCCTTGCTCCAGGGCAGATAAGCATCGATCCCTCAACCCATGGATTTAGTCCTAAACTATCATTTTTTGGAAAAGCTATGTCAAAAGAGTTATCGACAATTGCTTCTATGTCACCTTTTTTAAAATTTCTTTCTTTTATGATTTCTGAAATAGTATTTTGAATCCTGAACAAGGACTCTTCATCTAAGTTTTCAAGATTTTCTCGATCCACAATATTTATCTAAACAATTAAATAAGACAAATTACTCTTCTTCTATCGCTAGTTTTTGACCAGCCGTTTCTTGCCCTCTTAAATCTCTTATATCTATTCGGATAAGTCCAACTACAAATATCGTTAGTGTTACAACAGGAAATAACAATATGACAGTGAAAGGGCTCGACGTTAGAGTTTCTAGCATAATTAATCATAACAAATATTGGTAGTATAATTAAATCTTGTGAAAGGGATAGTGTGACAAAATTAGGATTGTACGCAAGTATGGTATCGGTTATAGCTTCTGTACTTATTTATATTGTTTTAGATGACTCACAATTAGCAATATATGTAGGTCTATGGGCTCCAACTTTAATTTTATATAGCCAAGCTTACGAACAAGCAAACAAGTAAGCTTTAATTTATCTAAAAAACACTTGGTTGCTAACATTTAACTGTGAATAAAGTAGAAAAGAAATCATTCTTTGGATTCTTACTCGTTGCGTTTGTTTTACACGTGTACCTTGTAATAACTACTTTTGTCGGTGGCTAAAAAACTTCTCTTTTTTCTTTTAGTAATTTCATGTGGACCAACAGATGGTGTTGTTTCAGAAAATTCCTCTAAAGATACTGTTGTTGTAAATGAAATCTTAGAGACAAAATCTCTAACGTCTGAAGAAATATTAATTGAAATATTTAATGCGTATAAAAATTTTTCAAAAAATCCAGCATTAACAATTGATACTATATGGAATTATGCACATGAAGACAACCGTGAAGCAACCGGTCCCAAAGAAAGGTTTTCAATGATGTTGACTTCTGAACCGTACGATTCGATTGTTGATTTAAAAGATTACTCTTACGAAGTCATTTTTGAGAGTGATGAAAATATTCATTACGAAGTAAAAGTATTGGCTAAAAACAATAATTATTTTGTGATTACATGGGTGTTTGAAAAAACTTTATGTGAAGAAAAGCCATGTTGGAGAACTATTGGAGTTAGCCAACCAAGATTTTTTGATTCTGGTATTTAGTCGTCTAAATCTTCTAGTGGATTTTCAGGTTGGCAAATTTCAAAAGCATTTTGCACAGCTTCAGAAGTAAAGTCAATATCTGCATCTCTAAAGGCAAAGAAACCAAACTCTCCAGGTTTTGGATCAGGAAAGTCAATACCTTGCTCCCTCATACATTGAGAAAATTCTAAAGATGCATCAACCAAAGCGGCTTCAACCTCTGGGTCTAAGTCAAATTGTTCTGGAAGTGCATTTCTTAATATATCTTCACAATTTTCAAATGCGTTCTCAAACTCTTCTTCATTTTCAATTTCTAAATTATCAAACTGAGGGTTCCCATCAATATCAAATGTTGGATCTGGAAAATTAACACCCTCCTCTCTCATACATTGCGCAAAATCTAATAAACCTTCCTCAAAAGTTATTTCTTCATCTACAGTTGTTGTTTCTGTTGTAGATTCAATAGTTGCAACACCTTGTGACTCTTCACCACCAATGGTGCATGCAGAAAAAATTGATAACAAAAGGAGTATTCTTACTTTCTTACTGCCTCTGCTGGTTGAATTTTGGAAGCTTTTATTGCTGGATATACCCCAGATATTGCTCCAATTAATAATGCTAGAAGCACTGCGCCGAATATTTGCCATACTGGTATTGAGAATACAATATTTGTGTAATTAGTGTAACCCAGTGTAATGCCTGTTCCCAAAAGAACCCCTACAAGACCTCCAATACCAGACAAAACTATGCTCTCTAATAAAAATTGATATCTAATCTCTCTTCTTGTTGCACCAATTGAACGTCTTACTCCAATTTCCATTCTTCTTTCTAGAACAGACATGACCATAACATTGGCTATGGCAACCCCTCCAACAAGTAAAGCTACAGACCCTAATCCTAACAATAAATTAGTAAACGCTTCTTCAGCTGCTTGTTGTGCTTCTAATGCATCTGACGGACGCGTAACTTCAACTTGGTCAGGGTTTTCAGGGTTCATCGATGGAGCAAGTACTTCAACCACATCCTCAATGAAAGTTGGGTTAGCTCTAAGGTATATAGTTGTAGGTTCTTCGTTAATGTCGAAAAGGGTTTTTGCGACACCATATCCAATAAACACAGACCTGTCTAGGTCAGGATGAATTTTTAACTCTTCTAATATACCAACTACACCAAACCACTCGTTTTCAATTAGTATTTTTGTTGGCTTAGTTAAGTTATTAATCCCTAATCTTTGAGCTGTTACACTTCCTAAAACTGTTACTGGGATATCAGATAATCCATCTTGTATAAATCTCCCATCGGCTAAGTCTCCACCAATAACATCTAGAAGTTCGGCACTAGTAATTATTGTCGAGATGCCGCCACCTTCAAATTCAGAAATAAAATTGCTTCTCCTGACTAATAGGTCTGTCTGTGTAGTTGAAGTAACTTCTTGAACGGGGCCGATTCTTTCAACCATTCCTAAAACACCTTTAGGAAGTTCTTCTTGGGTCCCAAAAAATCCAGCTTGTGGTGATGCTTTGACTAGATTTGTACCTAGAGATTCTAAAGTTGAAAGAAGATCTGCTCTTCCAGATGCTGAAATTCCAGACACTGCAACAATTGCTGCAATACCGATACCTATTCCTATAGAGGTGAGTGTTGCTCTTCCTTTTCTTGCACGAACGCCATACAGAGCTACAAAGAACAAATCTTTAGTTTTTAATCTTTTTCTTTTCATTTACTTACGATTTTTCCATCAACTAATTCAATAACTTTTTTAAACATATTTGCATGTTCCTGGTTGTGGGTAATCATTATGACCGTTTTTCCTTGATTATTAAGGTCTTTTAAAATATTTAAAATATTTATACCAGATTCTTTATCAAGATTTCCAGTTGGTTCGTCTGCTAACACAAATGCTGGATCTTGAACAAGTGCTCTTGCTATTGCGACTCTTTGCTGCTGTCCACCAGATAATTCTTTTGGAAGGTGAGTTAATCTGTCAGCTAAACCTACTTGATCTAAAACTTCTTTTGCTTTTTCTAGTCTTTCAGTTCTAGAAATACCTTGATAAAGGAGGCCTTCAGCCACATTTTCTTGAGCAGTCAGTCCAGGTAAAAGAAAGAAGCTTTGAAAAATAAATCCTATTTTTTCTCCCCTAAATTTAGAAAGTTCATTATCAGAAAGTTTTGAAACATCGCTTTCTTCAATCTCAATTGACCCTTCTGTTATGCTATCCAGTAATCCAATCATGTTAAGTAAGGTTGATTTTCCACTTCCAGATTGACCCACTATCGCTACAAAGTCACCTTCCTTTACCTCAATAGATACTCCATCTAAAGCTCTTACGGGGGGTGGACCTTCGTAAACTTTGGAAATATTGTTTATAGATATTACAGTTTTAGTACTGGTTTTCATCTTGGAACGACTACGATTTGACCTTCTGAGATGTTACCTTTTACTTCAACAAAACCGTCTGTAAAAACTCCTATTTCTACAGCAACGTAGCTGGTGTCAACTCCAGACTCTCCCTCGAAGGTACCTCCCTCGACTTCTCCATCATAAACTTCTAGGGCATAACCACCTTCTGCCAATGCAAGTAGTGCATTTACAGGAACATACAAGACATTTTGAGATACTTCAGTTGTTACAAATACTTTTACAGGTGCTTGATCGTAAGCTTCAATTTCTTCGGGGTTAAGAACTTCTAACGTTACTTCTATAAATTCTCCTGCTTGAGTTTGTGTCACAACTTGATCAATGAATGTAATTACTGTTGGGACTCTTTCGTCTGTTGGAAGTTCTATCTGAACACTATCTCCAAGAGATACTGTTTCTTGGTCTGAGGCATCTACCTGAAAAACTACTTCTATTCCTATTGAAGAAATATTATATAAAGGTGAATTTAAAGCTACAGCAGACCCTACGTCATTAATGTATGATCCAACAATAACTGAAGTTTTTGAAGCAAAAGCATTAGTAGGGCTAAATGTTTCTGATACAGCACTTAATTTTAATTCAACTAATTCGTCTCTTGCTTTTTCTAATTCAGCCTCTCTATTAACACCTTCGTTGTAAGACTCAAGAGCTTCGTCATAAGCTTTCTGTGCATTTTCAATAGCTAGGGCTTCTGTAGCATCAATTCCAGATTCTTTTCCTGCTTCCCTGCTTTGTATACGTTCTTGTGCTTTAATGTCTTCTTCATAATCTGCCTTCTTCCCAGCTCGGGTTTCTTCAGACATGGATTCATACTTGAGCTCATCTATTAAATTACGAATTCTTTCAATCTCTGCATCTGCAGCCTGCCAAGCAGCATTTTCTTTTGTTGCATTTTCTATTGCGTCATCTAATAGTTTTTTCTTATTATCAACTTGTTTGAGAGTTGTTCCTCCTTCAGCAACAATTTCTTCAAGGTTTTCGATTTCATTTTCTTTTTGGTTTATTAAAACTTGTTCGCTTGGAGTAATCTCTGATTTGGTTTCAATTCCGTAATCAATATATAATTTATTTAACATTTGTGATGTTTCAGCGTCAAAAATATTATCTGGTACAAAAGAGCTTTCTGCGTAGCCTAAATAAACTAAAGCTTCTTCAACTTGTTTAACGTCAACACCAGGATCCGAATTTAAATCAAGAGTTCTATAAAAGGGAGTACTTCCTTCAAGCAGTATTACTGGTTTATTGTCAATAATGAAAAGTACCTCTCCGAAGTTAATTATTGTCCCTTCTTTAGGTAGAAAGGTAACAACTCCATTGGTTGGTGAGTTAAGAACTTTTTTTTCTGTCTGCCTTAATGTTCCGTTGTACTCTTCTTTTTTTGCTAAGTCACCTTTTTGTATGGCAACTGTAGTTAGTTCTAAAGTTTTATTATTAGAAGATGTGTCGGTATTTTGTGTGCCAAAATAGTATCCGCCATAAGCCAAACCAGCTAATGCAATTAGTATGGAGAGGTTTTTTAATTTAAATATATTTTTTATCATTGTTCTAATTCAATTAGTTTATTAAATCTACACGCTTTCTGTGAAATTATTTTATTAAGTTTTTTATTCATCCCATTCATCATCCTTTAATTCATCTGGAAGATTTTCTTCGCATGCTTGCCATGTTTGTACAATTGGGTCGTCTTCTCTAAGTTCCCAATCATCATCAATATAAGCATCTAACCTAACTTCTCTGTTGAAATAGTTTGGATCAGGTACTTTTGGATAGCCATTTTCTCGAAAACATTTTGCCATGAATAGAGATCTATCAATCTCTTTTGAAACCTGGACAGGATCTTCAAACTGATTTTCGTCAGCCACACCCCACAAGTTATACTTCAAAGCACATTCCTCAATAATACTCCAAAGTTCTTGTGCCTCTTGTTCAGTTATTGTTTCAAAATATGAAGCTATAGTCGTATATAGGTCCAGAAAGTTTTTTGGCTCTTTAAATTTATAACCAGACTCATTTACACATTGAACAAGAACTAAAGGAGCATCTTCATCTGAAATTTCTTCTCGTTCGTCTGCTAAGTCAACACCCAAAGCAATTGCCTCTTTACCTTTGTCGGTATCTGCAACAGAGACAACAGCTTGCTCGTCTTGTTGAAAAAAAGAGCATGCTGTTAAAAAGATTAATACAACTGATGCTTTTTTATACATAGGAAAATTATAAAGAAAACTAGTCTTATCCTCCACCTTGTTCTGGCGGTTCAAGTCCGAGGTCATCAAAGCACTCTGCAGCAGCTTCTCTAATTTGATCTTCAAGATATTGTCCAGACTGTACTAATCCAACAAGAATTGGCCTTAGGGGTCTGTCTGCACTTGGGTCTTCAACCTCTATACCTTTTTCCCTCAAACATTGAGCAAACTCAAGTTCTGTATCGAGCCTATCTGCAACATCTTCTGGATTTTCAAAATCTGCGTTATCTCCTAATGGTATATTGTTTTCTTCTGCACATGCTTGAATAGTCTCAAAAAGTTGTGTTCTTCCTTTTTCATTAGCTGCAAGAAAAATTGGCGTTAAAACACTTCTAAGACCTTCATCATTTTTTGGATCTTTGACATCATAGCCATTGTCCCTTAAGCATCTTGCCATTAAAAGCTGGGCATCTTCAGGTGATAAATTGTCTTCAATAATATTTTCTACAATTGTTGTAACTGTAGTGACTGTAGATAGATCTTCTGTGGAAACTACACCTTGTGAACTATCTGGAGCTGAACACGCAGCAATCAAAATAGACATAAAGATTATTAAGCAATTATTTTTCATATCCTAATTCACCATATCCACACTCTTTTAATAATGGAGAAATTTCCTCTTTTGATTTATCTAATTCACTTAAATCTATTTTAGGTTCTTGTTGAGTTGGGTCTGAGACGTTGATGCCTTTTTCTCTTAAACATTTCGCTAGTTGAAGGTTTTCATCATATAGTTTTGCAAGATCATCTGGGTTTGATGAAGATGAATCTGACCACAGATTATATTTATTTATACAATAATTAATGTCTTCTCCTAACTGTGACTCCTCATCTTTAGTATTACTTAATTGACTAATAGTTGTTTTCAAGTCTTGTATATCAAAAGGGGTTGCAATGTTGTAACCCTTTTCTTCATTTAAACATTGAGTTAAAACGATCGGATAGTCTTCTTCTGCAATTACTAAAGAAGTGGTCGTGGTATCTGTTAGAGAAGCTACTCCTTCATTACTGGTTGTTGAGCATAAGTTTATAAAAAGAATAAAAATTAAAAGATTTACTTTTTTCAAATTTATTTATTCCTTAAACCAAACAAGGGTCTTAATAGTTTGATATTTTTTACAGCATGGTAAATAGTAAGAGATAAGAAACAAATTAAAAATAAAGCAATTGGAAATTTTATTATTGGATGAATGTTTGATCCAGCAAAAAAATACATGACTGCCATTTGTACCGGCAGGTGAACAATATATACAGGAAAAACAGCTGTTTTGTAATATGTTAATTGTGGTGAATCTTTGTTTAGGTAAACTGCAGCAATGCCGAGAAGTGCAAAAATAAAATTAAAAGACTCAAAAGCTATCAGCCTGTTGTCTAAGGCGTAATCTTCAAGGAAATTGTTAAAAAATCTGTAAAAATATGATGTTGCACCTAATCCTAGATGTAACCGCCAATTTTTTTTATTCGATTCCCAAAATGCATCCCCCTGAGAAGTGAGAATTATTCCTATAAAAAACCATAGAAAGCCAAGTAGAAAACCATGGTCTGTAAGCGCATATGAGTTGTAATAATCTCCATATGTTTCAGTTTTAAACCTTGATAGATTCAATAGGTGCCCCTCAGCTATTATGGGAATTGCGAATAAAAATATGCCTCCAGGTTTGTTGAGTAATGAAGCAATAAAGTTTTCTTTTGAGATAAAATTCAAAATCGGAATAAGAACTATGCAGTAAACAAAAATATTAGTCAAAAACCATAGATGTAGCCCGTCATACTCTAAAACAAAGAAAACAGCTTCGCTAATTTCGTCTAGCCACCAATAATTATAATATCTTCCGACAATCAAAGCAGAAGAGGTTGAAAATACAAGAGTTCCAAATAACCAGGGTAAGATAAGGATTTTTGCTCTCTCTTTGAATATCTGCATCTTAGTTCTTTTGCTAAATGAAAGCCTTAGAGCGACTCCTGCAATTAAGAAAACAAGGGGTATTCTCCAGTTGTTCATGATGTTTAATAACGGCCATATACCCCCTGACATTCTTTTGTTCTGAACAAAGAGTATTTGTGGAGCAATCAAAGTGAATGAAATTCCGAGATGATAAAAAATAAGAAGAAACATTGCTATGGATCGCAATGCATCAATATCATATCTTCTTTGATTCATATGAACAATATTACAGCTTAAGAGGTGATTAATTAAACTTCAGTTTTGCTTTAAGTTCTTCAGTAATGGGTGTTGGCTTCATTGTTGTTTGATCAGTATAGACATGAACAGCCTCGCAAGAGCTAACTAAATCCCTTGCTTCTTTTAGAAACATTCCCATAATCCAAGTCATGCTCGAATTCCCTATTTCTTTTACTTTGACGCCAATTTCTATATCTTGATCAAAGTAAAGAGGTTTGTTGTACTGAACTAACACCTGTACGGTGTGAAAATCTTTTTTTGTCTCTTCGATATCGCTCAAGTAGTCGTAATTAACATGCTTAAAATAGGCAGTAATTGCTTGATCAAAAAATGCGACGTGATTAGCATTGTGCATTACTCCCTGAGGATCTAGTTCGTAGTATCGAACTGTTGCCTCCCAAAAAACTTCGAATTGGTCTTTTGATAGTTTTATTTTTGACATTTATACAAATATTTGGGTTTTTGGTTCTATTCCACCGGTAAGCGGCATGGCATATTCAAAAAAGTCATTAGTAACATATGGTTTGGATTCGTCTAAAAATTCCTTAGGCATGTCTTTTGTGTGTTTAGCGACTTTGCTCAAATCTACAACATCAACATCGCAGTGGTATGTTTCTGACAGTTGTCTTTTAAGAATTACTGATCCACTCTGTAATTCTTTTGAAAAAACCACAGCATGATGTCCTACTCTCTCGGCTTCTTCAGCATCTATATCGGATACATCCGCTAAAAATGATCTCTGTAAATAACCAAAGGTGTCCGCCCTAACTCTTGCACCATCAATATGTTGTGAAACTATATTTGTTAATGTATCACCTAGTGCACCTGAGCCTGAAAGTTGGATGTTACCATGGCTATCTTTTTTTCCTGCCAGTCCAGAGCCTGTTTCGCTAGCATATGTTTGAAGAAAATATTCACCATCTTCGTTGTGAATTCCTTCAGAAACAGCAACTACACACCTTCCAAGCGAATCATATACTTCTTTAACTTCTTTCAAAAAGGTTTCAATGTTGAATACTTTTTCAGGGACATATACTAAATGCGGACCATCTTCTTCGGTAGATTTCCCCAAGGTACTTGCAGCAGTAAGCCACCCTGCATGTCGGCCCATTAAAACGTTTATTTTAATACCTCTAAGACTCCTGTTGTCTGCATCATCACCCTGAAAAGCATGAGCTACAAATCGAGCTGCTGAACCGTATCCGGGACAATGGTCTGTTTCGCGTAAGTCATTGTCGATTGTTTTAGGAATATGAAATGCTTTCATTTCATATCCTATAGATTTTGCCCCTTCAGAAACTAAATTAGCTGTTTCAGCCGAATCATTACCTCCTATGTAGAAAAAGTTTCTGATATTCTGTTGTTCAAATATTGAAACAAGTTTTTCTATATCTGAGTCAGTAGGCTTTTTTCTTACTGAACCTAAAGCTGCGGCAGGTGTTTTTCCAATGCCATAAAGTTGTGCTTCAGACAGATTTGAAAGATCTACAAAATCTTCATTGAGCATTCCTTCTAATCCATGCTTTGCTCCTAGGATTTCATCAAAATCTGATTTAATTGCTTCTTTAATAAAGCCCACTAGTGATCTGTTTATGACAGCTGTTGGACCACCTGATTGTCCAATAACTGCTTTGCCTAGTGGCATTTTTTAACTCCCGTTTTGATATACCGAAATAAAACTTAAATAAGAATCAGCAATTTCTGAAACTGCTTCTTCTCTGGATTTATCACCACTGTGCCACCCTTTAAGTGAGTTCCAAAATATTGATCTTCCAATTGCAAATCCTTTGTAGCCATCTACAGATGAGCCTGCTCTGAGCCATTCATTAACCTTTTCATCATTCGCTCCTCTTCCCAGAACAACAGCAATTACTTCTTCTCTTCCACCATCTTTAATAACTTTTGAAACATTTTCATTATCTTCAATAGTGTCTAAGCCTTCAATTTTCCATATATCTGGATCAGCACCTTTTTCTCTCATTTCCTCAACAACTTGGACTGCAAGCTTGGGTCTTATCTCAGAGTCATATTTAGCCTGGTCTCCATCAACACTTGCTAGCTGTTCTTCAGTTGCAGGTACTAAAAACTCTAAAAGAAACTTTCTTTCGTTTTCATCTAACCAATCTGAAAGAGTTTTTATTCTTTCACCTTGAACCTGTCTAGTATCAGAATCATCACTAGGATTCCAACGTACAAGTATCTTTACAAAATCTGCGTTCACTTCTTTTATTTTTTCACCGAAATCACTACCGTATTCAAAGTCAAAAATCTTTTGTCCTGACTTTTCAACGGGGGCTGCAAACTTTATTTCCATTTCTTTTGCTTTTTCTTGAACTTGAAGACCAAAAGTCTCATCAACAAGGATCGCTGGGTCTCCGCCGTTTATACCCTTGCTTTGTGCTTCAAGAAAACCGTCAAAAATAATGTCTTTCATGGAAGACACACGAGAAACTTCATCCTCGGTTGGAGCTCTGCCTTCAACACCAAGGAGGCCTTTTGTTAGTGTGCCTCTATGGTCAAATGCAAGAATATATAGGTCGTTTGGATACCCTTTCATGAACTCTCCTTTATACTTTTGCCCTTGTACTGTCTCGTGTGAGTACAAATAGCATAATTACTAAAAACAATAATGATACTAATAGTAAATAGTCTGAATATGGGTTGGTTTCAGCACTTTCTTCAAAAGTAGCTGATAAAGTTTCAACAAGCTCTAGTGTTGTTGTTCCCCAGTTGCTGGCTAATGTATCATCCAAAAAATATACATTGGAACTCTGAACTGCGTTTATGTTTTCCCAACCATCTCTAATTGAAAGGTCTTTATTTAAATAGTCAGAGTGTCCTACAACAATAAAGTCGGGGTTTGATTCTATTACCATTTCTTCAGTTAATGCAGGGTATCCACTTCCGAAAGGATCTTCCTCGGAGTTAGCAATATTTATAATTCCAAGTGAGTTGTAAATTTCTCCAATTAATGAGTTTGCATTTACACTATAAATTCCATAGGAATAACCAATTTCGTGATAAACGGTAATATTTTCATAATTTGAATTGCTTATGATTCTATTAATTGCAAGCTTCATATCTCTTATTTGTGTTTCTGCAACACTTTTTTTATCTACTAATTCTCCAATAGTTTGAATCTGAGAATAAACATCTTCAAGATTTCTAGCAGGAGGTAAAAGGATATGGTTAATCTCTTGTGCTTCCAATCCTTCAATAATGCCATTGAAATCAAAAGCAACTATTACCATATCTGCATCAAGGGGTGCGAGTTCTTCAGCTGTGACTGTGTATGCGTCAATTCTTTGGACTGGGAAGTCAACTTCAGAAAAAGCATCAACAGCAATTAATGTATTTTCTGCACCTAATGATTGAATAATTTCAGTGTGAGTTGTAGACAATGAAATAATTTTTACTTCATTCTTTTCTTGCGCTTGATTTGAACACATTGATACAAACAAGGCAAGAATAATAAGTTTCGTTTTCATATTTTCCTTTCTTACCTTGAGAAAATAAAGAAACTTCAAGAATTTCTAGAAACTTCATTCCTTCTCTCGAGGACTGTTGTCTTAACAATAATGAAGGCGACCTGACTTATCTTTCGAATTACAGTTGCGGGACAGTGTTAGATTTTCACTAACTTCGCTCCATTATTCTTGATAAATAGTAGCAGATTAGTTTTCTTCGTCTTCTTCGTTTTCTGTGTTTTTTAATGCGTCCATAAGAGTAGGTTCTTCAATATCTCTTGGGACGTCTGGTCTTGGTAAGTCTTCATTAGGCAAACTTGCTTCTTCTGAGGATTCTTGTCTCACTTTTTTAATTGAATTTACGATCGACATCAGAACTGTTTCTTTTTGTTCGTTTTTTTTCTGAGTTTTAACTTCCTCTGATGTTGTCTTCTGAGGTGTTTCTAAATGAGACTCCTCTAACACAACCACCTCAATACCCCCAACAAGATCTGACACTAGGTTGTAGAAAAAGGCGCCAATAGTAGCTAGAGCTGTTTGGGTCAGCATATAAACCGCTGCTAGAGAAACTACACTTGTAAAGAGTGTTTCAATATTTCCTACAAGCGAGGCATCTTGATCAAGAAGTGCCAATCTTCTTGCAATATCTTCAAGGCCTTGAGGAACTCCTGCATTAACCAATAAAACCCACATTATTGATAATCCAAGCACTACAGTTAATGCAACAACAAAATTAAGTACTAATGTGACTTTTAATACGGTCCAGGGGTCTATTTTTCTAATTATTCTTCTTACTCTATTTACTCTGACCATTTTTAACTCTTTATAGGTATGAAAGCTGAAACTTCTTCTTCAGAGGATAGCTTCATGACCCTTACTCCTTGTGCTGATCTACTCATTTGTTTTATTTGCTTTACTGCACATCTTATTGCAGTACCGCCTGTACTCATAAGCATAACCTCAGTATCTTCATCTACAGATCTTGCTCCAACTAAATTTCCTTTACTTTCCGTAATTTTAAGAGCTTTTACTCCCATGCCGCCTCTTCCTGCTCTTCTAAATTCATCAAGTTTCGTACGTTTCCCATATCCCTTGGCTGTAATAAATAGAAGAGTTTCATCTCTAGAGGTAGCTGCACCTACAACCTTGTCTCCTTCTCTAAGTTTTATTCCTCTCACACCCATTGCTGTTCTTCCTTGGGGCTTAAGATTTGTCTCATCAAATCTAATTGCTTGCCCGTTTTGAGAAACAAGTATGACATCTTCTTTACCAGAGGTCGTCTTTACAGAAACAACCCTGTCTTCGTCTTTTAGTTTTATTGCTTGTAGGGATTTGTAGTTCGAATCAAAATCTTTAAAACTAGATTTTTTAACTGTTCCTTTTTCTGTCATTATTAGTAAAAACTTCTCAGTTTCATAGTCTCTTGTGTCAATAATTGCTTGCACCTTTTCGTCTTGTCCCATTGAAAGAACGTTTTGAATTAAAGAACCCTTTGCTGTTCTGTTGGTTTTTGGAATTTCATGTGCTTTGGCCCGATATACTTTTCCGCGGTCTGTAAAAAATAAAAGATATGAGTGTACAGAAGTAGAAAGAAGATGCTCTATGACATCTTCATTTGATGAAGCAGCTTTAACTCCTTTGCCGCCTCTGCCTTGCTTTTTGTATGAAGTTGATGGTACAGATTTTACATATCCATTTGCCGATACAGATACAATGATTTCTTCATCTTCAATAAGGTCTTCTATTGAAACCTCGCCAACGTCTGGAACAATTCTTGATCTTCTTTCATCACCAAACTTGTCGGTAATTGCTTCTAGTTCTTCGATTAAAATCTTATCTTGTTTTGCTCGACTTTTTAAAATTGAAGTTAGTTCTTTGATTGTTTCTTTTAGGTCTTTTTTTTCTTCTTCTAGTTTTTCCATTTCAAGCGCAGTTAGTCTCCTAAGGGGCATATCCAATATGTGAGAAGCCTGTATCTCACTAAGTTTAAATTTTGTCATTAAAGATTTTCTTGCTGTGTCTACATCTTTTGAAGCTTTTATGACTTTAATAATTTGGTCAATCTTTTTTAAAGCCAGAAGCAAGCCTTCTACTATATGGAGTCTATTTTCGGCTTTTTGAAGTCTGTATTTTGTTCTTCTTTGTATTACATCAATTTGATGATCAATATAATATTTAATTAACTCAGGAACTGAAAGTACTTTTGGAACTCCTTCAACAAGGGCTACTGAGTTTACGGAAAAAGTGTCTTGTAGTTGAGTTTGTTTAAAAAGTTGATTAAGTACGACTTGTGGAACTGCATCTCTTTTTAGCTCAACAACTAACCTGGTTCCGTTCCTGTCACTGCTTTCGTTCCTAAGATCAGAAATTCCTAGGAGTTTCTTGTCTTGAACAAGTGTTGCAATTTTTTCCATAATTCGGTCTGTAGATGCTTGGTAGGGTAATTCTTTAACAACTATTGCAGACCTGCCTCTGCCTAGTTCTTCTACGTCGGCAACAGCTCTTATTTTGATTGATCCTCTTCCTTTTAATATTGCTTCTTTAATTGTTGGTGTATCAACAACAAGACCACCTGTTGGGAAATCTGGTCCTTTAATTATTTTTAGATAGTCTTTTGGTTTTACATCCTTGTTTTCAACAGTGTATTTAACAGCTTCTGTTATTTCCCTAAGGTTATATGGAGGCATGTTTGTTGCCATTGCTACAGCAATTCCTTCTGCGCCGTTAACAAGGAGGTTTGGAAATCTTGCAGGTAAAACTTTAGGCTCTGATGTTTCGCCTGAATAGTTTGGTTCAAAGTTTACAGTATCCTCATCAATTCCATCCAACAATTGTGATGAGAGAGATGACATTCGTGACTCTGTGTATCTCATAGCTGCAGGTGGATCGTCGGGTGTTCCGAAGTTCCCTTGGGGCTCGATAAGTGGGTATCTTGTACTAAAGTTTTGTCCAAGCCTTACTAGTGTTCCATAAATTGCATCGTTGCCATGAGGGTGATAATTACCCATTACATCACCAACGACTTTTGAACATTTTCTAAATGGACCTGTTGGTCTTATACCCGTTTCATACATAGAATACAAAATTCTTCTCTGAACTGGCTTTAAACCGTCCTTAACATCGGGCAGGGCTCTTGAGACGATTACAGACATTGCATAATCTAAAAAAGACTTAGATATTTCGTCCTCTACAGCAATAGTTCCGTTTAGTGTGTTGTCGGTATTTTTTTCTTCTTTTACAGATTGCTTAGCTGCTGGTTTTTTAGCTGCTGGTTTTTTAGCTGCTGGTTTTTTAGCTGCTGGTTTTTTAGCTGCTGGTTTTTTTGATGGTGGTTTTTTAGCTGGCATTATACGTCAAGAAACCTCACGTCTTTAGCGTTCTTTTCAATAAAAAGTTTTCTTTTTGAAACATCATTTCCCATTAAAATTTCAAACATGTCAGAAGCTTTTGCCATCGCACCTTTAGCGTCTGCAAGCGTAACTTTAATTAGGGTTCTAGTCTCAGGATTCATTGCGGTATCCCACAATTCTCCAGCATTCATTTCTCCCAACCCTTTGAATCTGCTTATATCAAACTTTTTGTTTTTGTTTTCTTTTTTAAATTTTTTCAGCGCTTCATCGTCTTTTAAGTATGTTATTCCTGATGATGCTTTTACTCGATATAACGGTGGTTCTGATATCCAGACTTTTCCACTTGTTATCAAACCAGGCATAAATTTAAAAAAGAACGTAAGAAGCAGTGTTCTAATATGTGCACCGTCAACATCAGCATCTGTTAAAAATATTATTTTGTCATATCTTGACTCTTCTTCGTTGAACTGAAGCTTTATACCGGTACCGATAGCTTTAATAAGTGCACTTATCTCTTCATTTTGAAGGGCTCTGTTTTCTGTAACTTTTTGAACGTTTATAATCTTTCCCCTGATTGGCAGAATTGCCTGAACTCTTGAGTCTCGTGCTTGTTTAGCAGGACCAGCTGCTGAGTCTCCTTCTACAATGAACAACTCACTTTCTGTTGGGTCTGTTGAAGAACAGTCTGCAAGTTTTCCTGGAAGACCTGAGGTCTCTAAAATGCTTTTACGCTTGGTGAGCTCTCTAGCTTTTTTTGCACTCATTCTTGCTTTTGCAGCAACTGCGCATCTTTCTACTATTGCTCTACCTTCTTTGGTGTTTTTGGTTAACCATTTTGGAAATTCTTCATTAATTAGGACTTGAACCCTTGATTTCATTTCAGTATTTCCTAATTTTGTTTTTGTCTGTCCCTCAAATTGTGGTTCTTTTACTCTTACAGATACCACGCCTGTAAGCCCTTCTCTAATGTCATCTCCCGTTAAAGATATATCCGAATGAAGGTTTCTTTTTTTTGCAAAGTCATTAATTGCTTTGGTAACAGCTGTTCTTAGCCCTTCTTCATGAGTACCACCTTCTAGGGTGTGTATGTTGTTAGCAAAGCTTTTTATTGTTACGTCGTCTTCGTTTTTCCACTGGAGTGCAACCTCAATTTCTGAATCTTTTGTTTGGTCTGAAAAAGAAATTATTTTTTGATGTAGTGGATCAAAACCGTCATTTAAATACTCAACAAAATCTGTGAGGCCGCCTTTATAGTGATACTCTTCTTTTGTAGGTGGCTTAACCCTGTTATCAACAAGTGTTATTTTCAAACCTTTATTAAGAAACGCAGTTTGTCTAAGTCTTTCATCGACTATGTTGTAATCGTATGTTTGAGTCTCATCAAATATTTCTGGATCTGCTAAAAAGTTAACTTTTGTACCTGTTTTTTTTGAAACTTTTCCTTTTTTGATTTTGGATTTTGGTTTTCCCAAGTCAAAGTCTTGATTCCAAAAGTGACCGTCTCTTTGAACCTCTACTTTAACGTATTTTGATAAAGCGTTAACAACAGATATTCCAACTCCATGCAAACCACCACTAACGGTATAGGCTCCTGATTCAAACTTTCCACCAGCATGAAGTGTTGTTAATACTGTTGTGAGTGCAGATATTTTTGTTTTGGGGTGCGGTTTTACTGGTATTCCGCTTCCGTCGTCTTCAACAGTAACTGAACCGTTTTTTTCTAGACTAACTTTTATCTTAGAACATCTTCCAGCCATAGCTTCATCAACAGAGTTGTCTAAAACTTCCCAAATTAGGTGGTGTAATCCATTTGGACCTGTAGATCCAATATACATTGCAGGGCGCTTTCTAACTGCTTCTAGACCCTCAAGAATTTTTATATCTTTTGAATCATAACTATTATTTGAATCTTTTTTAGACACGAACTATCTCCAAGATACGCTTCTTTTTGCTTATATTACAGCCCCTTGCTGAACTCTTATTTTACTAGATTTGCTGATTATTGCTGGTTATTATCTACTTGAATATTCAGTTTTTTTAACTTTATTTTTGTGTTTTTTTCTATATCGATTAATAACTTTTCTTGTTGTAGTTCGATTAGATTTTTCAATCTTTTTGAGTCAACATAGAGGATTAACTCATCCCCAACAACTGGTCCCGGTATTATTTCGCTGTAAAGGTTGGTTTTCTCCTTTTTAAAGTGTTTTCTAATCTTTTCGGATTTTGAAAAATCAATACCTGAGTCGTTTGGATTAAACGACATTTCAAAACCAGAAACGTCTCCTACTTCAAGTCCTAATATTTTTATGTCTACCACTTCGTTGCCTCCACCAATGTCTTTATTGGTAGACGAGATATTAAGAGTTTTGTCATCCACTACCTTAAGGGTTACGGGTATAAAACCCTCTGCGACAACAGTTGATCTGTCTAGTGATTCCAATATAGATTTTTTATCAACTTCTATTGAAAAAAGATTTTCTTTAGGAAACAACATTTTATACTCTGGAAACGTTCCTTCTAGTTTTCTTACTGATGTGTAGTATCTTTTGTTGTAAAAATGTAGTTCTCTTTCTGTTGAGTTTATGTTTATTTCATCTTCGCTGTCTTCAAATATTTTTATTGTTTCGTTTAAAGACCTAAATGAAACAATTCCTGCGTCGGAAATTGGAAGGTCAAAAACGGTATTGGTTGCAAGCCTGTAGCTGTCTGTTGAAACGAGGTTTGTTTCATTGTTTTCGTTATCAAAGAAGACTCCTGTGAGTATTGGTTTTCCTCCCTCTGGAGATGCTGCTACACCTACTTTTTTTAGTGCATCAAAAAGGTTTGTTGTTTTAAGTTGTTTGCTTTCAGAGGTGTTGTGTTGTTCTTCTAGTAGTGTTTTGGGATAAGTTAAGTGATCTAGTTTTCTAAGCCTATATTCTGTTTTTTTTGTTTCTACTTTGATCTCGTTCCCTATGTCTGAAAAGACAACTTCTCCTGAAGGTAGTTTCCTTACCACTTCTGAAAAAATTCTTGCATTAACGAGGCATTCTCCGTCGACAATAGACTCTACTTCAAAACTGGCTTTTATGACCAGATCAAGGTCGGACCCTGTTAGTTCACAACGGTTTTCTTTAGTTTTTATATAAAGACCTTGGAGTGCAGGGGTAGAAGGTTTAATATCAACAGCTTTCGAAACCGTTAAAACATATTCTTTTATACTCTTAGTTGTTGTTTTAAATTTCAACAAACACCTCTTATTCTTTTATATATATAACAATAATAAAGCTGTTTAAAGTGTTTAAAAAAACAAAAAACACCTTAAAAGGCTTTAAAAACACATTAGTAGTTTTCAACATTCTAAACACCAACAAGCTTTGTTGGGTTGTTATCTATTTTGTTGTTGAAAATGTTAACTTCTTTTTTAAACAAACTTGAACCTTCGACCTTCTTTATGGAAGAGAGAACCGTTGAGTGAGATCTGTTCCCCACATATAAACCAATTTGGTTTAAGGAGTACTCAGTATGTTTCCTCATCAAATAAATAAACAGGTGTCTAGCGTTGCTTACAAGTTCACTTCTGTTTTTTGAAAGAACAAGCCTTTCGTCAACCTGGTAAACCTCCGAACAGTACTTTAGAATAAACTCCGGAGTTAACTCCATTATCTTGTTGTTACTATACATTGAAACGAGCTCAGATATGTATTTGTTGTTACTTACACCAGTTTGTTTGTTAATAATTAGATTGTTAACAACACCATTTATTTCTCTAAAGCTTTGAAAGTCCAACGAAAGCAACATTTCTAAATCATTTTGAGAAAACAACAAACCTTCAAATTCAACATTGTTCTTTTTTAAGACCTCAGAAAAAATTTCCCTATCAGGTTTTTCTATGTCTGTTACTAGTCCGTTTAAAACTCTAGAAACCAAACGATCCGGAAAACCATTAAGTTCTTGGGGTTTCTGGTCGGATGCTAAAACCACAGACTTTGAATTAAAAAATAGTTAATTGTATGAAAAAGCTCTTCAGAAACACCTTTTTTGCCTACAAAAAACTGAATATCATCTACTAATAAAATGTCTACAGACCTAATCCTCTTTTTAAAGTTGTCAATATCATTATTTTTTATACCGGAAATATATGATTCAAGAAAAGACTCAGAGTCAATATAGAAAGAGGACTTACTTGACAACTCAACAGTTTTCAAAAGATGGGTTTTTCCAACACCCGGTTTACCATAAACAAAAAGCGGATTAAATCGTTTACCAGGTGATACGACAACGTTTTTAGCTGCTGTTATTGCCAGATTATTACATCCACCAACAAAAAGCTCATCAAAATATGACAAATCATAATGAGTCTCAGCAACAATATCATCTTGTTTTTTCTCAACTACGGTTGTTTCAACGATTGATCTTTCAAATACACGTGTTTTTTGAAAGCTTTTATCAACAACCAAAACACAATCAGCCTTGTTGTTATATTTAAGTTGATATACTGACTTAATTTTTGAATAAACTTTTTTTTCAATAGCTGATTTTATAAAATCAGATGAAACAACAATACAAAGATTATTCTCGTCGTTTATTTCAAGGCCAACCTGATCTAACCAATATCTATCTGTCTTATTAGTCAAAGATTTTTCTAATAAAGCTTTAAACTCTTCAAGCATTAAAGTATTACCCCTACTCCCCATAACCAGATATAAATTTAACTACCAAAACAAGATTTTCATAGAGTGTTAAAAACAGATTAAAATTTCACAAAGTGTTTAAAACTTTGAAAAACCTCAATAAACATTGATTAAAACCCTAAACAAGTAATAAACATTAATT
>LULO01000177.1_pt1 | contig 21375 bp, 20 predicted proteins | sample 728121 | NCBI WGS metagenome assembly LULO01 (sample SAMN03860287, study PRJNA289734) | marine metagenome | biome: seawater column; feature: ocean; material: water; isolation source: Red Sea water column Station 149 - depth 50m | place: Saudi Arabia: Red Sea | collected 2011-10-15 | depth 50 m | reverse complement strand
ATGAATAAACTTGAAATTATTTTTAGTCTTTCTGATCTGGTTCCATCTGGTTCACCTAGAGAAAATCGTTCACCATTACCATTATGTTTAATAACACCTGGCTCTAATATCTGACAGGCTGGATAAACTACACAACCAATTGCTCTTTCAGGTCCTAGAGTTTGCCATATCTTTCCACCTGGATCAACACTTTCAACTATTTGATTGTCTAATTTGGTGCCCGTATTAGCTTTATAAAAGTACCACCAAGGCAACCCATTAATGGCGCATATAATTGAAGTTTTTTTACCCATAATTGGTTTTAAGCTTTCTGAAATTTTACTAATAGCATTAGCTTTTACAGAAATAATTATGAAATCTTGTTCCTCCAAATCTTTAGGATTGTCAGTTACATCAAATTTAAAATTAACTTTATTGTCATCCCTTATAAAAGTTAATCCATTTTGCTCTATTGCTTTTTTATGTTCTCCTCTAGCAATTAAAGAGACTTGTGCGTTTGTTTTTTTTAGACTTGTAGCAATAAATCCACCAATAGATCCCGCTCCAAATATACAAATTTTAGTCATTAGTTCACTAATCCAAACTTTTTAGCTAAAGTATTTCTTTGTAGTTTACCTGTTGCACCTTTAGGAATTTCATTTACAAAAAATATTTTCTTTGGAATTTTAAATTTCGCAAGTTTTTCATTTGCATAAATTTTTATATCATCTTCAGTACACTTCATGCCTTCTTTTATGATTATTGCGGTAGCTATATCCTCTCCAAGCATTTTATCCTCATATCCAAAGCAAACAGCTTGCTCAATATTTGGATGATCCATAAGAATGTTATCGACTTCTAAAGGTGAAATCTTTTCACCACCTTTATTAATTATTTCCTTTAATCTTCCTGAGATTTTTAGATAACCATCTTTATCAAAATATCCCTGATCTCCTGTTCTAAACCAACCATTTGAAAAGCTATTTTTATTTGCATCTGGATTATTTTCATATCCGGAAGTAACATTTTCACCCCTAATGCAAACTTCTCCCTCTTCTCCTTGATTTAAAATCTTGTTATTAGTATCCATAATACAAACTTCTGGCCCAGCAGGAATTCCTACAAATCCAGGTTTTTGGGACTTAGGCGGTAATGGATTTGAGGTCATTTGATGAGTAGCTTCCGTCATCCCATATGCTTCTATTACTGGACAATTAAATACCTCGTTTAGTTTTTCAAATACAGCTGGAGGCAGAGATGCTGATGATGATCTTAAAAATCTAAGATTTAATTGTTTAGCAGTTTCTAGATTTTTATCTGCTCTCATCAATATTGCTTGATGCATTGTTGGTACTCCAGAATACCAAGTTATTTTCTCTCTTTTTGCATTATCTAAAAATTTTAATGCATTAAATCCACTACTTGCACATACAGATGCCCCTACCTTCATAGAGGCTGCAAGAACTGCAATTAAGCCATGTATATGAAATAATGGCATAATATTTAGACAATGATCTTTATCAGTTAAATTAAGACTTTTGGAGATATTATCTGCCGAAGAAAAAATATTTTTATTTGTTAATGGAACAATCTTAGGTCTTGATGTAGTGCCCGAAGTATGCAGCACAAGAGCTTCATGATCTTCACCTGGCAAAACGTAATCACTGCTTTTTTCAAAAAGATTGAAATCTCCGCTTAAATTATTTTTTAAATCCTCTAGGTAAAATTCGAATTCTTCAGATTTATAGTTAGGGTTTAAAGGTGCAGCAGACATGTAGCTTGAAATCGCCAAAAAACTAGTTGCCATGTAAGGACCGTTTGGCAAAACTATTGCTGCACGATCTTTATTATTAATACCATTACCTGATAATTGTTTTGAAATTCTTTCTATTAATGATTTTAAATCAACAAATTTTAGTGGAGAACTACTTTCAGATGTTATTGCAATTCGATTATCATTTTGTGTTTCTATAATATTTCTAACAATTCTAGAGTTCATTTAAATTAATAACCTTTTGCGTATCCATCTTTTCTTGGATCTGAACCGCCAACTAAATTTCCTTTTTCTCTATCTATTTGAATTGCTTGTCCACCTCCATGAGTACCATCTATATACTCAACATTATGACCGACTTCTTTTAAATTATTAAAAATTTTTTCATCAATACTTTTCTCTAATTTATAAATGTTATTGAAATGGAAAGCTCTAGGAAATGAAATGGCTTGTTGAGGAGTTAAGTTATAATCAATAATGCTATTTAAAACATGAACTTGTCCAACAGGTTGATATTGTCCTCCCATTACTCCATAAGATAATTCACATTCTCCTTTGTTGTTCATAACTATTCCAGGAATTATTGTATGTAGCGGTCTTTTTAATCCTTGAATACAATTAGGATGACCTTCCTCAACTCTAAAATTAGTTCCTCTATTGTGAAGAACCACTCCAGATTTATCACCTGTTATTCCAGATCCAAAAGCATAGCAAACAGAATTTATTATTGAAACTACATTTAAATCTCTGTCTACTACACTTAAATAAACTGTTTCAGGATGGTTTGGAATATTTAGATCTCCTACATCTGCGCAGCCATTAATAGATATATTTTTTGAGATATTATCTATATTTTGTTCACTTAATATTTTTTTTAAATCTAAATCTACAAATTCTGGATCACCAATATTTTCTTCTTTAAGTTTATAAGCCTGCTTTGTAACTTCTGCTTCAAGATGGAACCTTTCAAATGAATTCACATCATATTTTTCAATACCTAACTTTTCTAATAATTTCATCATTACTAAAACTGTTATTCCAGGGCCACTCGGAGGACATTGATGAATGATAATATCTCTATATCTATCTGATAAAGTGTCTGATTTAATAGTTTTTTGCTTATGGAAATCTTCAATTGTATGTAAGCCCCCAAACTCTTTTAAAGTTTTAACTAAATCTTCAGCAATTGATCCTTCATAAAATTCTTTAACTCCATTTTTTGAAATTTTTTCGAGAGTCTCTCCAAGTGCAGGATTTTTATTTACCTCATTAAATTGATAACTCTTACCATTATTTAGCATATGTTTTCTAGAATATGGGTTATCGTTTAATTTATTAAATACGTTGCTCCAGGCGTTAGCAACAACTTTAGTCACTTTAAAACCATTCTTTGCAATATCTATACCTTTGTGAAACAACTCCTCAAAATCGAGTTTTCCAAAATCATTATGAATTGAATTCCAAGCATCTAATGCACCAGGAATAGTTACTGCATGAGGACTTGTTAAACCAATTTTATCTATATTGTTTTCCTTGAAATAATCAAAATTTGCTTTTGCTGGAGCAATACCTGATCCATTATATGAAACAGGGTCTTTGCCATTCATTTTTATTATTGCAAAACAATCTCCACCTATACTTGTAGCATTAGGCTCTGCAACAGACAGAACAACAGAAGCTGCAATAGCTGCATCCACAGCATTTCCACCTTTTTGCAATATTCTAAGAGCTTCTTCTGTAGCTATTGGATGTGATGTTGCGGCCATACCATTTGAAGAAATGGCATCTTTATCTTTTGTTGAATGATTATTCATAATAGAACTGTAATTTCATAAAAAATATAAATGATCAATAAAATAAATAAAAGTATTCTAATTTTTTCTGTATTTGCCTTTGGCTTTTTTATATCAAATTTACTGAGATCAATTACCGCAACATTAACACCTGCTCTTTCAACTGAATTCAATTTAAGTGCCGCAAATCTTGGACTTTTAGCTGGAGGATATTTTCTAGGGTTTTCGCTCATGCAAATTCCTACTGGTATGTTATTAGATAGATTTGGTCCAAAAAAAGTTATCGGATATTTATTAATCATTGCTCTTATTGGAACTATTTCATTTGCTTTTGCTAAAAGTTTTGCAGGTTTATTAATTTCTAGAATTTTCATTGGTGTAGGTGTTGCTGCTTGTTTAATGGGTCCTTTAACTGGTTACAGAGTATGGTTTGAAGAAAAATATCAACAACGTGCAAATTCATGGATGTTGATGGTTGCAAATTTTGGATTTGTTGCATCAACTCTACCAGTTCAAATTTTATTACCAATAATTGGTTGGCGATCTATTTTTTTAATTATAGCCTCTTTAATTTTGATAAGCATAATATTAATATCAATTTTAATACCTTCGTGGGAAACTAAGAGGGATGAAGACCAAAATAATAATCTTCAAAATCTTTCCCACATATGGAAAAATAAATTCTTTATTAGCTTAGTACCGCTTGCATTTTTTAATTATGGAGGTGTTCAAGCAATACAAACATTGTGGGCTGGCCCATGGATGCTAAATGTGACGGGTTATGATGCAATACAAAGTGCGACAGGTTTATTTTGGATAAATGTAACTATGCTTTTTTCTTTTTTAATATGGGGATATTTTTTGCCAAAACTATCTTCCAAGGGAATTGACAGTATGAGAATTGTAAAATTTACACTTCCTGTAAGTTATATAATTTTATTTTTAATAGTCATAATGGGAGACAAAGCTGGTGCAACCATGTTCACTCTTTATATTTTATCATCAATAGTAATTTCTTTAACCCAACCAGCAATAGCATTAAATTTTCCTACTAAACTAGCAGGAAAATCTTTAACTTCATTCAATGTATTTTTATTTTCTGGTACTTTTTTTGTACAATGGATAATTGGTTTAATAATAGATTTTTCCAGAAATTTAGGTGCTACTATTACAATGAGCTATCAAATTTCTTTTTCAATTTTTTTATTTTTATGCATTTTAAGTTACTTATTTTTTTTAATATTAAATAAAAATGAATAAAAATTTTATCGGATATTTTCTATTATTATTTCAGCCACTTTTTATGGCTAGTAATTTAATTGTAGCAAGAGGTGGTGTTGATGATGTTCCTCCCATATCTTTATCTTTTTGGAGATGGTTTATTTTTTTCATTATTTTATTCGTCCTAAATTATAAGTATTTATTTGATAATTTTCAGACTATTAAAAAAGAGAGTAAAAGAAGTTTTTTTCTAGGTTTGATGGGATGTGGTGTTTGTGGAATATTTCCATATATGGCTGGTTCATCTACAACCATTGTTAATATGGGAATTCTTTATACTTCTTCACCAATATTTATAATTTTAATCTCATATTTTCTTTTTAAAGATAAGATAAATATTTTCCAATTTATTGGCTTACTTTTTTGTCTAGTTGGAGTGTTTGCTGTAATTTTAAAGGGCGATATCAATTTACTTCTTGAATTAAAATTTGCTTCTGGAGATTTTTGGATGTTAGGAGCAGCATTAGGCTGGGCGATTTATACAGTTATGCTTTTTCAATGGAATTCAGAACTCAATTTTTTTCCAAGACTAACAATTATATCTTTCTTTGGTTTTTTATCTATTTTGCCTTTTTATTTTATAGAGCATATTTATTTTGAAAAAACTTTATTCAATGAAGAATTTTATTATTGGATTTTGTTTGCAGCAATTTCTCCAGGTATAATCGCTTTCTCACTATACACATTAACTATTAAATACTTAGGACCATCAACAACCGGTTTCACACTATACCTCTATACAATTTATGGAGCTTTTTATGGAATAATATTTTTTTCAGAGATTTTGGAAAATTATCATTTAATAGGTACCATATTTGTGTTTTTTGGTATTTATTTGGTAAGAAGAAAAAGTAAAAATGAAATTAAAGCCTAAAATGTTATTTGCAAAAATTCTGTTTTATATTTTTATTATTTACTTTGGAGTTTCTCTAATAGTTTATTTTTATCAAAGAAAATTATTATACCATCCTGGAGAAAATAATTATTTAGATGAGGGACCTCTATCTCACAAAATCGAAAAAGTAAGTATTCAATCTGATAATGATCTAGTTGGATGGTATTACAAAAAAAATAATAACTCTAAAACTTTGCTTTTTTTTCACGGAAATGCTGGAAAATTAGATAATAGAATTTATAAACTAAATGAGTTTGCAGATTTAGATTTAAACTATTTAATTTTTGCATATAGAGGCTTTAGTGGAAATAAAGGCAAACCAACAGAAATTGGACTTTATAAAGATGCAATTAAAGCCAAGGAATGGCTTAATCAAAACAATATAGAAGATAAAGATATTGTTCTCTATGGAGAATCTCTTGGCACTGCTGTAGCAATAGAGACCGCAAGTAACAATTTATTTGCAGGTATAATATTAGAGTCCCCATTTACATCTATGGAGATTTTGGCACAAAAATATTACCCATATCTTCCTGCAAAAATTATTTTAAAAGATAAATACAAATCCATTGAAAAAATTAACAAAATAAAGTTTCCCATGCATGTGATGCACGGGAAAAAGGATAATATTGTGCCATTTTATATGGGCGAAGAAATATTTAATAAATATGGTGGTGTTAAGTCAAATTATTTTAATGAAAACGACGACCATATGATGGAATTTAATAAAAATTTAATTCAATCAATCGACAATTTTATAAAAAGTTTAAATTAAGACATAATTTAAACAAATCCACATCACTTTTAAATTCTAATTTTAGATATGTTTAAATTCCTTTTATTACTTTTTTTATTAATATTGCCAACAAAACTTAGTTCAGAAATAAATAATGAGTACTATGATAACAATTATTTTCATATTGGAAAAATGAACTCTTACAATAGTGAGTTCACTCTATATTTTAAAACACGGAAGAAAGCTATTTTAGCAAAGGGAGAATTTTCTAATTATATTAATGATTTTCCACAGGACTTATACTTATATGATAAAAATTTAAATAAAGATTACCCTCTGATTTCATATGACTGGTTTCCAAAAAAAGTTAAAAAAATATCAAAAAAATATAATTACCCACTTTTCCCAGAGGATTTTGCTTACTATTTATTAAATGACAACAACACTTTAATTTTGATAAGTGCAAAAAAAAATTTTTATGAAAATTTAAAATATGACATAAAAAATAATAAGCTAGAAATTGCTAATACCTCTGGCAAATTAAATTTTATAATCTCTTCTTATGCTGAAAACTGTGGTTATAAATCTCTAAAAAATAATTTTGAGTGCAACATTTATAAACCTTTAATTTCTAAAAATTTGCTTAATTAACTTGGGTAAATGCACTTGCAAACTTCTCAGCTTCAAATATTTGTAAGTCATCCTCTTTTTCTCCAAGCCCGAGACCAACAATAGGTACTTTATATTTCTTTGAAATCGCAATCAATATTCCACCTTTTGCAGTTCCATCAAGTTTTGTCATTATGATGCCTGTGATTGGAAGTAATTTATTAAATTCTTCGAGTTGATTAATTATATTTTGTCCCGATGTTGCATCTAAAACTAAAATAACCTCGTGAGGTGCTGTTTCATCACTTTTTTTAATTACATTTCCTATTTTTTTTAATTCATCCATTAAATTCTTTTTATTTTGTAATCTTCCTGCCGTGTCTACTATTACTTGATTTATGTTTTGACTTTGAGCTATTTCCATTGCTTTAAAAGCAACTGAAGCTGGATCTGAACCAGGATCTGATTTTACAATTTTAGCATCAACCCTGTTAGCCCATTCTTCTAATTGATCAATAGCAGCTGCTCTAAATGTATCGCATGCTGAAAAAAGAACTTTATTATTATTTTGTATAAATATTTTTCCTAATTTTCCAATAGTAGTTGTCTTACCAACTCCATTAACACCTGAAACTAATATTATATTTGTCTTTTCTTTTTTTAAGAAAAAATCTTTCTTTTCTAGGGGTTTCATTAGTTCTAAAATATAATTATTAAGTATTTCAAAAACTTCCTTTATTGGATCATTTTTTGGATCAATCTTTTTTTGAGCAATTATAGATTTTATCTCTGATGCTGCATCTATGCCCACGTCTGAGCCGATCAAGAATTCCTCTATTTTATCAAGAGTTGTATCGTCAATTTCTTTCTTAACTATTATTTCTTTAAGACCTGATGCTATATTACTTGCACTTCTTTTAAATCCGATTTTAAATTTTTCAAAAATACCCATTATATTTTGATATTAATTTTTTCAATTTCAGATACAGGACCTCTCATTTTTATATTTAATTCATTATCAATTTGAATATTTAAAATTCCTGTTGAAAATTCTATTTTTGAATTACTATTTTGTAGTTGATTTAAATTAGCTGCGACTGCCGTTGCACATGCTGCAGTCCCGCAAGCTTTTGTTAAACCAGCGCCCCTCTCCCAAACTTTAATTTTGTAATGTTGTTCACTAATTTTTTGAGCTATTGTGACATTACATTTTTCAGGGAAAACTTCATGATTTTCTATTAATGGTCCATATTTTTTTAAATTTATTTTTTCTATATCCTCGCAAAAATATACTACATGAGGGTTACCAACATTCACTGCAATACCACCATTCATTTTATTTCCGTCAATATCAATCATACCAAGTGATAGATTTTTAGTATCAAGATTTTTACTTAAAGGAATTTTGTTCCACTCTAAATTTGGAGTTCCAATTATTGTTTCAACATCTTTATTATTAAGGACCTTAGATTTTAATATTTTTGAGGATACTGAAATTTCAATTTCTTTTTTATTTTTTTCAATACTTAGTAAATAAGCAACGCATCTAGTTCCATTTCCACATGCATCTGAGCGGCTTCCATCCGAGTTAAAAAAAGCAACATCAGCATCAGCTTTTTGACTTTTTTTTATGTAGATCAACTGATCGCACCCTATGAAATCTCTGTCACAAATTTTTAAGATTTGGTCATTTGATAAGTTTAAATTATTTATTCTCTGATCAATAATAACAAAGTCGTTACCTAATCCATCCATTTTAAATGCTTCAAATTCCATATAAATAATACTTAACTTATTTATTGACTTTTTGAACCTCTAATATAGTTTACGCGCACTTCCGCAAAATACAGCAATTTGCGGTGTCTTTGGAAACAAAGAGATCGACACCAGTCAGCGAGGGTTCGCCCACTGGTGCGATACTTGCTGTGCGAAATTATGTTTGAAAATTTAACTAATAAATTTGAAGAAATTTTTTCTTCATTAAAAAAAGCTCCTTCTCTTGATGAAAAGCAAGTTGATGAGGGTTTAAAAGGTATAAGGTTGGCCTTATTAGAAGCCGATGTTTCTTTAGACGTAGTTAAGGAGTTTATTAGTAGAGTTAAGCCTAAAGCGCTAGGTCAAGAAATTATAAGATCAACTTCTCCCGGGGATATGGTTGTAAAAATCGTTTATGACGAAATAGTATCTTTTTTAGGTGATAAGAATTCTGAAATCTCCCTTAATGCTGTCCCTCCAGTTCCAATCATGTTAGTTGGGTTGCAAGGTTCAGGAAAAACTACAACAACCTCAAAATTAGCGAAATTTTTAGAAAAAAATAACAAGAAAAAAGTTATGATGGCTAGTTTGGACGTTTACAGACCTGCCGCGCAAGAGCAATTGAGACTTTTGGGTGAACAAAATAATATTGAAACTTTGCCAATTATAGAAGGCCAGCTTCCTGCTGATATTTGTAGAAGAGCTTTAAGTGCTGCAAATTTAAATGGTTGTGAAGTAGTTTTATTTGATACTGCTGGAAGAACACAAATAGATTTTCAAATGATGAATGAAATCAAACAAATTGAAACTATTATTAATCCTGCAGAAACTATACTGGTAGCAGATTCTCTAACAGGTCAAGTTGCTGCTAATGTAGCAAAGGAATTTAAAAATACAGTAAATTTGAGCGGCATTATACTTACAAGAGCAGATGGAGATGGAAGAGGTGGAGCTGCATTGAGTATGAAATATGTTGCTGAGGTCCCCATAAAGTTTCTTGGTGTTGGAGAAAAAATTGAGAATTTTGAAGTTTTCCATCCTGATCGAATTGCAAATAGAATTTTGGGAATGGGAGATATCGTTTCCTTAGTTGAAAAAGCTTCAGAAGATTTAGATCAAGAAAATTTAAAGAAAACAGAAGAGAAACTTAAAAAAGGTCAATTCTCGATGGAAGATTATCTTTCTCAATTACGTCAAATGAAAAAGATGGGTGGAATTGAAGGCATAATGTCATTTCTCCCTGGAGTTTCAAAAATTAAATCACAAATGGACCAATCAGGAATAGATGAAAAAATTATAACTCAAAATGAAGCTGTTATTTTATCAATGACAAAGCAAGAAAGAGAAAATCCTAAAATTATAAATGGATCAAGAAAAAAAAGAATTGCTAATGGCTCAGGTACAGACATTGCCACTATCAATAAGTTGTTAAAACAATTTAAGATGATGTCAGAAATGATGAAAAAAATGTCTAAAGGAAACATGAAAGGAATGGCGGATAAAGGGATCCCGCCTGAACTATTTAATCAATTAAAATAAAGGAGATATAAGTAATGTTAAAAATGAGACTATCAATGGGAGGTACTAAAAAAAGGCCAGTATATAAAATTGTTGTGGCTGATAGTAGATTTCCAAGAGACGGAAGGTTTATAGAAAAATTAGGTTTTTATAATCCGTTATTACCGAAGGATAAAAAGGAAAGGATTGGCTTAGATTCTGAGCGAATTAAATATTGGTTAGGTCAAGGAGCTCAGCCAACAACAAGAGTTGCAAGGTTATTGGGAGAAAACGATATAATGCCAATGCCTGAAAAAGGAAACAATCCTCAAAAAGCAATTCCTAAAAAAGATAGAAAAAAAGCTGACGAAGGTGGAGAAGCGAAACCAGAAGGAGATGCATCTAAACCAGCAGAAGCACCTAAGGAAGAAGCTAAGCCAGCAGAAGCACCTAAGGAAGAAGCTAAGCCAGCAGAAGCACCTAAGGAAGAAGAAAAAAAATAATGTTAGAAGCTCGTATATTCACACTCTATCCAGATTTTTTTCCAGGTTATTTAGGTCAAGGTATTTTTGGTAAAGCACTATCAGAGAATAAATGGAAAATAGATACTGTGGATATAAGAGAGTATGCATTTGATAAGCATAAAACTGTTGATGACACTCCTTATGGAGGAGGTGAAGGTATGTTAATGAAAGCAGATGTATTAGCAAAATCAATAGATATGAATGTTAAAGATGGCGAAAAGATTATTTATCTAAGTCCGAAGGGTAAGTTGTTCAATCATCAATTAGCAAAACAACTATCTCAAGAAAAAACAATAAATATAATTTGTGGACACTTTGAAGGAGTTGATGAAAGATTATTAAAAACAAGAAATATTGAGGAAGTAAGTATAGGAGACTTTGTTTTATCTGGAGGTGAAGGAGCTTCATTTGTAATTCTTGATGCAATTTTAAGATTTATTCCTGGTATTCTTGGCAATACAAATTCAGCTAAAGAAGAAAGTTTTGAAAACGGACTTTTAGAGTATCCTCAATTTACAAAACCTCAAATATGGGAGGAAAAAAGTGTTCCAGATGTGCTATTATCAGGCGATCACGCCAAAATTAAAGACTGGCGTTTATCTCAATCTGAGGCTATAACACGCGACCGAAGACCAGATTTGTGGCAATTATATAAAAAGACTAAAGAGAATTAAAATGAAGACAATTGAAGAAATTAATCAATCTAAAGTAAAAAAAATTATTTCTGAGAGAAAGCATCCAGAATTTTTCCCAGGGGACATTGTTAAAGTTGGAGTTAGAATAACCGAGGGAAAAAGAGATCGTATTCAATATTTTGAAGGTGTGTGTATTGCAAAAAAAAATAGAGATATCAATTCTTCTTTTACTGTAAGAAAAATTTCTTTTGGTGAGGGTGTGGAAAGAACATTTGCTTTATATAGTCCGATTGTAGATACAATTAAAGTTGTAAGGTCAGGAAAAGTTAGAAGAGCCAAGTTATATTATTTGAGAGATAGAACAGGTAAATCTGCAAGAATTGCAGAAAAAATTAAAAAGAAAATAGGTATAGATGTTGAAACTAAGATTCACGAAGTAACAGAAGAAAATGTTATGCCTGATACAGAACAAAAAACAGCAGATAGCCAACAAGATTCCAATAAAGATGCTCCAAAAGTAGAAGCAAAAAAACCAGAAGAAAAAAAAGAAACTAAAGAAGAAACCCCATCAGTGGAAAAAAAAACTGATGAAAAAAAAGAAAATCCTGAAGTAAAAAAATAATTTTTTACAATGCCTCAAACTATATACGATAAAATATGGAATGATCATCTTGTTCATCAACAAGAGGATGGGACTTCACTTTTATTTGTTGATAGACATTTAATTCATGAAGTTACTAGTCCACAAGCATTTGAAGGTTTAAGAAATTCTAATAGAAAAGTTAGACAACCTTCTTTAACTTTAGCAGTAGCAGATCATAATGTTCCAACAACGGATAGATCAGTGCCTATTACTGACGAAGATTCAAAAATACAAATTGAGACACTAGAAAAAAACTGTGCAGAATTTGGAATAAATCTTTTTGGAATGAACGATAAAAGACAAGGAATAGTTCATATTATTGGTCCAGAGCAGGGATTTACACAACCAGGAACGATTATTGTTTGTGGTGATAGTCACACTGCTACGCACGGAGCATTTGGTGCATTAGCATTCGGAATTGGAACTTCGGAAGTGGAACATGTCTTGGCAACACAGACTTTAGTTCAAAAAAAATCAAAAAATTTTAGAATAAACGTTAATGGATCTCTTCCTGTTGGAGTAACATCTAAGGATGTAATATTACAAATAATCGGAAAAATTGGTACAGCTGGTGGAACTGGTTATGTAATTGAATATGCTGGAAACTTAATTTCGAATTTAAGTGTCGAACAAAGAATGACTATTTGCAATATGACAATTGAAGGTGGAGCAAGGGCTGGACTTATAGAACCAGATGAAAAAGTTTTTAATTATTTAAAAGGTAAACCAATGTCTCCAAAGAATTCAAATTGGGACAAAGCATTAGAATATTGGAGTAAATTAAAGTCTGATGGTGATGCAGTATTTGACAAAGAAATCAGTCTTGAGGGCAAAGATATTAAACCAATGGTAACTTGGGGAACTTCGCCTCAGGATGTAGTAGATATTGATGGAATTGTTCCCGATCCTGAAAATGAGCAAAACGAAGACAGAAGAAATTCTATTAACAGGTCATTAAAATATATGGGTTTAAAGCCGAAAACTAAAATAAAAGATATTAGAATTGATAAAGTTTTTATTGGAAGTTGCACAAATGGAAGAATTGAAGATTTAAGAGAAGCTGCAAAAATATTAAAAGATAAAAAAATTGCTTCTCATGTAAATGCAATGATAGTTCCTGGTTCAGGATTAGTAAAACAACAAGCAGAGCAAGAAGGTTTAGATGTAATATTTAAAAATTCTGGATTTGAATGGCGTGAGCCAGGTTGTTCAATGTGTTTAGCTATGAATGCAGATAAGTTGAAGCCAGAAGAAAGATGTGCATCAACATCAAATAGAAATTTCGAAGGAAGACAAGGACGAGGTGGAAGAACTCATTTAGTTAGTCCAGCTATGGCTGCTGCAGCTGCTATATCTGGAAATTTAGATGATGTTAGAAAATACAATAGTTAAATGAACAAATTCTCAACATTAAAAAGTATTCCTGCATATTTACCAATTGTAAATATCGATACAGATATGATTATTCCAAAGCAATTTTTAAAAACAATAAAAAGAACAGGACTTGGAAAAAATTTATTTTATGAAATGAGATATGACGAAGAAGGTAAAGTAATAGATGACTTTATCTTAAATAAATCTCCATATGATAATTCTAAGATTTTAATTGCAGGGAATAATTTTGGATGTGGATCATCTAGAGAACATGCGCCATGGGCACTTTTAGACTTTGGTATCACTTGCGTTATAAGTACTAGTTACGCAGATATATTTTATAATAATTGTTTTAAAAATGGAATATTGCCTATTAAAGTTAATGATGAACAGATAAAAGAACTTTCTGAATATTCTAAGAGACAAGAAGAAATTGCAATAAATTTACCAGATCAAAAAATAATTTTTGGGAATAAAGAAATCAAATTTGAATTAGATGAATTTAAAAAAAAATGTTTAATTGAGGGACTAGATGATATTGCACTGTCTTTGGAAAAGTCTAATAAAATAATTTCATTTGAAGAAAAATTAAAATCCACAAAGCCTTGGATATTTAATGATTAAAGTCAAAAAAAGAAAATTCTTATTATTACCAGGTGATGGTATTGGTCCCGAGGTTATTGGTGAAGTTAAAAAAATTATAACTTGGTTTAATGTAAATAAATCTCTTGATTTTGATATGGAAGAGGCCTTAGTTGGAGGAGCATCTTACGACAAGCACGGAACACCGATTACAGATGAAGTATTTTATAAATCATTAGAATGTGAAGCAGTCATTTTAGGAGCTGTGGGTGGACCAAAATATGATAATTTAGATTTTTCCAAAAGACCTGAGAGAGCTCTTCTTAAGCTAAGAAAAGAATTAAAATTATTTGCAAATTTGAGGCCTGCAATTTGTTTTAAACAATTAGTTGAGGCATCTACCCTAAAACCTGAAATCGTATCAGGTCTAGACATCATGATTGTTAGAGAATTGACAGGTGGCATTTATTTTGGTGAGCCGAGAGGCATTAAGCCAATTGATAATGGTGAACGTAAAGGAATAAACACTCATACTTATACTTCATCAGAAATTAAAAGAGTTGCTAGAGTTGCATTCGATCTAGCAAAGAAGAGAAACAATAAAGTTACTTCCTGTGAAAAATCGAATGTTATGGAAGCAGGTCAATTATGGAAAGAGGAAGTTCAAAATCTTCACGATAAAGAATTTAAAGATGTTGAGTTAAATCATATGCTTGCAGATAATTGTGCAATGCAACTTTTGAGAAATCCAAAGCAATTTGATGTAATTGTGACAGATAATTTGTTTGGTGATATGTTGTCAGATGAAGCATCTATGCTGACGGGATCTTTAGGTTTATTACCTTCAGCTTCTTTGGGTGCAAAAAATAAAGATGGTGAAATGAGAGCAATGTATGAGCCTGTTCATGGATCTGCTCCAGATATTGCTGGAAAAGGAATTGCAAATCCAATTGCAACCATCTTGAGTTTTGCAATGGCCCTGAGGTACTCTCTTGACTTAGATAAAGAGGCTGATGACTTAGAAAAAGCAGTGCAAAATGTACTAGATGATGGGTTAAGAACTAAAGATATTATGTCAAAAGGAACAAAAGAAATTTCAACTTCTGGTATGGGAGATGCGATTATTGCATATTTGCAAAAATAAAAAAATTAACTTAATTTGATACTATTAAATTTATGACTGTTTATTCCGCACCTGTGAAAGATATGATGTTCTTATTTGAACATCTAAAAGATAATAAAAATTATAACGAAATTGAAAAATATAAAGAAGTCACTTCTGATTTAGTAAAAGATATCTTAGAGGAAGCTGCAAAAATTAATGAAGAAATGCTTCTTCCTTTAGCAAAAGCTGGAGACGAAAATCCTTGTGTCTATGAAAATGGAGTAGTTAGAACCCCTCCAGGTTATAAAGAGGCATATTCAAAATTTATAGAAGATGGATGGGTATCTTTAACTTGTGATCCAAAATATGGTGGTCAAGGAATGCCAAAAACTGTAAGTGCTTTTTTTGATGAAATGCTTTCATCATCAAGTTTATCTTTTAAATTATATAGTGAATTAAGTATAGGTGCATACAATTGTATTTTGAGTCATGCAACTGAAGAAATCAAAAACACATATCTTCCTAAAATTGTTGAGGGTAAATGGAGTGGGACAATGTGTTTAACAGAGCCTCAATGTGGAACAGATTTAGGATTAATAAAAACAAAGGCAATTAAAAATGAAAATGGTACTTATAATATAAGTGGACAAAAAATCTTTATTACTTCTGGTGACCACGATTTAACTGAAAATATTATACACCTTGTTTTAGCAAGAACGCAGGACGCACCAAAAGGAACGAAGGGAATAAGTTTATTTTTAGTACCAAAATATGAAATTAATGATGATGGATCAATTGGTCCAAGAAACGGCGTCAATACTGTTTCAATTGAATCAAAAATGGGTATTAAAGGTTCACCCGCATGTGTATTAAGTTTTGATGATGCCAAAGGGTATATGATCGGACCAGAGAACAAAGGCTTAAATTCTATGTTTACAATGATGAACTTAGAAAGAATCGTTGTCGGTATACAAGGATTAGGTCTATCTGAAACAGCTTATCAAACTGCTTTAAGTTATTCTAAAGAGAGAAAACAAGGTAAATCAAATAATAATTCTAATGGAGAAACAGATTTAATTATTAAGCACGCAGATATTCGAAGAAGTTTATTAAATATGAAGTCTATAATTGAGGGAGAAAGATCCTTATCTTTTTGGATGGCTCAGCAGGTAGATGTAAGCTTAAGTCATAGTTCAGAGGAAGTAAAAAAAGATGCATCGGATATTGTAGGTCTTATGACCCCAGTAATTAAGTCATTTTTTACAGATATGGGTATGGAAATAACCAATGAAGCAATTCAGGTTTTTGGTGGCTATGGTTATACCAAAGACCAAGGGATAGAACAATTATTTAGAGATAATAGAATTACACCTATTTACGAAGGAACTAATTCTGTGCAGGCAATTGATTTTGTATTTAGAAAAATTAGTCAGAAAAAAGTTTTTGAAAATTTTATGAAATATGTAGATACAGAAATTCAAAATTGTTCAAAAGTAGACAATTTAAATGAACATGTAAAAAAAATATCTGAATTAAAAAATATATTGTCAGATTTCACGGACTGGATATCTCCTAATGGCAATACGCCAAAAGACGATATAAGCGCATCATGTAACGATTATTTAAGATTTTTTGGTTATTTTTGTCTTTCATTTATATGGCTAAAAACAATGAGAAAAAGCTATGAAAATTTGGAAAACAATAAAGAGTTTTATGAAGATAAATTAAATACAGGAAATTATTATTTTGACAAAATTTTGCCTAGAGCTGAGAGCCATTATAAATCTGCTATTTCTGGTAGTAAATATACTATGAGCGCAAAATTTAACTGATGAATAAATATAATCAGAACTTAGATAAAAATCCTTCAAATTATGTCCCGTTAACACCGCTTAGCTTTCTAGAAAGAGCAAAAGACATTTATCCAAATTATGAGGCTTTAGTATATGAAACAAAATCTTTCACATGGACTGAAGTATTTAACAGGTGCACCAAATTTGCAAGTGCACTAGAGAAAATTGGTATTGTTGAAGGAGACACAGTTTCAGTTATGACCTTTAATACTCCAGAGATTTTTGAAGCACATTATTCTGTTCCTATGACAGGAGCCGTTTTAAATACAATTAATTCAAGACTTGATGCAAAAACTGTTGCTTATATTTTAGAACACAGTGAAGCAAAAGTATTAATAATAGATAGACAATTGCATGCAGTTGCAGAAAAGGCTTTATCAACTTTAAAAGAAAAACCAATCGTAATTGATGTTCAAGATGATTTTGCTGACCAATCCTTGTTAAAAAAAATTGGAGATAGAGAATATGAGGAATTTTTAAGCACTGGTGATGAAAATTATATTTGGAAAAAACCAAAGGATGAATGGCAAGCAATTTCTTTAAGTTATACGTCTGGAACAACCGGAAATCCAAAAGGTGTTGTTTATCATCATAGAGGTTCTTATTTAATGTCAACAGGTAGTGCTGTTGCTTGGAATATGCCAAATAGATTAAATTTTTTAACAGTTGTACCAATGTTCCACTGTAATGGATGGGGGTACCCGTGGACAATACCAATGTTAAATGGAAAAACAGTTTGTTTAAGAGCTATTGATGTAAAAAAAATATTTGAATTAATTGAAAAGCACGACATTACCCATTTTGGAGGTGCACCTATTGTACTTAATATGATAACAGGTGCATCACAAAATGATATCAAAGAATTAAAAAACAAAGTTTATGTTTTAACTGCTGGAGCACCACCTCCAAGTATTATTTTCAAAAAAATGAAAGCATTAGGATTTGAGGTAATGCATGTCTATGGTTTAACAGAAACATATGGACATGTTTTACAATGTGCTTGGAATGATGAATGGAATGGTTTTGAAGAAGACAAAATTAATGAAATTAAAGCAAGACAAGGTGTGAGATTTCCAAACACAGAAGGAGTGGTTGTTTTAGATCCAGAAACTATGAAACCCGTGCCTATGGATGGAGAAACCATTGGCGAGATAATGATCAAAGGTAATGTTGTTATGAAAGGGTATTTTAAAGACAAAGAGGCCACTGAAAAGGCTATGAAAGATGGATGGTTTCACTCTGGTGATTTGGCAGTTATTTATCCAGATGGATACATCAAGGTTAAAGATAGGTCGAAAGATATTATTATTTCAGGTGGAGAGAATATTTCTTCTATCGAAATCGAAAACACACTTTCTAAGCACCCAGCTGTTTCAATTGTTGCTGTAGTAGCAAAACCAGATGAGAAATGGGGAGAAGTTCCATGCGCATTTATAGAGAAAGTGGCAGATAAAGAGACAAATGAAAAAGAATTAATCGATTTTTGTAGAGAAACTCTAGCAGGGTTCAAAATTCCAAAAAAAATAGACTTCTGTGAACTTCCAAAAACATCAACAGGTAAAATCCAAAAATTTGAATTAAGAAAAAGAGCTAAGGAACTTACTTAGATTTCTTTCAAATAAACAACTTACTTTCTTTACAAATAGATAAAAAGATGACACTAAGCTAAAAAATGAAAAACTTTTCTATTGCAAAATCAAGAAGACTTAGAGGTACGCCTTATACATCAAGAATTGAAAAACAAGGTGTTACAGCTTACACAATATACAATCATATGTTGCTTCCTGCTGCATTTGGTTCTTTAGAAGACTCATATCATCATTTAAAAGAGCATGTTCAAGTTTGGGATGTGGCTGCTGAAAGACAAGTAGAGATTACTGGAAAAGATGCTGCAAAATTGGTTCAACTTATGACTTGTAGAGATCTTTCGAAATCAAAAGATGGAAGATGTTATTATTGTCCAATCATAGATGATAATGCTGGATTAATTAATGATCCAGTTGTTCTAAGATTTAATGAGAATAAATGGTGGGTTTCTATTGCAGATACGGATGTAATCTTATTTGCAAAAGGATTGGCAATTGGAAATAAATTTGATGTAAATATTATCGAACCCGAAGTTGACATTATGGCTGTGCAAGGGCCTAAATCTTTTAAATTGATGGAAAAAGTTTTTGGAGAAAAGATAACAAAATTAAAATTTTTTGGTTTTGATTATTTTGATTTTGCTGGAGCCAAACATTTAATTGCTCAATCAGGATGGTCTAAACAAGGTGGATATGAAATTTATGTAGAGAATAATGAGGCGGGTTTAAAACTATACGATCATTTATTTGAAATTGGAGATGAGTTTAATATTAGAGCAGGATGTCCTAATTTAATTGAACGTATCGAAAGTGGATTACTTTCTCAAGGAAACGATATGGACAATGGAGACAACCCATACGAATGTGGCTTTGATAAATATATTAATATTGATAGTGATGTTGAATTTTTAGGAAAAGAGCAATTAAAAAAAATAAAGTCTGAAGGAATTAAAAGAAAACTAATGGGCGTTAAAATTGATACTGATAAAATAAGCGTAACTGGTTCAATGAATTTAACAGATGAAAAAAATAATATAATCGGAGAACTACGATCAGGTTGTTACAATCCAACTTTTAAACAGGTAATTGGTATAGCTATGATAAAAAAACCATATTTTGAAGCAAAGCAAACATTCAAAATTGATATAAATGGTAATAGTTTTAACGGAACAGTTTGCGATTTACCTTTCATTTAGTATAAATCTTTAAAATGACTAATATAGCTATCATCGGTGCAACCGGTAATGTTGGAAGAAAGACACTAGAAGTTATAGAAAAAAAGGATATTAAATTTAATAACCTTTTTTTAGTAGCTTCTTCTAATAGTGCTGGAAAAAAAATAAGTTTTAAGGGCAAAGATTATGAAGTCCATGATCTTGAAAAATACGATTTTTCAAATGCAAATATAACTTTTTTTGCAGCAGGTGGTAAAATTGCAGAACAATATGCAGAAAGTGCAGCAAAATTAACAACTGTAATTGATAATTCTAGTTTTTTTAGAATGGATCCTGACGTTCCACTTATTGTACCTCAAGTGAATGCAGAAAAAATTAATGAAATGAAAAAAAATATTGTGGCAAATCCTAACTGCTCAACAGCTCAGTTAGTATTAGCTCTTAAACCATTACATGATTTATATAAAATAAAAAGAGTAATAGTTTCCACCTATCAATCTGTTTCTGGAGGCGGAAAAGCACCTATGGATGAATTGATTGAACAAACTAAATCTTATCTTGATGGAAATTCTGTTGAATCTAAAAATTTTACTAAACAAATAGCTTTCAATATCATTCCTCACATTGATGTTTTTTCGGATGATGGATACACAAAAGAAGAATTGAAAATGACTAATGAAACAAAAAAAATACTGGACAATAATATAGAGCTAACAGCTACGTGCGTTAGAATTCCTGTTCTTGTATCACATTCAGAATCAGTAAATATAGAGTTTGAAAATCCTTATTCTCTAGAACAAATCAGAGAAGCATTAAATAATGCTGATGGTTGTAGAGTTATAGATAAAAGAGAAAATGGAGGATATAGTACACCAATAGAAGCAACTGGTTGTGATGAAACATTTATCTCAAGAATTAGAGATGATAAAACAAAAGAGAATTCAATTAATTTGTGGATCGTTTCAGATAACCTATTAAGAGGCGCCGCATTAAATTCCGTTGAAATTGCAGAAACAATAATGAAAGCAAATCAAAATGGAAAATAATCCTTTATCTCCTCATATTCAAATTTATAGATGGCATGTATCATCTTTAGTTTCAATATCTCATAGAATTACAGGAATAATAAATATATTAGCAATAACTTTAATTTGTATCTTTTTTATTTTTTTTTCATTTAGCGAAGGAAGTCATGAATTCATAAAATTATTCCTCCAATCTTTTATTGGGAAATTTTTCATCTTGGGTATTACATGGTCTTTTAGTTTTCAAATCTTAAGTGAGATAAGACATTTAATTATGGATTTTGGTTATGGATTTGAGTTAAAAACCACAAAAATTACTGGCTTAATTGTAATATTTGGATCTTTTATATTAACCGTTTCAATTTATTTAATAGGACGAAATTTATTTTAATGAGAGCAGTAACAAAAAAATGGGTATTTTTAAAAGTGAGTTCTCTCATATTAGTACCTTTGATGTTATGGTTTGCTTTAAATTTGGTTAGTATTTATGACAAAAGCTACTTAGAGATATTAACTTTTCTAACTTCTCAACCTTCAAAGTTTATATTTAGTCT
>LULO01000440.1_pt1 | contig 21427 bp, 22 predicted proteins | sample 728121 | NCBI WGS metagenome assembly LULO01 (sample SAMN03860287, study PRJNA289734) | marine metagenome | biome: seawater column; feature: ocean; material: water; isolation source: Red Sea water column Station 149 - depth 50m | place: Saudi Arabia: Red Sea | collected 2011-10-15 | depth 50 m | reverse complement strand
ATTTTATAGATCTGTCTACAGCTTCTTGTACAGATTGCACTTGTAAAACTATTCTATCCAGGCTGCTTTCTAAAGTTTCAGCATCAAATGGATCATTGTTTACTAAGTCTAGTGTTTGAGTAAGAGGTATATTTTGCCTTAAAATAACCTTAGATCCGTTTGCTGGTCTAAAATCGGTGGTAGAATAGTGTGCATCAGAACTAGTGCCTGTATTAAATTTAAACAAAATATTACCACCACTAGCATTATCTACAGAACTATCTGGAATAATATATTGTGAATTAAGTGTTTGATCTGTTTCTACACCAGCTGATGATCTAACAATAACTTTTAAATCACTCGCAGCAAAAATTTTAAAATTAAATGTAAAGGAGTGTGTGCTGCCATCTGCGTTTAAGATGACAACATTATTTGTTGATGATACTGACATTTTAATTACCTATTGCTGCTTTAAAATCAATATTTCTGTTGGGGGATGTTTGCCCTGGTTTCCACCAAAATTTCTGCCCATAATCTTTCTTGTATCTTTTTTCTTTTTTCCTAAAACTTTTTTTTGTTTTGCTCTCGTTATTCCATAATCTAAGTTGATCAATGACCATTCGTTCCATTGCCAATCGTGAATACCAAAGAGAAGAACCAGGTGTATATTTAGAAAAAAATCTTATTCCCTCATCAACCACGTTTGTATCTTTACCATTAGCCAATTCATAAAGATTACCAACAGTTAACCTGGCAGCATCATCATAAAAAGCACCCACACTACCGACTAAAGTTTTTGAAATCGAACTATCAAAACGATTTACATTTGATCCTAAAAAATCACCAAAGATACCCAAGCCACCACCTTGCAACATTGCAGCCCCCCAAAACTTTCCATCTGTCATATCTCTAGGATCTCTACCTTTTGCCATCTCTTTAAGCTGCATTGCTCCAGCACCCATGACAGTTGTTCCAATTAAAAAAGATGTAAAATAGCCAAGTTTTGATGTTAAATTAGTTTGCGACATTCCTCTCATCATGTGAGTAAAAATTAATGTCACACCAAAATTTTTATACATTAAAATGGATTTCATTATTTCGCCAGATAACGTACCAGCCTGGGCTTCACCACCTACCATAAAACGACCTTTTAATGATGCAGATGGAACAGCGAAATTTGTTTCTACATTAATCATTTCTAAAACTTGTTTTGCTAAATCTTCTCTTAAATCTTCTGTAAGATCAGCACGATTTGCCAGGGAATTTATATCAAAAAACTCTGCCCCCTCATGGGAATAAGTTTTTGTATTTCTAAGAATATCCCATTTTCCTTCTTCAATTCCATATTTGTTTAATGTATTTCTAAATTTTGGATTAAGATCTTTGTAAGCTGTCTTTGAATTGTCAGCCATGAAGCCCAGGAATTCCATGCCAAAAGCCCAGCGACCAGCTGTTGTCCATTGATTTAATAAAGAAACTCTAAGTACCCCATCAGCTATTCTATTAGCTATTTCTGGTGCAGTAACATCTCCCAGCATCCTCTGCTGGTGCATAGCAATCGTTGTTAATCCATCAGCAATTAATCCAAGTCTAACAGCTGCTTTTGCACGTTCCTCGAATTTTAATGGGTTCATTTGTTTTAAAACAGCACTAATCGTATTTATCTGTGGCAACCCATTCATTGAACGTGTCATTCGTTGAAAATTTATATCACTAACAGCTGATAAAAAAGCACCACCTAATTGAGCAGCAGTTAAAATAGATCTCAACCCAGCCATTGAATTACCCCACCAGGTATTAATATTGGTATTAAGAGTACCATTTAACATTCCATAATAACCATCCATTCGATTAGTTATTTTTTTTGCTTTTGCTATTTGGCTATCTGTTCCCCTGGTCATATACTTATTCATCAATCTATCTTTTAAAAATTGATGTGTAGCGTTTGGATTTGATCCTAATCGTTCCATCATTGCTATATCTTTTGACATAGACTTTATGTGTCCAATAGCAGTATCAAAGGGTTCTCCAACACCATATTTTTCATTATATGCCAACCAAGATTTAGCATTTTTCCATTGTAAAAATCGGTGATCTGCTCTGGTATTAGCTTTTGATTTGCCTTGCATTGCTCCACCTGGAGTACGCTTGCTGTAACCCTCTGAACGTATTGACATATAAGTATCTTGCAATGCCATACGTATTGTATTTTCTGTGAATGGTAAGCCTGTTTTATTATCGATCATTGTTTCCCAGGCAATATGATCTTTTGTAAATTCTATCCATTCTTTCATATCAGCATTTCTGACAGCAAAAGAATTATGTGTTACAGGAAAATAACCACCCTCTAATTTACCAATATTCCCACCTAGTTTGTTAAATCGTAAACGCATTTTCTCAAAAACGTCACCCAAAGCTTTACCCATTTCTACTGCTGCTGCATCATCTACTTGTTCACCCAGCATACTTCTAATGATGTTATTTTGTTGCGCTTTGTTCCTGGTAAAACCACCAATCTTTTTTCTATTATTCCATAGAAATTTACTTATATCTGAAAGATACAGCTGGGTTGTGGCATCAATTCTTTGTTCCAGGCTAGATATGTTTGAATAATTATCTTTAGTATATACAGCTTCTAAAAAATCAAATTCATCATTCTGACCAAAAGCATTTTTATATTTAGCTTCATCTACTAACAATTTTTTTATTGCAGCAACTTGAATAAGCTTTTGTCGTCTTTTTAAAAGTTTTTCATATTTAATACTTTCTGTTACATCTTTTACAGCTTCTGCCATTGCAGCCCCTGTAGGCATAGATTTTTCTTTTTCAGCAACAATACTATCAAAAAGATCATTAATTTCTGTAGCTTGATCCTGGGGAATTTTACCCTCTGCAACACCACCTTGAATACATTTTTTAAAACTCATACTGTGCAATAATCCAATCTATTTATAATATTTTTATCGGTTTCAATTTCTTGTTTTAATGATTTTACAGATTGTGGAATAAAACTTTCATTTCCCATTTTATCCATAAAAGAAAAAGGCAATTCTAAATCTGGATCAAGATCATCAATTCCCTTGATAAGTGGATCATCAGCATCTATATTAGTATAGGAGGTATCAATGAGATTTTTTTTAGTAGATGGCAGAATTCCAGCATACGAACCAGAACCAGGTAAAATGCTTTCCTTTTCTCCTACAACACTAGATTTTGGAGAAATTGCTTCTGGAGAAGTGCTTGGAGATCCTAGATCACCAGAAATATCAGCAGATGATTTTAAATCATTCATACTTGATGCTGGTGGGGCAATGCCTTTTTGATCTAATTTTTTAATTGCAGCTGGGCTGGCTAAATTTACAGAACTTAATTCATCTATTCTTCTAAATATTTGCTCTAAACTTGCATCTGGATCATCAACCAATCTGCGACCAGCATCATAAGCATTTTTAGCTGCTGCTTTAGAAGAAATCTGACCTTGAACTTTGTTCGTATCTTCCATCACACGATCAACTAATTCTTTTCCTATTCCTCTTCCTCTAAATTTTTCTGGTACATTTAATTCTATAATGCTTGAAATTTCATCTATTCCAGACCTATCGACATAAACTAAAGTAGATCCACTAATCGGTTCTTCGTAAGTAATGGTTTTTGTGCCAGATCCAAATGTATCTGAAGCATCTTTTGTTGTTTTATTAAATCGTGAAAATTGTAATTCCTCTAACCAGGATTTATCAAGCTTATCTAAAATTTCATTATATAATCTTTTGCTTTCTTTTTTGGCTCTTCTTCTTACAGTGATTGGCTGCGTTTTATCTCTGTAAGTACGATACAAATTATCACCTTTTAGAAATTTAGCATCAGCCATTCCTGGCGACCAGATCTGTACTTCACCAACAGCACCATCATCAAAAACAACAACAAGTTTTCGATCAAAATATCCTAGATCAGTTGTTGCATATCCCTCATCTATAATTTTGTATTTTTGTGCTATTCTATCTACAAATTCATCAGCTTGCTTTGGATTTAAAGCATCTATTCCACCTCTAGCAACATCACCAATTTGATTTAAATCACCTCTATACTTATCCCTAACTTTCTCTTCTATTCTTGCTCTTTCTTTTAATGGTGCAATTTTTGGAGTAGCCCCAATTTCATTAGCAATTTCAGTTATTGTATCTGATAACTCTTTATGATTTTTTGCACCTCTAGTAATTAAATCATCTATATCTTTTATGTTTTGATTTTTATGAACACTATCTAACAATCCTTTTTTCATCTTAGGATCTAATGTCCTAGCTTCAATTAATGGTTCAGCTGTCAAATTATATATTTCTTGTTCTAATTGATCAGCTTGCTTTAATGCAGCATCACCACCTGGATTACTAAATTTTTCTAACTCATCATCTTGTTTTGGTTTTGGTTGAACTTTGCTGATCTCCTCTGAAGCATCAATGCGCCTTCCATTGTTGCTAAAGTCTGTGCTAGAGAAATCGCCCTTTTCAATTCCTCGTCTGAGAGCTTCGACATAACCTGTTGCAGCCTGTCCATACCTGTTTGTTTCTTTTCCTTGCCTTGCTGCTTGTGTGACGATCTCTTTTAATTATTCTTTTTGCTTCATCTAAAATTTTAGCACGTTCTACAACTAAACTTTCAACCTCTACTTCATCACCGAATAAACTTGTCTGAACAGATGTATCAGTTTCTGTAGCTTTAACCTGGCGAACAATTGCTTCAGCTTGAAATTGATTATCTACCTGTTGCCTGGAGAAAACATTTATTGCTGCTGTTTGAATTGCTGGATCATCTGGGATTACTCTTCCAACTATTGCACCGAAATCCGAGGGAATAACTTTATTAATTATCATCCCCCAATTATCGTCAGTAAGTTTAGACAAATCTTGTGCTTTTCTAAACATAGCTGAAGAGGGGGGTATAATATCAGCAAACTGTTCTTGTATTAATCCTTTATTACTTCGATAAATTTTAGCAGCATCTAAATCTGAACCTGTACCACGAATAATATTTGTGATTGCAGCACTTACCATAGCAAATTCAGCTGAAATACCATCTGCTTCACGTAAAACAAAAGCGTTCATTTTTATATTTTGACTAGGATCTTCACTCATTATTCTTTTAGCTAGACCTAATCTTTGATGCCCATCAGCTATAAATTTTTTACCATCTGCTCTTTCAAAAACAGTTACTGTTCCAGCTGCAATTGTATCCCATTTTTTTGTATTTTTTAGTTTATCGGTAACACCAAAAGCATCACCACCCTCTTTAAATTGAAATGTTTTAGCATCAACCTCAATTTCATTAGGATCAAAACTATGAACACTATGTTGGTTATCCTGGTTTATTTTTTTATTTAATTCTAAATCAGATAAATCAGCTGGATCAATAGGATCAATATCAACATTTTCATTATTAATTAATTGATTTTTTGCAGTTTCAACAGCATTTTCGTGTTTAGCAATATTTTCCAAATTATCTGGATTTTTATGTGGATTGCTATCTGCTAAATCCTTTATACCTTGCTCCATTGCTTTTGTATCATCTCCAAGTGGAGATAATTTTTTTTCATTAACTTTGAAAATTTCTAAGCCTTTTTGCACCCAATCATTTGTCAGTTTTACAGTTTGTTCTCCTATTTTAAATGCGCCAGGTAAGATAAAACCTAAAGCTGAACCTGTAGAAACAGCTGTTACAAAATCTTCGTATGAATAATCTAAACCTAATTCACCATACCACTTATATACCCTTTCTTGGATAACAGCTTCTGATACACCACCAACTAATGCTTCTCTTAACATTAGTTTTCCCAGACCCATTTTTGGATCTAAATTCATAATCATAGAAACAGCGACAACAGGATCAGTTGCTGCACCTCTCATACTACCAGCAAATCTAGCAAAAGCTTTAGAAAAACCTGGGCTTCTTTCAGTAAGCCCTTGTAATTCTGCATGATCATTTAAAGCTCTTTCTATTGCTCCTTGCTCAATAGATTGAATTGTTATGTCTTGCATTTCTGGAAATAAATCTGGATATTCTTTAATGGTTTTTATTAAAGCATTGGCTTTTTTATAATAAAAATCATCTTTCCCAAGATAACCAGCTACAGGATTTCCATCTTTAGTCATTAAATAAGCTGGATTGTGCATAATTTCATTTCGTAACCCAGCATAAGTATGATCTTTTTTATCAATTGTCAGACCACCATTTAAACGAAAATTTTGAGTAACAATGCCATTTTCTTTTAGTGTTTTATTTACATGATTAAGATAGGGCTTATAAGCGTGAAAAAGCATATTCGCCATGCTGTCAGAACGACCACTTGTAAACATTTGATCCCTAGCAGCTGCATAGTTTTCAGCAAATGTACCTGGTCGATCTTTAAAAGCAAAAGGTCGAGTAAGTTTGTAATCTAAAGCTGACGGCTTTAGAGCTTTTTTATAAAATAAATCCATACTAAAAAATCAATCAAAAACTGTTTTAGGCTCTTTATATTGGTTCTTTTTTCTTGAACTAGAGCTTGTTAATTTATCTTGTTTTTCTATTTCAATTCCAAAAATATTCATATCAACGTAAATAGGATTGCTATTTCTATCAATAACAGCACGTACTTCTTCTAAATTTACGTCATACATAACTAATTGATGATGACCAGCAGAGTTTGCTCTAAAACCAAATAACTCTGGATTTTGGTTTAAATAAAATAAATCTTCTTTTTTAAATTCAAGTTTAGTTGCAGCACTATCACCATAAACTAAATCTCCAAACTCATCTCTGACTACAGCATTATTTAATTCAATTGGGGTTACTTTTATTAAATTTTCATACACAGTATTTGCGTTCATGCCCCTGGGCAAAAATATGGTAAAGTAATCGTTAAACTCTTGAATGCCACCACTTGATGCGAATGGAATATCTCTCTAATCATTCCTTTTCCAAATTTAGCCAATAAATAACTTTCAGCTGCTTTTTGCCAATCTGGAATAATTGTTTTTGCTGTATCAACAAAAGCACTTTTAATATCAATAAGAGCTTGATTAGCTGCTTTTTTATCATACCAGGCAAGTGATTGACCCTCTTCAGCCATTTTGTTGCCCTGGATAATTAATAAAGCTGTTTGACTTGCAGTTATAGATTGTCCGTCATCTGGATTATTTTCAGCGAATTCTGCTAAACGTGCAGCAACAACTAAATTTGGATTTTCTGACATTTGATCCAGGACACTATCCAAAGCTTCACCACCCATTGCACTAACCATATTTTCTAGTAGCCTTAGTTGATTTTGTGGATCATACTGATCATAAACCTGTTTAAAATATCCTATTTCTTTACTTGTAAAAAACTGAATAGGGGCTTCTGGATCTGCTCCATCTGGATTATAATTTTGATGAACTAACGCTGCTAATTTTTCACGACTTTCAAACCATTTACCAAAATCATCTTCTGATCCCTCATACATTAATTCTGGGCTAAATTCTGTAAACGAATGTTTACCAACTTTGCCACCATCTCTTAAATTATGAGTATTAACAATATAACTTAAACCATCATCATTTTTAAAAGCCTTTTCTTGATCAGCATCTAATTTTTTAATAATGTTTGCTGTTTCAATTCCTAGTTGTGTTCCAGCACTTTCTAAATTTTCAATAAATTCTTTTTGCTGAATACGATTTGGTAAAGAGTGAAATTTTTGAACAGTTTGTGCTTTTAATTTTGTTTCAGCAATTTTTTCTTTCAATTTTATAGCATCTTTAGATGCAGTACTTTGACCAGGCTTTACTCCAGCTGTCGGCTCATAAACACTTAAAGCTGTTATGTGCCTGTTAATTTGTGCATCTAAAGCATCTAAAGTATCAACATCTAATTTATGTAAATTATTCGTATCACTAATTAGTTGTTCATTAAACTTTGCTAAATTATTAATTTCTATTCCTACATCTTCAATATTACTTACTGCTTCTGCTTTTATAAGTTTTTTGCTTTCTTTAAATAATTCATTTTTTTGTTTAGCAAGTGCAGCTTCACGACCCTCTGTTGTCGTTTGTTGTTCTGCAAAATTAGCTACTTGATAAACCTTACTTAAAACAGCTGCCCTTTCACTTGCTGAGAGTTTTCTTAATAAATCAACAGCAAATTTTTGATTTTCATCCAGATCAACATATTTTGTTTCAGAATTTTCACCCTTGCTGGGTAGGGCTACTGTTCTAATTTCATCAAGAACAATACTTGCAGCATCTGTATTAGGATTATCTATAGATATTTTTTCAATCAAAGATAAAGCTGTATTACTGACAAAAGATGTTTCTTGTTTTGAAAGTTTTGTTTTATCAAACCCAAAATCAGACAATTTCTTTTTGTCTGTAACTATTTTAGCCATGTCTTGATTAAAATTATACAAACGTACACTTGCTGGTAATTCTGTATCTGCATCAGAATACTCATCTTGTTTTAATTGAAACCTCATGCTCCTGTGTTGAGCAGCAGCTGCACGAACTTTTTGATCTACAATTCCTCTTAATTTTAATCGACCATTTTGCTCAATCTTAGAAAAATACAAATCGAATTTATTATTCATGTATTTATCTTTACCTAAATTTTTCTTTATTTTAGCTTTAATCTCATCCATACGTGATCCCCACAATGGGCTTTCACCATCTAGGATCTTGTTAAAACTTAAACCAGAAAATTTTGTATTAGGCGTTCCGTACTGCTTAAACTCTCTGAATGCCTTATCCATTTCTAAATCTAAACCTAGCTGGGCTTCATTCAGTAGATTTTCCCTAGCCATATTTATTCTGACAGCTGTAAAATTACCTACCTCTGATAATGCCTGGGCAAGTGGCGCACCCTCTGTAATTTTAGTTTTAGTTTCTAAAGCCATGTTGCGCCTAGCCTGGATAGGTCTACCTGGGGCTTCATTTGTAGGGCTTATTGAACTTTGATAAAAAGGTATTCTCATGTAAAAAATCCATACTCGTCTGCTTGCCTAATACCTGTACCTAAAGATTTAATTAAAGCAGTTGTTCCTTGATTTCTAAGATTGGCAGCTTGCATACCACCCTCTTTACGTGATAATTCTGCTTGCAGCCTTACATCTTCTTTTGCATCTTCTAGCTGCTCATTTACAACAGCGTTATTAAAATTAGCTGTAGCAATTTCAAAATCAAATTCCCTGGCATTTTTATCCATAACTTGAAATGTTGTTTCTGATGCTATGTCTATCCCAGCATAAGCTGTGTTTGCTCTTACAGAACTCTGAACGCTATCTAATGCCATTCTTCTTCTTTTTTTAAAGATAGAATGATTGGTGTTAATAACATCTTTTTGTTTATCGATTAAAACTGCGTTACGTTCAATCAGCTGTGCATTAAATTCACCAACCTCTTGCGCTGCTCTTGCTGCACTATCTGCTTGTCTTTTTTGTTGCAACCCACCTAGTAAAGTTGCGCCTAATGATAATACTTGTAAAACTGGTAGCATGGTTAAATATCAAATGTTGTAAAACGTGGATAAATTGCCAAGATCGTACATGGCAAAGCTTGGTTTTGACTTAAATAAACTTTATCATTTTCAAAAAATGTTCCTGTAAATTCAACTTCTTTATCCCCTGTAAAAAGAGGTACAGCAACAGATGCAGCCATAGAACTGTCACGAAATGGTATAGTTTCTATATTTGAACTATTTGTACCAACATCTAAACCAACAGTATTTAAAAGTCTCACTGTAATACCATGAATTCTTTTAGGTTTACCTTGTGATGTTCCATCCTGGCTACCACCCTCAAGACGTAATGTTTGCATACGTGAATTATATCCTAAACCCATGACAGCTAAGTTACTTTCAAAAGATAATGTAACATCTCCTGAAGATACTGTACGAACAGCATGGGCTGCACCATTTGCTGTAATAGTAACTATTTCTCCCTCTAAATGGTATAACCCTGTCATAGCAGTTGTTCTTTGTGTTGAATAATCAACAGGGGTAGGAAAACCACCTGTATCTGTTTTTGCTGGGAAAGTTAAAGCACTATCACAAAAAAAACCTTCCTCTGTTGTTGTTCCAAAATCTATTAGTTGTAATTGTTCTACGTATCTTTTTGTTGCTCCATTGATTGTTCTTTTTACAACCATATAAAGTTTATCTTCTCCATCATCTGATGGAAGAGTAGCAATGCTTTCTACAACAGCATTTGTTTGTGATACACAACTTAAATTATGATTATCTGATGATGTTGCCGTTACCACCTGACCAATAGCAGACTTAACAGTTACAATTGTTCCATTGGAAGATGCTGTAAAATCAGCATGATTATTGATTACTGTCGCCATATTTGTAGCTGTTGTAACAATGTCACTAATTACAGGAATAAAATGTAATGTAGATGTAGCTGATGAAGCCCCTAAAGCATCAGCTGTAAAAGTAACACTTGAGCCATCACCTTTTGTTAATGTCACTGTTTTACCTGGAAACGAAGATGTTATGCTTCCTAAAGTTACTGTTGTTGTCCCAAATACCCCACCAATTAAATGTTTATGCCAGGAAACAACCTGTTCTTCTCTTCTATATGTTAGCCCTAACAAAGTACCATCAGCACGTACACACCAAACAATACTATCTGGCTCTTGTTGATAAGCCATTTCAGTTATGCCACCAGCTGTAATATGTTCAGCTAAAATTGTCATATCTGGTGCTGTGTACCCACTTTCATCCACATCACCCACGTACCTAAATTCTCGTAGTTTTCTTTTGTTCCTCTGAAGAAATAGAGTTACATCAGCCACCTGTATAGGTGGTATCGTAGATGATCCATAATTAGAGTATTTTCTTATTAAAGTTGTTGTTGGAGTTACAGGAGAATCGGAAGATGTAGAAAGTACATATTCACCACCAGATGTGCCAATAACTAATACCCTGGTTGCTGATAGGAACTGTATTTTATTCACCTGGTTAGAAGCTATGCTGTAAACCAAAGCATCATCATCATTCGATCCTACAGTAAAGTTATTATAATCACCATTTTTAGAAAAAAATAAACTTTGTGGATTATTATTTGTTGCAGCAAAAACTAGCCTTTGTTCAAAGAAAGTAACCACAGATGGATAATTATCTGAACTTACATTAAGATTTAAAATAGATGAATTACTTGATGATGTAAGACTAGGGGTTGCAAATGTCCAATTGTTATTGGCTGTCCTTGTTAGTGTTCTTATTGCATGACTAGGATGCACTAAATACATAGTATCAGCAGATTGTGCAAAATTTATATCGGCTAATTCTGATGAGCTATAAGGGGTTGCTACCTCAAATATTTTATCAACAGTTTGTGTTTCTCCAGCTGAAAATGTACCCATACTTGTTGTATCAACTGCATTTCCAAACAAGTCTGTTAACGTAAAAGTATTTGTTGTTACATTTGCAATTTTAAAATTTCTATTTTGCAAATCAGCTAAATAAGTATCACCCATACCAAAAATATTTAAAAATACTTCATCACCATTACTTAACTGATGATTATTACTAGTAAAAACACCAGGATTTGCATTTGTCATAGCCGTAAGGGTTTTAGCAGAGCCTGTCAGTATTTGCTGAATACCTCTGTAAACACGCATAATTTGATCACCAAATTCAAGAATATACGTATCACTTGTTTTAAACTGAAAAGGTATTAACCTTGTTGTGTCATCACTATCTTTAACCTCTCCTAAAAATAAAGTACCTGGTCGTCTAGTAATACCACCCTGGGGCAACACTAAAAAATTAGTTAATTCAGAACAGCCTTGCCTGTATTTTTCTAATTCTACGCGACCCTCAAGTTTTGGGCTTAACTCTCCAGCTGTAAATGAAGATAAAGCTGGTGCAGCTTTTACCATTTATATTCTCGCTTCTAAAAAATCAGATGCTTCAATTTTTTGATTTGCACCCTCAGTAGCATCATCAAAACGTGACAATCTAATTTTTGTATCATAATCAAGTTTCATTCTGTCTGTTAGTGTTTGCGATCCTGTAATCGCATAACAAACTTCAGCTGCAATAGCTGATGCTAGTGTTTCAATCAAACCAGGATCATAAACAGTTGTATCGGTAACACGACCTATATATTTGATTTTAGCTGTTCCCTCATCTGTTAGCAGTTTATTACCCTCAACAACAAAAATAGGTTGCCCATCTCCCTTTGTCATATTGTCGTATGGAAAAGTTAAATTACCATTTGAATATTCTAAAACTTTTAGACAAGCTGGATCTGTCGGTAAGATGTATTGCTTTGCATAACCGAATGCTGGGGTTGAACTATCCTGGGAAAGTGTCGCCCTGTTTATTAAACAATTCCAGGGATGGGATCTAAATACACGATCTCTAACACTATCAAACCTTTGATTAATAATGGTTGCTGATTTTACATTTTCAGTCAAACTAGAAATCGTTGTTGCACCAATAGAATTTAGTGCAAAGTTTGCTATATCAACTTTACTTGTCATTTTGAATTCCCATAAAAAAAAGGGGGGATTGCTCCCCCCAATTATTTAGTCAATTGCGTAAAACATTCTTACGACAATTGTACCTGTGCCAGCAGCACCACCCATTGTAGCTGTGACGATCATTCCATCACCATCAGCATTAATAACAGAATTGTTACCCAATGCTAAAGTTGCACAAATATCAACTATCTGTGCTGATGTACTTGCAGCAGCTGCTTTATAAGCAGCAGCAGAAGCTGATACGTCAGTACCATCTGCATCTTTATGAGCCTTGTACCCAACACTTAAAGTTGTTGAAGATCCAAGAGCATCATGCGCTAGAGTACCAGCTAAAATTCTGGCTTTATTTGGCAGCGTAAACAAGTCGATTACATCTCCACTTGCTAACGAACTTGCTTCATATTCGCCAACTTTAACTCTTACTCTACCACTATCGGTAGATGCAGCATTCATCACAACAGGAACAGCTGTGGCATTAGTTATTTGTGTACTTTTTACAGTAGCCATAATGTCACCTCCTATTCAGCACAAGCAACTTCTACGACTTTAACTTCTTCCATCCTTACGGCAGAAAAAGAAGCGCAGTAGTAAACCTGTGTAGCAAAAGATTTATCAGCACGTTCTTCAATTCGTGCTTTAGGCTCTTTGCCCATTGCTAATTTAATACCATCTTCAGCCCAGGCATAACAAAGTCTGTTACTACCAGATGCTGTTAGACGATTGCTTGTGATAAACTTGAAGCCCATAAAACTATCAACTTGCCCTGATGCTAATGCTTTAACTGTATTAAAGTCAGAACTAGTGACCTGGGTTGTTCCAAGTAGATCTTCTATTTGATCTGGTGAACAAACAAAATATCTTGTTATGCTTGGATCAACGCTTTGTGCGTCAAGTTTTTTCTTACTTTCAAGTAATTTAGCAATAGTCAAACCAGTGCTACCATGTGCAATTTTCTGTGTAGATGGTAGAGCTACAGTTGTGCCACCACTAGATCCTGTAAAAGCATCACCACCCATAGCAGCAATAATCACATCATCCATCTTTCTACCGATAGCAGCAGCAGCAGCTTTGCTGTAACTACTTGTCGGATCAATCAATGTTCTGATACGATCTTGATCATCTATGAGATCTGAATACTCAAAATCTCGCATTGTGACCATGCGCCTTGCATGGGGTGTGTCCATGATTGGTGTATCAGCGTGTCTGCTTGTTCTTTCAACAGCAGCAGCTGAACCAATCTGTTCAAAAAATGCCTTTTCACCAGTAATCGTTTCAACATCCACAGTATCACGCAACAGACTTCCCATCTGCTGTGATAACATCTGAACATTAGCTGAAAACTGATTAACAAAGGCAGTCGTTATTTGTGTACTCATAACACAAAACTCCTTCATTTAAGTTTCAATTTTAGTTTGATTTCGTCTGGTTATCCCTGGTAACAGGGGGCATCCTTGCAATTTAAAGCTTTGCTGGTCTGCTGTCTTACAGCTTACATAAGGGGTGCTTTCGCAGTTGTCCTTAAATCTGTGGTGTCATCATTTCCTGTAATTCTAATACACGATTAGTGACAAATTCATGGTTAGGATGTTTAGCATTAATATGTGCTGGTGATCCCATTAATTCTCTATATTCTTTTTCAGCATCTGCTGGTGTCATGGTCTGTTCTTCTGGTTGACCAATAAGATTATCTTCTTGCATATCTTCACCTAGTTTTACAAAAAATCGTATAACCTCTGGTACATTTCCCAATCTTCTACCATCCTGTAAAATGGTATCTCGCAGCATATCAATTGCACCCAATCGTTCTGCTGCACGTTCACCAAGATTTACTTTTTGCTCAAACGCTTGTCCGTATTCTTCTTTGACCTGGTTGATCCCTTCTTGCGTGAGCTTTTCTGTGTTCCCAGATAATTCACTTTGTTGACGTTGCCCTTGTTCGATAAACGACTTTGCAATGTTCTCAGCTTGTTTTGGAGAAAGACCATTGGCATGAGCAACTTCATTAAAAAAATCCAGACCAGATTGTGAAAAGCCTTCAACATTCGCAAAATCATATTCACTAGCCGTATCTGGGCGACCCAATTTACTATAAATTTCATTCCATTCACTTTCTGTTGTGTACTTACCTGGCAAAGTTATTTTGTTATCACCAATATGTTCCCTGGCATTGACATAACTTTTTGCTAAATCACCGACATTCGTAAATCTTTTTAATGTGGGATTATCTCTTAAATCTTCTGGTAGTGTATCTATAAACAATGTTGGTGCAGCATTAGCTGTTTCAACTTGAGAGCCAGGATCAACCTGGGTTTCCTCAACTTGTTCATTCATCATTATTTCCTTTTATTTGTTGCATTTTTAGTTTTTCCTCAAGCATTTTTAAAATATTTAGAACAACGAACCTTTGACCCTCTTGAAAGGCACTTTCATAAGGATCACCTTTAACCTGGCTTGTTCTATAAAAATTGTGGCAAAGCTTTAAATGCTCTAAAACAACTTGCCCACCCTCGCTGGTGAATACTCTTCGGTAATGACCAGAAAGCTCTTCATTTCGTAATTCAGCTACTTTCCTCATGCTGCTGGTACATCCTCTGGATTTTCAGTTGCAGCATCATTCATAACTTTTAACATAGGAGCAGCTTTTTGTGCTTTTTCAGCTGCCATCATTTCCTGTTGCTGTTGCATCATTTGTTGCTGTTGTTCTTCTCTTTGCTCTTGGATTGCAGCCACCTCTTCATCTGACCTAACAACTTTTGCTGGTAATCCAGCATATTCAACAAGATATTCAGACAATCCTCTTTCATCTATATAATCCTTTAATCCTGGGAAACCCTCGGACAATCCACTAATAATTTCCATTCCTCGCATGGTAGTTTGTAGATCCATACTCTTTTGGGCTTTTGCCAGGGGAGAAACATATTCAATATCAATATCTTGCCCTTGCAATTGCTCTGGTGGTGTCGGTAATTGCCCATTTCTCAACATTAATTTAAAAGATCTTTGTATTAATGGCTGCAATAATTCATGCTGCAAACGACCCATAACACTACCCAAAGAACGCATTTGCTGTTCTTGTAGGGCTAAAACTTGTGTTGCTGTCATTTGTGGGCTTTCTCGCATTTGTAATTGATCAACAAAGAAAGCATTTCTTATCGCTTGTCGTCTTTGTTCTTCCATATTCAAAGCAATTGGATTATTTGTACCAGCTTGTAAGGGTTCTAAACGATCCCTAGTGCCAGCCCTATAAAAATTAATCGCCCCTGGTGTCACTCTGATAGGACTAAAAAAGCCGTCATCTGGACACATCAAAGGTGGGTCAAGCTGCTTTTGCGCTGACTTGATAGATACCTCTGACATTTTATTGACCATCTTGACATCAGCTAAACAAGTCATGCCTGGTGAACGACCAAAACCCATTGAGCTTGTACTATCCAGGTTAAATCTAGGTACACAAAATGGAAATTCATCATAACCACCACGACCTAACAAACCCAGGCTGTCTTTATGATAATAACAGGACATAATAGGTTTATTGAACAAAGATGTTTTCATATCCGACATAGGATAAACAGCATGAACAATCTCATGTTCATTGTAAGGCTCATTCTCCAGATCCTTTTTTACCCTATCTGGTAAAGCTGCATCTGGAAATTTTTGTGAAATTTGCCTGGCTGTTAATTTAAAACAACGATAGACAGTATCAATTTGATTACGATCATTAGATGAAATGGCTAATTCTGATATATGCCTGGATGAATAGTGTAATCCATTTTCATTATATTCTATGAATAAACAGCCTGTACCAAAAACAACCAGGTCAAAATACAATTCGTGTATTTCTAATGAGAAATTAGAACGATCAATAGCGTTATCAAGTAATTCAGTACACTTTTGCAGCCATCTATTCGCTTCATTATCAACAGCTAACTCACGATCTCTGTAGCCCATTGTAAACCAGGACATAGAAACATTGGTCAACATAGATTGTAAATGAGCAGCTAACAATTCAACAGCATGAATACCTGTACTATCAAATATTCTTTCGGATCTTTTTGATCCTTGCATCCGTCTTTTAGTAATATCAGCTTTTCTAGGTAATAAATAATCAGCTAATTCTTGCCAATGATGTTCCCAATTGTTCCTGTAATTTAGCAATTTCTCATATTTTCGGTTGATCTGAGCAACCATTTTATCAACTGCCATACTTTATCCTAACAATGTTAACTTTTTCTTTTTGGTCAGATTAAATTGACCTTGCTTTTTACCAGCTGATTTCTGCATAAGCCTTTCCATAGGGGCTATGTTCTGTGAAAAACTCATGCCCTTAATAACCTGGTTGCTATTTGCACCCATCATCCCAGCTAGGTTTTTTGGTTTTTTTGTTCCGTACATTAGGCTATCAACGTCTTTTTCTTTTTAGTTTCATCAGCAAGCAATCCCCTAAAAGGTCTTAATCCTGTGTCATCATCCACTGAGATACCTTGTGGAGAAGTTGCAATTGTTCCTCCTTTTTGACCTTTTTTCTTTGGTTGTGCTGCTGCTTGTGTTGCTGGGGTTGATGCTGTAGATGAAGAAGCTGTTGCATTAGCTGCTGCAACCAATTCATCTGTCGCTTTTTCCACAGCTGTTTGTTCATTCGTTGTTTCTTCTTCTGTTTCTTCTTCTTCTGTTGTCGTTGCTGGAGCAGCTTTCTTAACAGGTTTGTCATCATCTTTTTCAGTACCATCTGCTCTAAGGTTTTTCTTTTGTTCAAAAGGTTTTGTATAGTAATCATCACCAACATCTTGACCAGCAAAAAAAGGACTATCCTTTTTCTTGGCAAATCTTTGCTCACTTTCTGGCAAATTCGTTGTAATACCACCTGTAGAAATAATGGTACGATCTTCACTAGCACCATATTCATTAGCTAAATCTTGGGGATTAGTAATAAAATCCTTTAATTCAAATTTCTTTAAAGGTTTGTCACCTGTACCAGACCTACTACTGCTACTGTTTCCACTATCTATAGGCATACCTATCACTCCTTACAATGTGCATGATTGCTTTTCTTTTCTTATTTTTGCTGTATTCTCGCCAACCCTCGGCAACTGCTATATCTGGGTAATTCTCCCAGATATATTTCTGGATTGTTCGTATAAATTTTAAAGTTTCTGCTACGCCACCCTGACAAAGAAACATAGGAAAGTATAATATTTCACCCTCATCATTATCGCACCTGGCATAAGCTTCATTGCCATGCCAAAACTGATTATCTATTTCTTCTCTTTTAAAAAATCCCCAGGTACAAAAACCAATACATTCCAGCTTCTTTTTTTGCCTGGTGAAATGTAAAAAATATTTATTATGATCTACAGCATAACCAATTGCGTTTTTAATTTCCCAGGTTTTCCAATCCCTAAATTTATCGGAATTCAGTACAAATTCCATTATTTTACCTAGTGCATACGTGTCTGAGCCAGCATTAAAAGCTTTCATCAAGGGGTCTTTGCTCATACAGCTGCACCGAAAACACTATAATCCATCTCAGCAACCATTTGATTTGGTCTGAAATTTCCAGATCCCTCACGAATTCCAACAGCTAAATAACGAAAAGCATCACTTGCATGGCTAGAAATTTCCCTTCTGCTTTTGCCTGTTCCTAACTCTCTAACCTCAATATCATGGGGCGCATAATGATCTCCATAAGCATAATCCTTACTATCTAAAACCCTCTGATAGTGTGGTAAGCCCTCATTCCTGGCTTCATAGTAGTCAATAACATGAACAGCCCTACCTATTTTCTGAATAAACCAGATAGCTGTACTGTCATTCACACCCAGATCCCAGAAAGTTTCAACCTTATGTGTAGGATCATAAGGAACATTCGTAATCTGCTTTTCGATCTTCTCTAGCTCTTTGGCATAGATTGCACCAGGTATTGCAGCTGTCCAGCTACATTCATACTCCTGGTTAAACTGATCCTCTGACATAGAAAGCTTGGCACTCTCTAATTCTTCATCATCCAGGATTTCTGTTTCACTCGCTTTGAAAACAGCCCTATACCAATCCTTTTGACCCTCTGCTTGCTCCCATACCTCATAAAAAGTATTTTGCATTCCATTGGGCGTTCCTAAAAATATGCAGCCCCCCTTACGATCTGATAGGCAGGGTCTAACAACTTCTGGAAATAATGTGCTGCTGACTTGCGCTGTTTCATCAATCACACAAAGATCCAAATAAATCCCACGTAAACTATCTGGGTTCTCCGATCCTAATAATAAAATTCTTGCACCATTAGGAAGATCACACCTCAATTCTGTTTCATGGTATCTTACACCTGGTATAACTTTCGTATATTGCTTTACATAATCCCAGGCTACCTGTTTAGCCATTCGGTATGTAGGGGCAATATAAGCCATCCTGGGGGCTTCTTTCCCACAGATGATAGCTTCCCTCAATAAATGGTTTATCGCCATTACTGTTTTACCAAATCGCCTGTGACACAGTACTACTGACCATCTATGTAAACTTAATTGTTTATGCAGCTTATTCTGTAATGGTCTAGGTCGATAAGGTATTTTAATTACTTGTTGCAATCGCTTGCCTTTTCTTAGCTGTTTTCTCACTATCCCTAAAGGCTTTGGCTGTGGGTGCGCCCTCTGATCCTGGCTTTCTCATTCGTTCCCCAGAACCAGCTTTTATCCTTGCACGCTTTGCATGAATGTTATCATACAATCCTCTTTTTCTCATTTGCCGTATCCTTTAGGCTTTCTTGGTTTTGGCTTTTTAGGCATGACATTCTCCGTTAGTTTGTTAGATACTATTTGATGGCTGATATATAAAAAAAGTTCGCGCAGATTTTGGGGAGGGTAGGGGTCGCCTACATCACAAAATCAGCTGGTAAGAGTTACGTAAACTGCTACCAATGTACATAAAACCCAATAAAATAAGGATTAGCTGCTGCATTTGTCGCAAAGTTGTCGCAAAAGATATTAAAATTTAAAATTCTTACGCGTGATCGGTCGAACAGACAGAGAATAAGAACCTACTTACCCTCTTCACCAGGTATATCCCATCCTATTCTAAACTCAGCCTTTAACCCTGTAGCAACGTCAGCTGGTTTATTCCTTATACCACCTAACGGCTGCAATTGCCGTCTAATCTTATCCAGGTTATCCAGCTTTATTCTTCTCCATGTAGCTTCTGTCATAGTTGTTGGTGGTGCAGCATCTAACAGATCCTTCATTTCATCAGCTATAATCTCTCCTTGAATAGCCCTGGCAGCTTGATACCTCTCGAATACCTCTTGATCCTTTTGTATATGGCTCATAACTGTCTGCCTATGAGGAAAGCCCTCATTATTCTTGCAAATAGATTTCATGCTTTTACCAGCCATTAATTCCTTGAAAATAATGTCTAATATCTCTTTTGTTACAAGCTTGCTCATAATCTTATATTTCTAAAAAAAAAAAAGCAGCTGAAAAAATGAATTAACAGCTGCAAGTTAGACACAATTATATGAATATAAAAAGTTTTCATAAAAGCAATAATGTCCGAGCAGTTTAAACATTATTACTAAATGAAATGCTTTGCCGAGTATGAAAGGGATATGAAATATCAAATTTTAAGACAAAGCACCTCATTATAACCATTAAAAATAAGGATTAAGTTCACTTAGTCAATCTTTTTTGTGATATTTTACGCACAAAGCTTGACATTTAATGTCACACACCCCATATAAATTATAGAGTTAATAATAAAAAAGGGAAATACATGAGTGCTTATTTAGTTAATTCAGATCATATTATTCAAATTGTTAAATGGGCAAAACAGCCTGGTAGAAACATAAATAGCTATAATATTTTAACAAAAGAAAGATTGCCAGAAACAGCAGAAGATATGGCAAAATGTTTAGCATTGGCTAATTTTTTAAGTGTAAAAGCCAGATATGGTGACAAAGATTATACTGAAAAGGATGGTATAAATTATCTTGATTTAGTCATAATGGGTACACTTTATAAAAAGGCAGATTACAAGCTTACAGCTGCTGATATTTACAATATGTGTTGTTGTTTAAGTTATCAATCATGTGAGGTTGATAATTGGATTGAAACAAATGCTTATTGGACAATTCATAATATTCAAGCTGTTGCTGCTAAAGAGATGGCAAGTAATGCAAAACAAACATGGGAATATAAGGCAGCTTAATTAAAAACATCCTCAAACGAATAAAGCAGCTTCGGCTGCTTTTTTTGTATCTTATAATGTAATTTTATCAAAGCATCAAAATAATCTCTTTTAACTGTTCTTCTATCTTTGTGAAATTTCTTGGCTAATAAACTCCATTTTGCCCCACGTTGTCTGAATGCTGCTGTAATAGCTACTGCCCACAAAAGCTGTCTATCAGCTGTGTTACAATGATCAATTAACAGATCTAATATGATTTCATACCTGGTAACTTGCAATGTAGTAGCCCTGGTCAAACTTGGCTTATAAACAATATCACCATAACTAAGCCATTCAGTTTTATAGTTAGGCCATAATGCTAATTTCTGCTTTCTAATAGCTGGTGGAAGCCTACGTTCAGTTTCAGCAGCTTCAATTAGCCATTCATCTAATTCTTCAACATTACCTGGTAACATTTAGCTGATTAAATAATTGCTGCAAAAATGGTTTTTTCTGATTTTCATCAAGTTTATAAATCTGATCCAGGACTTTAACGTAATTGGATCGTGACATTTTTTTCTCTGCCAGCTTTAAAACTTTTTGCTGTAAATATTCAGTTTTGATCTTTTCACTGTTATGGCTGTTAACTTGAATAGCCTTAACATAATTAGCATTACTTAGTTTTGCAGATTTAGAAATAATTTTTTGGAGATTATTTCTAATCTGCCCATAGCCGTAAGGTTTATGGCTATTAACAGTATTTTCATCATCATTTTTCACGTGTCAATCCCTAAAAAAGTTACTTGTTAAAA